>OCLF01000131.1_pt1 | contig 24033 bp, 21 predicted proteins | sample 1502881 | NCBI WGS metagenome assembly OCLF01 (sample SAMN03418267, study PRJEB22391) | human gut metagenome | biome: human-gut; feature: organic feature; material: feces | host: Homo sapiens | place: Tanzania | collected 2013-01
TCCAGGGTACAGGCAAGTATTCGGGTATGCTCAATACCAAGGGTATGTACTGGCCATTGATTGGCAACACCAATATTTCGCAGTATGCCTACGACAACCGCTGGACTCCCGAAACAGCCGAGACAGCTCTCTATCCACGACTCAGTTCTAATAGCAACGATAACAACTATCGCAACTCTACGCTCTGGCTCGTAGATCGTTCTTACTTGAAGCTTCGCAATGTGGAGTTGTACTACAAGTTGCCGGTATCAGCCTTCAAGGCTGTGAAGTTTGTGCATGGAGCTACGGTCTATCTGCGCGGCATCGATCTCTTTACCTGGGATAACATGCCTCATGGCAATGCCGAAAGCTATGGCATAGCACAGCCATTGACACGCAGCGTGGTGGCAGGAGTGAAACTCACTTTTTAAGTGAAGAGTGAAGAACGAAGAGTGAAGAATTCAAAAGTTTAAAAACGAACAATTATGAAACGAATAAAGATATTTTCAGCCGTTGCAGTGGGCTTGCTTGCCCTGGCATCTTGTTCAGACCAGATGAACTACAACGAGTATTATGTCTATGACCGTGATTACATGACTCAGGAGTTCGGTCGTGTGGAGGGCTTTCTCACCACCGCCTATAATGAGATGGATTACGACTACGGTGGGTATTACAGCAATGCCCTGATGGCTTCAGCCACTGATGAGAGCGAGTATGCCTACAGCGGCAATAGCATTGAAGACCTCTATAATGGTGCTTTGAGTCCTACCAATGCTCATGCCACTTTCTGGACCAGCAGTTTGAAGGGCATCGCCTACTGCAACCTCTTCCTGGATGAGTTTGCTGATGAGAAGTTCACCAACTATGAGTATAATGACGACTATGCGCAGCAGATGTTCAAGTATAAGAACATGCGCTGGGAGGCCCGCTTCCTGCGTGCCTATTACTACTTCCGCCTGGTTCGCCAGTATAATGGAGCACCGCTCTATTGTCACAACATTCCGGCGGATGATTTGAACCGTCTGCCGATGAGTTCTGCCGACAAGGTGTTTGATTTCATCAAGAACTCCTGCGACAGCATCAAGGACAGCATTGTGGTAGATTATACCAATCTGGGCGATATGGCCATCACCGGACAGAAAGAGACCGGTCGTGCCAACCAGCTTGCCGTTCTTGCCCTGAAGGCTCGTGCAGCACTCTATCATGCCAGTCCTCTCTTCAATCAGAACAATGATGCAGAGCTTTGGCATCAGGCTGCTTTGGCAACCAAGGAATTGGTAGATTCTGCCGAAAAGCAAGGCAAGGCTTTGGCTGCAACCTACGATTGCCTGTGGGCATCCAACAACTATACAGACAAGAAAGCTACACAGGAGATTATCTTCTATCGCTCGGTGGCAGATGCCAACACCTTGGAGAAAGCCAATTTCCCGGTAGGTCTGGAAGGATGCAATGGCGGCAACTGTCCTACCCAGGATCTTGTGGATGCCTACGAGATGCAGAGCACGGGCAAGGGTATCAACGAAGAGGGTAGTGGCTATAATGCTCAGAATCCATACAAGGGCAGAGACCCACGCTTCGAGTTGACCATCTGCCATAACGAGACCAAGCGTTGGCCTAACTGGGCTACCAATCTCATCTACACCTATCAGGGTGGCGCCAATGCGCTTCCTCTGAACGGTGGTACTCCAACGGGTTATTATCTGAAGAAGCTTTTGATTGCAGCTACCGATACCCGTCCTGCCACAGCGAACACGATGAAGCACAGTTGGGTTATCTTCCGCATGGGCGAGGCTTACCTGAATTATGCTGAGGCAGTGTTCCAGTATTTCAAGAGTCAGGGCAGGACTGATGCAGCCGATGCAACCAGTGCCGAGTTCCCTGTTTCGGCTCGCGATCTTGCCAGCAAGACCCGCCTCCGTTCTAAGATGAAGGCGATACCTGCCGGAATGAGCAACGATGATTTCTGGGCGAAGTATCAGAATGAACGCCGTGTGGAACTTGCCTTCGAGGGTCATCGTTTCTGGGATGTACGCCGTTGGAAGGAAGGCAGCAAGTACTTTTCTAAGATTACGGAGATGCACATCACCAAGAATGCGGATGGTACTTATACCTATACTCCTAAGACGGTGAATCGCCTTTGGGAGGAGAAGTTCAACTTTTTCCCAATTCCGCAGAGTGATATCATGAAGAATCCAAACCTGGATCAGAGCATCACGGGATGGAAATAGTTTTTTAAGCTCAGGGCATACAGTCCTGGGCTTTTTTATTGCCTTTTTGCCATCCCCTTTGTATGTGCTCCTAATTCCCACATCATTTAACAGATCTGTATCGGGTTAAATGAGTTATCTATTGATACAAAAACTTTTTATTTATTTTTTTATAGAGCAATCAATCGTTAGAAAACTCAAAAAATGAATTTTATCATGTTTATTGTCTGTAAAGGTCGTTTTTCGGAAAATAAACTGATTTTTTGTACGAATGCCTTAAGCTAAGGTGCATAGAATTCAATAATTTTGCCATCGAAATCAAGTAAACGATTATATAAGTCAAAAGACTAAAAATCGATATTATAGATACAATATAATTTAAACTATTAAATTAATAATAACAATTTTAAACGACTAACGATTATGAAGAAGCAATTTTTACTCCTCGTGGCTCTTGTAGTTTCAGTGTTTACTACTGCCAATGCGCAGGTAGAGTATGGTAATGTTACAACTCCTTTGACAGGGGCTAAGACATGGGACTTTGGTGATTTCCCTGGTTTGGAAGAAGGTGCCCTCTATGATGCTTGCACTATCGACAACCTCTATTTCGGAGTTTCTGGCGATACACCTATGTATTATGTAGCTGCCAATGCCCGTATGAGTATGCCTTACTCTGCCAACCAGGCTTTCATCGATGATGATGCCACCGACTGCGTGTTGAGTTTCAAGGTGCCAGCTGGCGAGGGTACCGTAACATTCTATGGTAAGACGGCTTCTGATGGCCGCCCAGGAATCGTATTCATCGGTAAGGAGCAGCAGAAGGCTGAGGGCGATTCTATTAAGATGACTTTGCAGGAGTACAAGTATCATGTAAATGTAACAGAGCCAACATCTATATATTTTGTGGCTGTTAATGCAAGAAGCAATGCCAATCCTGCTCTCGGAAAAGGTCTGTATGTTTATTCTTTGAGTTGGAAACCAGGTGCTGGAGATGCTACAGGTATTACTGCCATTGAGAATAAGAAGGCAGATGATGATACCTACTATAATCTTCAGGGCATGCGTGTAGCGACTCCTAAGAAGGGCATCTTTATTCGCAATGGCAAGAAGATTGTCTTAAAGTAATGATTTGAAAGTAAAATACAATTCATTTTGATTTAGGTTGATATAATTTTGTTTTAGGTTAGTTTTATTTAGGTTAGTTTCAAGGTTTTCAAGGAAAAAGATTGTGAATAATAAAGGAGGAGTTTGCGACATAATTCGTAAACTCTTCTTTTTAAAGGAGTTGTCTTCGGACTTCTTCATAGAAAAAGGATAACTAAAAACGATATAGTCATACAACTAACATATTAATTCATACAAAAATGAAAAAAAGATTTCTTTATGTAGCACTGTTGATGGCAGGATTGATGCCAATGCAGCAATTGCATGCACAGCGTTTGCAGCAGAAATTAGGACGAGGTGTGGTTGCCGTGCAGCGTTCTAACAATGTATTGATTTCCTGGCGCAAATTGGCGCAGGAGGGGGATAGTGTAAAGTATAACATTTATACTCGCACAGCGGGTTCGGGTGATTATACCAAACTCACCGATGAACCTATTTCCAAAACCAATTACCAGACTTCTACCTCAGCTTTGCCTTACAATACCGAGATAGCAGTGACCACCGTAATCGATGGAAAGGAGAGCGAGAAGAGCATTCCATGGCTCTTTAAGCAGCATAGCAATGCCAATGTGTTCCTTGATATTAATTTTGAAACCCAGGTTCTTGATCCTAATAATTATAAATGTAAGTATGTGTGGCCAGCTGACATGAATGGCGACGGCGAGATAGATACTTACATTGTTGACCGCCGTTATTGCGGACAGGGTGCTTCGGTTGATACAGACGAAGATGTGGATTCTGATTCTTCATCCTCTACGGAGACCACCGGTTCCACACAGGCTACCCGCCACATGTTGCAGGCTTACAAGGCAGATGGCACCTGTCTCTGGACCGTGGATATGGGTCCTAACGTAAACATAGATGCTGGTCAGGATGATATGGTTACCGTTTACGACATCGACTGCGACGGCAAGTGCGAGGTTCTAATCAAGAGTTCTGATGGCACCCGTTTCTGGGATGCCGAGAAGAACACCTGGGGGCTCTATGCCATGCACAGCGACAAGGCTGATGTGGATGGCGATGGCATCGTTGATTACGCAGCCCTGAGTAATACCACCCGAAATCCTCCATTCTATATCTCTGTAATCGACGGTTTGACGGGCGCAGAGAAATATTATGCAGAATTGAATTATGATCAGGTGACCGATGGCGAGGACAAATGGACCCGCGACAATCGTTCCGACTATATGAACCAGCTATATTACCAGATGGCAGGTCACTTTGCTGTGACCTATGATGATGGTGTCCATCCTTCTCTCTTTATGGAATGTCTTGACCGTCAGAAAGAAGATGGAACAGCACCAGCTCCCGGACATCATAACTATGTGTTTGCATTCGGTTTCGACTGGGTGGATGGCAAACCTACCAATTTCCACCATTATTATACTTGGAGTCGCAATGATAAGCGACCATGGCCTGCTGAATTCCACATGCTTAGAGTAGCAGATGTGGATGGCGATGGCATTGACGAGATGCTGCAGGGTGGATTTGGTGTGAACTCAAAGAAAGACATGGTCTTCTCTGCCGATATCAAGCATGGCGACCGCTTTTTTGTAACCGACATTGACCCAACTCGTCCTGGCATGGAAACCTTCGCTATTCAGCAATCTACCCTGATAGGTCAGTATCTTTATGATTCTGCTACAGGTAAGCATCTCAAGGAGTGGTATCTGCCTTCTATCTATGATGTGGGTAGAGGTGCGGCTTTTGACATCGATCCAAACCATCTTGGCTTGGAACTTTGGAGTTTTGCTAGCGATTATCCATGGACTGCGCAGGGAAAGATGCTAAAAGATGCCACAAGAGGAGATATCAGCGATGGTATCTGGTGGGATGGTGATTTAGGCAGAGAACAACTTTCACAGAATGGCGGAAGTGGATATAATTCTAATCTCTTTGTCACTAAGACAACATTAAATGGAAGTACACACTTGAATGATTTCTTCCGTCAGCAGTATAAGCGCAATGATGGAACTACGGGAACAGTGCGTGGTGGTTCAGGTACACGTCCTGCCTTTTGGGGTGACATCTTCGGCGACTGGCGAGAGGAAGTCATCCTCATGAAGCAGGATGCCAACTCTTCTACTGGCATCGTGGGTTATAGCACCGAGATTCCAACAGACCATACAATGTATGCCTTGCAGGAAGATCCTCATTATCGTCTTGACTGTACCACACGTGGTTATTACCAGTCACCTAATACCAGTTTCTATCTGGGATATGACATGTTTGAAGCTCCTCTTCCACCAATTATGCAGACCGACTTGCGATATAAGAATGGCAGTGCTTTGGGGCAGGGCGCTTCTGGTTTTACAAGCTTTGACCAGACGCAGGCTGCCAGCTACCAGGATGGCAAGAGCATCATCTTCGATATCAGTGGCGACAACTCTAAGTCCATCAGTATCAATGGCGAAGTGAAACCATCTGCCATGTATGTGATGGCACCAAAGGATCATGATTATTCTTTCGGTGGTACAGGAAAACTTACAGGCGATATGAACCTCTATAAGTCTATGCAGGGTAAGGCTATCTTCAACAATGACTTCGACTTCAAGGGAAATACCGTGGTAAGTGAAGGTGAACTCGACGTGAACGGCAAGATTGCCGGCAAGGTATTGCTCAAGGCAAACGGTACGCTGGGTGGAAATGCTGTACTTAATGGTGGCATCTATTTTGAGGGTTCGCACAACTATGCGGGTTGCCGTCTGGCTCCAGGAACAGGTACAAGTGCTTCTGAAGACGATAAATATGGCACAATCACCATCAATCAGGATGTAGTAATGCCTGGCAAAGTTTATGTTGAATTGGATGTCGATTTGGAAAATAGTAAGCAAGACCGGGTATTAGTTCATGGCAACCTGACCCTTAAGGGTAAGAATACCTTTAATATCAATGGTCTGGGGAGTAAATCAACAGGCAAGCTTACATTGGTGGAATGCACTGGCGAACTGGATGCCGACCCAAGCCAGGTGGATGTTCTCGGCTTAGATGGCAAGGACTGGAATGTTACCCTGGAAGGCAAGAAACTGATGCTGACCATCAATAAGACACGTGATGCTGCTCAGAATGTAATCTGGACCGGTAGTGAGGGTGATGGCTGGAACTATAAGGAGAAAAACTTCAAACTCAATGGTTCTTCTACAACCTTTGTCGCCGATGATGAAATACTTTTTGACAACTCTGCTACCCAGCGTGATGTAGCCATCGACCAGAAGATGCAGACCAAGGGTATGCTCTTCGATTTCAACACCGGAAACTACACCCTTTCGGGTGAAGGAAACATCTGTGGTGACGGTTACCTGACCAAGAAGGGCAAGGGCGACCTGAACATCGGTTTGGAGGAGAATAGTTTCACGGGGCCTGTTGACTTGCAGGAAGGAAAGGTTACCGTGAAGAGTATCGCCAATGGCGGCGTGGCAAGTTCGCTTGGCGCAGCCTCTGCAGACGAAGGCAACCTGAAGCTTGGCAACGTGAAGCTCACGGTATTGGACGACAACTGTGCCACCGACCGTATCCTTACGCTTACAGGCGATTCTACCGAGATTGATGTCAAGAGCTCAATGTCTATCACCAGCAATATCGTGGGCCCTAATTCTGTATTCGTGAAGTCGGGCCCTGGACAGCTCAATCTTGTTTATCCTGGTGAGTATGGCTACAAGGAAACCGTGGTGAAGGAAGGTATCCTAAGTCAGGGCAATTATCTTACTTATTTTGGAGCCAAAAACAGCAAGATGACTTTGGCAGGTGGTACCGTGAAGCTCATCGAGAACAACAATATGAATACCATTCCAAGTTATACATATCCTACTGAGGTGAAGGAGAATACGGAGAATGTAATTGTAGGAACGTTCCGCAGCAATATTTTGGGTACTTTCACAGGTAAGGGAACCGTGACTATCTATGGTGGTGGCGACCGTTGTGCAATTCATAGCGATTTCTCTAAATTTGAGGGAATCCTGAAATTGCAGGGTGCCAATTCTATGTGGCGCGAAACCGTCACTGATATGCCTCTTACTGATGTCGTGATTGACGGTAAGTTATCTCTTTATCGTATCAACAACCGATATGCTGCGCAGAGCAATAAGGGTGGTACCTTGGGCTCTTTGGCATCTACATATTCAGATGCTCAGTTGGGAGCTGGTATATGGACAATTGGAGCCAATAATCATGATGCTGTATTCAATGGCAAGTTGGTTAGTGGAAGTACTGTGACCAAGGTTGGTTCTGGTACATGGACATTGAACAGTGGCAAGAATACTTCGAGCATTGCTGTGAATGCAGGTAGGGTGATTCTCTTCTCGGGAACTTCTGGCAGTGTAAGCGTAGCTAAGGATGCTGTCTTGGCATTCGGTGATGGTACTACCAGATGTAGTGCTCCTAAAGTAGGAACCGATTTGGTGGTAAATGGAGGTAAAGTGGCATTCAATGTGGATGTTTATCGCAACGACCAGTTCACATCAGTAAAGAATGTGGTTCTCGACAACGCTGTCATCTCGGTAAATACTATTAATGGCAAGACATTGACTGTAGGAGACGAAATCACGCTTTTCAAGAATTTTGAGTCTATCACAGGTACATTTACCGTACAGAGCAACGACTATGAATTTGATACCAGTGATTTCCTGACATCGGGTAAGATTCGTGTAAAAGCAATCTCTACAGGCATTGACGGCATTCGTATGGATGGTAATTCAATAGAGACCCAGTATGATTTGCAAGGACGTGCTTATGATAAAGATACACAATTGCGTGGAGTAACTATTGTAAAACAGCAGAATGGCAATCAAAAAATGGTGAGAAAACTCATCAATAAGTAAATACTGCCATCAGGCTATTTGATTTTTAACCCAAAAGTATGGTAATGTCGGTAAAAATACGTAATTTTGCAATGTAACAATTATTAAATCAAAAATAAGCAAACATGAAATATTTCGTAACTACTGTATTAACCTTACTTTTGGGTTTTTATGTTTCCTGGGCTCAGCCTTTCAGCCAGTTGGTGAGTAGAAACTTATCAGCAAAGGATGGGTTGTCAAGCAATCAGGTATATGATATTTTGCAAGATAAACGTGGCTATTTGTGGTTGGCCACGACTAATGGTATCTCTCGTTATGATGGATACTCTTTTCTGAATTTCAACGTACTCAATGCCCCTCTTCCTAAACAGGTGCAGGCCTCTATGGGTCGTATCAACTATGACTCTAAGAATGATCTGTTGTGGGCAATAACATCCAATTTTCATGTCGCTTGTTATAGCATGCAGGGAACTCGTTTTATGGATTATACGGGAAAGGGAGATTATCTACGTCAATATATGTATTGCCTATTTGATGATGGCATTACCTGGCTCTATGACAGGAAAGAAGGTATCAGGCGCATAGAGTATGCCAAGGGACAATTTGTATGTACAGACTTTAATAAGCGGAATGGACATGCCTTTGCTGAAGGTGTTACAAGTCTCTATCTTGACGCACGTCATCATGCTTGGGTAATCTGCAAGAGTGGACTATACTATCTGCCTGGAAATCAGGCTCAACTCAAGGTGAAAGGTGAATTTGTGTCGGGACAGCTTATAGATGACAAGATGGCTTTCTTTACTAATCATGGAGTATTCTATCTTTTCGATGCTCATGGAAAACTATTACAAAAGAAGGATATGAGCACCTTTTTTCCTGTCAACTTTGACACAAATGTGAAGAAAAGCAAGGTTTCCATCAGCTGGAACCACAAGTGGGTTCTCTTTACCGACAAGGCTACCTTCTCGCTCGATATTCAAACCTTAGAGGTAACAAAACCTGCTGATTGGCAGATGCAGGATGCTTTGCTGCTGGAAGAGAGTCATGGATGCAGCTTTGTATCATCTAAAAAAGGCGATCTGATTATCTTCTCGCCGCAAGGCATCTATCGTCGCATCAACCTATTGGGAGGAGTAAAAGATCAGGGCAACCGAAATCGCAAATACGGAATCTGCGCAATGAGTGCTTCACGTTATCTCATCGTTTCGTATGGCAATGGTGCCTTTTTGTATGATATTGACATGGGCGTACTTGATCATGTCAAGGTGAATGATGAAAGACATCTTATCCATTCTGATTTCCTGACCAGTGCTTTGGTTGATAGAAATGGTAATATCTGGATCAGTGAGGACGAAGGTGGAGTGGTGTGCTTATCAAAATCCTTCAATTCCTTTATGAGTTATCTTTATCCGTCATCCTCCTTACAGGTGGGTGGTAACGACAATGCCGTGATACGAATACTCTATGATGCTAAGGGAACTCCTCATCTTGTGTGCAAGAACAAGCGGAAATATCCTTTGTTTGTTCCTCATATGAAAGTTGGAGTTCCTACAGATATTCCATATGGCATCTATACCTCTTTTAGAGATAGTAAAGGACATTTTTGGGAGGGAACTCGTGGTGGTGGACTCTATGTGGATGGTAAACTTTGTATGGAAAGGGGAAAAAACAATACCCAGACCATCAATGATATTTATAGCATCGCCGAGGACAAAATGGGAAGAATATGGCTGGCTACCATTCGTTCGGCTACGGATGGTGGTGTGATTCTTACCCATTATCAGGGCACAGCTCCACTGGATGTTCAACGTTTTCTCTTTTCAGATCCAAGTCAGAACAGTATTCATTATTTTAGCATGGATAGCAAGGGGTTGTTGTGGCTTGCCACATCGGGTGGCTTGTGTCTCGTAGATACAAAGGAAAAGAAAATCTCCTTGAAATCTTTCCGACATTTCAATATGGCAAACGGCAAGTTTCCTTGCAATGATCTGATAGCCGTGAGGTGTACTTCTCGTGGAGACATCTGGGTGGGAGGTATAGGCTCAGGCTTGATCAGATGCAAGTATGATGCAAGGAACGAGGAACTGACCTATGTGCAATATACCACTGAAAATGGATTGGGTAGCGACAATGTGTATAGTATTCTGGAGGATCCTTCTGGAAATATCTGGGCGGGTACGGAAAACGGATTGGCACGAGTGGATATCCGCACGGGGCGTATAGATAATAATATATTGAATGATGACGTGCAGAGCAATTCCTATCAGGAAAACTCTGCGTTCAAACTTTCCGACGGTCGTTTGCTTTTCGGCACAAATAATGGTATGGTTGTGATTGATCCTTATGCGGCTTCTATCGCACGTGTTGCTACGACTCTTACGCCTATCATCACTGATGTGATTATCAATGGGCAGTCTATTTATAGGATGGATGAAATAGAGGGTATGCCAAGTTCCTGGAAATGTCTGAATCTCAAGAATGACCAGAATTCCATCACCCTCTCTTTTTCTAATTTCGATTATGCCGAACCTGAAGCTTCGGTTTACCAGTATTATCTGGAAGGAGTGGATAAAGAATGGAATTCGGTGACCAATAAGAACGCTGTGAGCTATAATGCCCTGCAGCCGGGTGACTATGTGTTCCATCTCCGTTCGATGGGTAGGGGCAACAAGTGGTCGAAGGAGCGCATACTGAAGATTCATATTTGCGAACCATGGTACAATATGTGGTATTCGTGGATGGCTTATCTATTTGTAATGGCAATAGTGGGCTATTATGTATTGCGCAACCGCAAGGAGAAGTTCCAACTCAATCAGAGAATGAAGATGGAAAAGCAGGTCAACGATTTCCGCATCAACTTCTTCACACATGTCACCCATGAGTTTCGCACGCCGCTTGCCATCATCCAGAGTGCTGTGAGCAAGATAATGGATGAGAAAACGGGAGCTGTATCCCGTGCTTCGGTGCAGACGGCGGTGAGGGGTACCAAACGATTGTCAAGACTTGTCACACAACTGATGGAGTTCCGGAAAATCAGTTCTGATGGTTTGCGCCTTCAAGTGTTGGCAGGAGTAGATATCATAGGTTTCATACGCAATATCTATCAGGATTTCTGGTATGCGGCGAAGCAGAAGGATATTGTAATGAATTATCAGATATTTGAGAAGAAATATGAGATGACGTGCGACCGCCACATCGTCGAGACCGTAGTGTATAACCTCCTTTCCAATGCCGTGAAATATACTCCGGCAAGGGGCGAGGTGAATATCAAAATAGAGACTGGCGAGGCTCATGATGTACTCCGTATCATTGTGTCGGATAGTGGTGCTGGCATCTCGGAAGAGCAGCAGAAGAGTCTGTTCCAGCCATTCATGCATGGTTATGTATCTCAAGGCGGTATGGGCATCGGACTCTATGTGGCGAAAATGATGGCAGAGACGCATCATGGTTCGCTCGATTATCGAAAGTCTGAGAAACTGGGCGGAGCGGAGTTCATTTTCTGCATCCCTTTGAGCGATGACTGCTATACTTCAGAGGAATATCTCGATACGATGGCACTTGCCGACAACAGTATGAACGAACAAGAGAAACAGCAGGTGGAGGATGTAAAGGAGATGTTGCCAGAAGCATTGAATAATGTGACGGTAGCTGTAATTGAGGACGACCCTGATATGCTCGACCAGATACGTTCAGAACTTGCCGTATTCTTCAAAGTGGTAACCTATAGCAATGGTAAACAGGGTTTGGAAGGTGTACTGGCAAACAAGCCGGCATTGCTCGTTTGCGACGTGATGTTGCCAGATATGAACGGCTATGATATAGTGAAGCAGATCAAGGACCAACCTGGGGGTTATGCCCTGCCTGTTATCATGCTGACTGCACTCAATGACGAGAAACATCAGATTAAGGGCTATAAGGCTGGAGCTGATGATTATATGGTGAAGCCAACTAATTTCAATCTCCTGGTGGCAAGAATCATTCAATTGATTACCTGGTCGCAGAATCTGCCGAAGGCAACAGATCTTGACCTCAGTGTAGAGAATCATTATGCATCATCTATAACTTCTGCCTCTACATTAGGTTCTTTATCTTCTGCAGCTACTTCTAAGATAGGAAAATCTGTAAAGCAAGAAGTTGTGACCAATTCGCTTGTTCCTCCTACTGCCAAGATAGTAGAGGGTATTGTGGATAAGAATTTCTTGAAGAACTTTGAGTCGTACGTCGCACAGAATATGTCAGATCCAAACTTTACCATCGATAGTTTGACAGAAAAGATGCACATGGGACGCACCAAACTCTATGGCAAGGTGAAAGAATTGACTGGTGAGACACCGAATAAGTATATCATGCGCCAGCGAATGAAAAAGGCTTCTGAACTTTTGCTAATGGGCGATTACAACGTAACGGATGTTTGCTACAAGGTAGGCCTTGAAGATATTTCTTATTTCAATAAGTGTTTCAAGAGCTATTATGGTGTTTCACCAAGCAAATATGGTAAATGATGTATATCTGTATGAGGATGGATAGATAAAAACATTGTTTCTGAACGGAATGAACAAGATTGGAACAAAAAACACTCTTGTTCATTTCGATTTTTTGTTAATTTTGTTGGCGAAACAATAAAACCAATAACAACAATGAAGAAAATTATCATGATGTTCTTGATGATGGTTGGGCTGGTAGCTCATGCCTCATCTGTAGATTACAATGTGAGAGACTATGGAGCGAAAGGCGATGGCTTAATGCTCGATCACCATGCCATCAATGCCGCCATAGACAGTTGTGTGGCGCATGGCGGCGGCAGGGTGGTGGTGCCTGCGGGTACTTATCTCTGCGGCAGCATCCGCATGAAGAGCCATGTGGAGTTGCATCTCGCTGCTGGTGCCAAGATTCTGGCGGCTCCAGCTTCGATGAAGGCATACGATGAAGCTGAGTTGTGGGAAGGTCCGGCTTACCAGGATGGCGGCCATACGTATTTCAAGAATAGTCTTATTTATGCCATCGGACAGGAATATGTTTCCATCACCGGTCGTGGAATGATTGATGGTCAGGGGTTGACCAAAAAGGATACCGAGAAAGGTGGCGTGGTGAACGGCGGCAATATCGGTACGGGTGATAAGGCGATAGCCTTCAAGCTCTGCCGTAATATCCTTATTCGTGATGTCACTATCTATCGTGGCGGCCATTTTGGTATCATCCTGACGGGATGTGAACTCGGCACCGTGGATAATGTAACCATCGACACCAATCGTGATGGTTTCGACATCGACTGCTGTAAGTATCTCTCCGTATCCAACTGCAAGATCAATACGCCTCGCGATGATGCCTTGGTGCTGAAGAGTTCATACGCCTTGAAGAAGCCGGTGATTACCGAGCATATCGCTATTACCAACTGTGTGATTACGGGTTACAAACTGGGTTCTCTGCTTGATGGCAGTTATATTCCGGAGCCTGTGAGCTGGGTATGCGGCCGATTCAAGCTGGGCACGGAATCGAATGGCGGATACAAGAACATTTCTCTGAGCAACTGCACCTTCATGTATAGCAGCGGTCTGGCTTTCGAGGAGGTGGATCAGGGCATCATGGAGAACATCACCGTGAGCAACATCACGATGAACCATGTGCATCATTATCCTATCTATATCACCACGGGGTGCCGCAATCGTGGTCCTAAGGAACGCACCACGGTATCTACCGGTCGCGACATCATGATTTCCAACATGGTGGCAAACGATGTGGATTCCCTGGCCGGCATCATCGTTACGGGCATGCCTGATGAACCGCTCCGCAACATCACCCTGAGTAATATCCAGTTGCAGTTCCGCGGCGGTGGCAGGGCTGAGCTTGCCAAGCGTGAATATAGAGAGCAAGGCAAGAATTACCCAGAGCCAAGGTTTGCCAAAGAAACACCTGCCTATGGACTTTTTGCCCGCCACGTGGATGGCTTGGAGGTGAACAATGTAACTTTCCGCACCATGAAGCCTGAGTATCGCCCAGCAGCGATGCTGGTGGATGTGAAGAACGAGAGCATCACGAATCTGAAGGCAGATTTGCAGAAAGGCGCTAAGCTGATAGTGAAAAAATAAATAAAACAAATGGGGTTGTATCATAAGTTCATGACACAATCCCATTTGTTTATTTCCATAATTTCTTTTTCTCTATGAGTTGGAACATCTACTAAATAAGGATTACTCAGCAGGTTGCTTCTTAGCAGCTACAGGCATTATGCTTATGGCTGCAAATAAAAACTGATGTATTTCTTCATCATGTTTTTGATTAGTTATAATGTTAATTGATTTATTTTTGCAAAATTACGCAATCTAAAATCAAAAGGCATGGTCAAATTATTCAAAACCACGCCTTTTTGTGTCATTTTCAATGAACGAACAATATTATTTTCATTTTAGGATAGAAATTCGGCTTAAATGAGCATAAAATCAGCAGTTTTTTTGTATATTTGCACAAGATAGTAATGGATATTTCTATCACTCCATAGAACAATCAGATTTTGACAATTATCAACTCATCATCATAATGAAAGCATTTACATATATTAAACAAGGTGTATTTGGTTTCACCGAAAAGAAGAAACCAATCCTGATAGATGAACACGATGCCATCGTGAAAGTTACCATGAGCAGTATCTGTACCAGCGACCTGCATATCAAGCACGGTTCTGTTCCTCGTGCCGTTCCCGGAATTACTGTGGGACATGAAATGGTGGGTGTCGTAGATGAAGTAGGGGAGAAAGTAACTCATGTGAAACCGGGCGATAGAGTAACGGTGAATGTGGAAACATACTGCGGGGAATGCTTCTACTGCCAACATGGATATGTGAACAATTGTACTTCTCCTCATGGCGGTTGGGCTTTGGGCTGTCGTATCGATGGCGGGCAGACCGAATATGTAAGGGTTCCTTATGCCACCACGGGCTTAAACAGGATTCCTGATAATGTAAGTGATGAGCAGGCACTCTTTGTTGGAGATATTCTTGCCACGGGTTTCTGGGCTACGAGGATTTCTGAAATCAAGGAAGAAGATACGGTGCTGATTATCGGAGCAGGACCTACGGGAGTGTGTTGTTTACTTTGCACGCTGTTGAAGAATCCGCAGAAAATCATCGTTTGCGAGAAGTCTGAAGCCAGAAGAGCTTTTATTCAGGAGCATTATCCGCAGGTCTTGGTGGTAGAACCTGAGGATTGCGAGGCTTTCGTCAAGGAACAGAGTTTGCATGGTGGTGCGGATGTGGTGATGGAGGTAGCAGGCGGTCCCGATACTTTCCAGTTGGCATGGCAAAGTGCCCGTCCTAATGCGATAGTTACCATTGTGGCGATGTACGATAAACCTCAGCTCTTACCTCTCCCAGATATGTATGGCAAAAATCTCATCTTCAAGACTGGCGGCGTAGATGGTTGTGATTGCGAGGAAATTCTGCATCTGATATCTCAGGGCAGGATAGACACCACTCCTCTCATTACCCACCATTTCCCTCTTTCAAAAATCGAAGAAGCCTACGATATCTTTGAAAACAGAAAGGATGGAGTCATTAAAATAGCGATATATCCGGATGCGAAATAATAAATGGGAAGAGACATATTAGATTTTAATAATTATCAACTTACAGTCATCATCGAGAACATCGTGCGCCACCACCTAAGCCTCTATGATGAGGACTTCGAGGCATATATAAAAGGCAAGTGGCTAACCCATACTAATGGATATAACCACCTGCCTCTATCGCTTATATTCTTTTGAAGAATCCTTCATATTCGTCATCCAAGATTTTCCAAACACCATTTTTGCGATCTCCTTCTCTTAGAATTAGTTTTTGATCAGAAAGCTGCTTGAGGTATCGCTGTACTTGTCGTAAGGAAACTCCCATATTCTCTGACATTTGCGCAGCACTGATTTGTGGCATCTGAGAAATTAACTTATAAATTTGTCGTTGAGCTTTTGCAAATTCTTTTGTGACATTTGCTTTTCCTTTTACGACATCATCTGTTTCTTTTACGACGTCTTTTACGACATTATTTGCTTCTTTTATGACATGAGGGTTGTCTTTTACGACATCCACCCCATAATTAAGATTCCATAGAGTAACATGAAATTCCGTCGCATTGGAACTGAACTCTGGCGCATGATAGTTCTCTAATGTCTCAAAACGCTTATATTCTTCAATTATCTTGTAATACTCCTCACGCAGCTTTTCTATCTGCATCATGCGGGCAGCATAATCCTTCTGTCCTGCCGTAACGTTATTGCCACTGATACCGTAAATGTTGCATAGCTCACTCATATTGAGCATTCTTAATCCAACCCTTCTATTTATCTTCCTTTATTTCGTTTCCATAATCCATACCATTTTCATCTTTTAGATATTCATATATTGCTCTTAGATACATGATGATCTCAGTGTTAGTTAATTTGTTCTTGGATAAAAATATAGAGAACTCTTTAATAACTCCGTCTGGATTAAATGCGCCAATATTCTGAAAAAAGAAAATCTCTTTGTTACGATAAATAAATATTTTTCGGGGGAAATGTGGTCCTTGTCCTTTAAAAGCATATATTCCATTTACCAAATATTTTTCCTTGTTATTAAGTAAATTGTACACATTTGCACTTGCATTAACAAATTCTTTACCATAACTTTCATCAAGTTGTGTTGCAATGTCCTTAGGAATCAAAACTTGACAAAAAGAAGCTTTTCGTCTATCTTTTGCAGGCAAAGAATCTGCAATACAAATTAATAATAATAAAAAAAATAGTTTCTTTCTCATTTCTTTTCTATATTTAATTTTCGTGACTGCTCTATTATCGTATTCTCAATTTTATTGGGGACAGTTTCCCTCTGTCTCATGGAAGGAGATTCCCTGCGGAGCGCCATTGATATATACACCCTCCAGATCACCGTGGCTCTTGACGATTCGCTCGGTATTGAGGCTGTCATTCTCCACCAATATCGGATTGCCGTTGGCATCATAGGTGTAATGGTCGTGGCCGACCTGCGTAGGGGCAGTAGGATGGCTGTCGTCACCCGATATGTGCAGAATCAACTCACGATTATGATCTTTTATACTATATATATTCATCTATACACTTTTATCTACGGGTACAGAATGAAGTTTCCCATTATTGTCTGAAGATAACCTAATTTTCCATCTACCAGCATCTCCAATTGAAATATTTACAATTTCATATATTCTATTAGGCTTAATAAAGCACTTACACCACAAAGGATTATTATGCGAATTCTGGTAAACATTATAATTTTTAGGGAGACTATTTAAATTTATGACCTTAGCCCCAGCTGTATTATCGGTAATTTTTTCTACAAAATAAATATCTCCAGTTTTTAAATCCAAAACATCTAATGCCACAATAGTATAACAAGATACAATCTGTTGTCTTTTTTCGTCAAAAAAAAATTGATTTGAATTACAAGAGATTGTATAAAATAAAGTGAGTACCATAGTGAAAAGTTTAATTACTTGGTATTTTTTCCCCTCCTTGATATTGTTTCCAATAGTTGTCAATAATACGCTTTTTTTGTCCATCTGTGTAATCTTTAGAATTTAAAATAGATGCAATATTTTCTTTGTTCTCAGACACTCGTTGAATATAGCTATTGAATTCTCTAAATGTTTGGGAGCCAGCTAAGACTTAGGAATCTAAAGAAGAAAAATAAGAGAAAGGTGCATTTTTAAACGCAAGAAAAATTATAGAATGCACCCTTAAAAAACATTTATAATAATCTTTGGACATTTAAAATTGTTTTCTTCTCTGCATCATAAATTACAGGTATCACGTCCCAGGTTATATAGATTATCTTGTCTGACAGTTTTGTTTTTACATCATTTTTTGTATAATATAAGTAAATATCTTCGCTATGTATCTTCGTTATATTATTACGGTAATCACATATGTATATTTGTCCATTTTTAGGTACCATATAAAATATAGGCAATTCACCGTAATGTCCAAATTCTATTTTGTTTTTAAAACTAAATATATTTTTGCTTATTTTTAGTTCTCCATTTGTGATATTCTTCTCATTTATTAATAAAAACAAATTATAACTATTATAATAGTATAATCGTGTTTTACCAAAAAAATATTGTAATAAAACTGAGATAATGACAATAATTATAAATATTACTTTTTTCATATTGATTTTTCGATTTTATAATTATGAGGATGGGATTCCTATCCTAATAAAACTTTAATGACTAAACAAAGAAGAAAATAATGCGGCAAAATTGATAATTTTATCACGACCATGCTTAGGCAATGAATGTCTTCCTAACATATACCCATATTTTTCAGCATTTTTAGTTGAAAATCCCTCATGCTGAATAACATGAATAGAGCGTGATTGATACATATCATAAGCATTTTCTACATCTGACCATTTCAGTCCCGATGCACCAGCTTTATCATAAGTCATCGTCCGTACACGGTTCCAGCTGTCGTCTGTACATTATAGGTATAGGGTGTAAAATCTTATTTATCGGCTGTACATGCTGTACATATGGCTCGAAGACTAAACTTCTTCTATTATCTTTGCTATTTCTTTATCAATCTTTTTCATTTTAGGACAAAAAAAGGTCCTCTTATACATTTTTCTAAAGATAAGCACATCTGTTATATTATTTTTTATCCAAAGTTCGAAGATGATCAGAAGATCTAATGATAGTTTTTTTCCTGTATAATCTGTGATTAGAACATCATAATCACCTATTCGTTTATACACTTGATTCCCATTCGGATATAGAGTATATCCATTATTATTTAAAAACTTGAGATTTCTCTTTATAAAATATGAATATTCCATAATAACGTTTATTTTGTAGAAGGAACATATCCTAGTCCTGATATAATAAAAATAATAGAAGGATCAGCTCCATGTTTTATTGCATTGTCTATATTCTTAGCACCATTTTCCCAAGTTGGACGAACAGCGTGGTCAAAGCCTAATCCCCATAGAGTGCCCAAATAGGGGATATATGAAGGCGTTTTTAGAACCCCTTCTGTTAGATAATATGATTGATCTTGGATAGTACTAGAAGTGAAACCCTTATAAATACTTCCTCCAATATCTAATGTTGTAGGTATCGCTGTAACCCATCTCTGCGGCACATCGTGGTTGCCAAGTTCTGAGAGGACGGCATTATATCCAACACCCGTGTTCTCTGGATCACCGTACGCACCCTTCATGGTCGGAACGCCGGGGGCGATGCCCTGCTGTTTATAGTAAGCCTCTTTCTGCTTCTGAATCTGATTCATACGTTCAGCATAGTCCTGCTGACCAGCGGTGACGTATGAACCGTTGCGTCCGTAAACGTTGTTAAATAATCCTGTACCGATACGGCTGGCGATTCGTTTGTCACCAAGGAAGTAATGCTTTGTAAAGCGATTCTTGTTAATGCTGATTATCGAAGCAGGGTAGAGCGTGAAGTTATCCGTCTCGTGGAACTTCAGTGCAAACCAAGCACAAAAGAGCTTGCTCATTTTGTCTTGGTGCAGCCTGAAGTCGACATCTGTCAAGGTAATACCCTGCGGTGCTCCATTGATATACACACCCTCCATCGTACCGTAACTCTTCATGATGCGTTCACCAGCAGCATTGTAAGTGTAACGACTCGTCTTGCCATTATCAGAGAGTACCATCAAGCGGTTGTCCTCATCCCAGTACATCTCGCGGGTAGTATTGGTTGAATCATTCGTTACCAGTGTTGGATTACCGTTGGCATCATACGTGTAATGGTCGTGACCAATCTGTGTTGGAGAACTGAAACTTCTTAAAGATATTAATCAAATAATTTCCAGAACACAGATTTGGGATTCATCTTTCGTGAGAGTTTTGGCTCACGTTCTCTATCATACTGAAGAAATCCATTACTATCTATATGATAAATCTGTTGTTTATAACATTGAATAATTGTTTTTATCCAGCTTTCAATAGAGTCATAAATCATAATAGGATTTTCCGACAATGTTACTTCAGGGCTATAGTAGAATAAAGCCTTGTAAGTCTCCCTACAAGGATTAAGATCTATGAGTATAGGATCTTCATAAACGCCACAATAAATAAAAGGATACATATAGTGGTCTTCTGCATAGACAGCATCGTTGCTCTTGTTCGAAATCATAATATTCCTAGAATCCATGTAAGATGCATAGTTACCATATGAGCAAAGTAAAAAGTGATTCCATTCATTTTCGTCTTCGCTCAAATCAAAAATAAACTCTTTAGTGCATCCTGTTTTCCAGAGATACAAGTCCATAAGTTCTTGGCAACATATCAGCCCTATGGACTTAAAGGCCTCTACAATATCGTTTTCTGTTTTTCTGTCGCAATCTTGATCCATATTGCTTAATATCGGGTTTCTGCATTCAATTAAACAGTTTTCTAAATCTTTGATAAGCTCTTTCATATGTTTATATTATTATTGTATTTTTGGATTTCTACTATCATTAATTTCATTCATATAAATTGTTGTAGGTGGTATCAATATTGGGGTAGCACGTTGTGCAACTTTCTCAAAAACATTTAATAATCCTGAGAAAACTTTTCCAAGGACAACCCCCACCATTAGATTGTCTACAGGTTCTTGCTGTTTATAGCTTCTTGTCGCAGGAACTGTATATGGTGATGGCCGTCTCTTATTATTGGCAGGAACTAAAACAACTAAAAACTTATCTCCAGACTTTAATTTATTTACTCTAATAAATGAACCTAAATTAGCACCATGACTTCTATTTTCAGAGGAAGGAACATAGTTCACCGCAGCCCCTTTTCCACCTTCTTCAGGGAGCTACAACAGCAAAAGGGACGATAATAGGCTTATCTTCAAAAGTAAATTCAATATTACATTCTATCTTCTTTAGAACTTTTATCAACTCTTTATTGAAAGGGGGCGACAACCCTTTTATTAATCTTAATTCTATAGATTTAGAAAGAGGGACTGCCATTAAAAGTATTATGGCCTTTCCTGATGCATGTGTGTAATCATTAACAACAAATTCAGATAGTATCTTATCTCTTATGGTATCTATCGTCTTTTCGTTAATCTTCCAACTGAAACTATCAATACTGTCTCCCTTTCTTGTATAATAGCATGTTTTTAACACTATACTATCCTTTTTTGTAATGCTAACATATTTTAGTCCCTCAGCATCGTATTTTGTTATTTTTCTCATCAAAGTAAAAGCCTCTTTATCTCGTTTCTGACCATGTGCAGAAGCGAATAAGACAAAGAACATTAGCAGATATACAATATCTCTATTGATTATTGAAATTTTCAATCGACTCATTTTCTCTTTTTTGTATATGTTGTTCTAACTCAATATTACCATTTATAGACTGCGTAGCCCCACTATGCCTTGGATCTTTTCCTACAAGATAGAAATACAAATGTCCAAATAGCGCATCATGCGGGCGGCATAATCTTTCTGTCCTGCCGTAACGTTGTTGCCGCTGATGCCATAGACATTACTGAACTTGCCTGTACCAATCTTGGAGGCAATACGCTTGCTGCAAATGAAGTAGTGCTTGGTGAAGCGGTTCTTCGTGACAGTGATGATCGGAGCGGGATAGATCATGATACGTACACGGTTCCTCTTTCACTTCCACAATAAACAGAACAGTTCTATCATTTTTTTATTAGCACTTTTAAGACAATAATTACATTTTGAATTATGAAAACTACAGGAATACTATATTCTAATACAGACCCTATGTTAGTGCCAATATGTGCAAAAATTACAGTAAGAATTTTGTAGCAAAGAAATGGGAATATGCAATATAATATGCTACACCCTATATTTGACAAAATTGCTTTACTGATTTTTGTATAGTATAAAATACAAGCTGTTATTGTAAATATTGGACCATAAAATATACATGTGATAAAAAATAGAGCATTAAAGCCAAATTTAAAATCTTTGCTTTCAATGTCACAATCATCTATTGCAAGCCATAGCAAAATTATGGAAATACAGCAGAGTAAATAAAAAAATAATATTTTTTTCATTTCTTACAGAGCTTTAAATCTATTACTATTATTCTTTTCTTTCAAAGCTTTTTCTTGTTCTTTTTTTGTCCAAGGTTTTGGTTTGCATGTTTGAAATCCTGTATTTATACCTTCGATATTACTTTCCAATGATTTCATTTCTACCTTATTAACCCCAGCTTTAATGAGTATTGTAGACGAAGATGTATTACAATTTCCTGATGTTTTATCAGAACCTCCTCCTAAAATAGTATAAGTAATACCATCTATATTACCAGAACTATTTATGATTTGTATTACTTTTTATCAAACTCATTAGATGTCATCCCTTTTGGAATTTTTACTTTTTGGGGGTGTCCTTTTAGATTTTCATTGAGTTTTCCTTAAAAAAAATCTGTAAATACTTGCTGATCCTGTTGATAATGACACTCAGTTAATTTGTCTCCGCCAATAGGGTTTCCATTTTGAGGACCATAGGCAGCATATCTTAACACTTTTCCATTATCTCCTGTAACTACCAAAAAAGTATGAGTTGCGAGTGGCACATGAGTGCCAGGTAGTTTGGTTGCAAATAACCAAACTGCTTTTCCATCAAGATCAACACACTTTATCGGATTACCAACACAGTAAACATATCCACCAATGCTTGGATATTTTTCTGCTAAAGCATCCACTCCATACCACAAAATCGTCACAGGATTCATATACCTCGCCCCATAATAATACAGTCCAGTTTCCTGGTCTAATTCCTTACCATTGAACTTATACGGCATCTCCTCTGAGGATATGTGCTCATCTCAATACATTCTCCGTTCGGTACCAAGGCTGTCGTTCTCCACTAAGGTAGGATTTCCGTTGGCATCGTAGGTGTAATGCTCATGCCCTATCTGCGTGGGAGTGGTGGGGTGATTGCTATCTTCGTACTTATACATGAAGTCGTAAGACTGTGCTGTCTTTGTGGAGTCCACCTTTTGAACCTTGGTAAGTGGCTCGCTCATGCGTCCGAAGGTCATCTGCATGCTGTAACTTGTCTGCTTGGCTTTACCACTTGTATATATTTTACTACACATTTTTCAATATTGTTTATGAGCAGATATTATGGTGTACGAAATCCCATTCAGCAAGGAATATTGGATTAATCCTTTTTCTTTATCCCATATCACACTCTTTAGGCCAATGTGAGGTTGATCTCCTTTATTTCGTTCCATTTTCTTGATATCCATGCTAATACAATTTTTAAAGCATTGTCCCTGTATGTTTATGGCATTTACATGTATTTTTTTATTTATCCAACTCCATTCACAAAAATTACAGCTACTTCTTAATGCCCCCAATTTAGCTATTCGTTCTATCTCGAATCTTATTAAAAAGGTATCTGTAAAGTGTATTAGTGATAAATCAACTGTGGCAAAGCCATAAAACTCATTATCCCCTTCTAACCAATTTTCTCCTTCTGTGTCGAATATGAATGTATTCTTTGGATTATATATTTGAACATCTTTCACAATTACGGTATCTATATTATTCTGATTGGAGAGATAATAAATTGTGTCGTTTGCTTTAAAATGATTAATCCACAACAAGTCATCTTCTGTTAATTTCACTTTTTTGCAGTATGGCAACCCACAACCTACTGGTAGTAGTAGCAATATAAAAAATAAATATTTCATCATTTTGAGGGATAATAGTAATTGTAAAAATTATCAATTGAGTGACCAGCAATGAAGCTCGTATATACAGGAATGGATGTACCTGGAGCTTTTATCCAGAATAACCTTTGCCCTATTGTAACAAGATCTCCTCCGATACTTGTTGTAGAAAGACGACCTCCTATTAGGCTATAACCTATAGGAATTGATGTTGCAATATAAT
>OCLF01000144.1_pt1 | contig 22880 bp, 23 predicted proteins | sample 1502881 | NCBI WGS metagenome assembly OCLF01 (sample SAMN03418267, study PRJEB22391) | human gut metagenome | biome: human-gut; feature: organic feature; material: feces | host: Homo sapiens | place: Tanzania | collected 2013-01
AAGTCATCGACCTGGTTCTGGAGGTAAACCCAGATGCAGTGATGGTTATTAAGAGTACCATCCCAGTAGGTTATACCCGTAACCTCTACTTGAAGTATGCCAAGAAGAGAGTGAAGAAGTTCAACCTTCTCTTCTCTCCAGAGTTCCTTCGTGAGAGCAAGGCTCTCTATGATAACCTTTACCCAAGTCGTATTATCGTAGGCTATCCAAAGGTAATTGATCGTCCTGAGTTTACAGAAGAAAATGAGGCAATCAATAAGGTAACCAATGTCGATATGATGATGGATGCTGCCAAGACTTTTGCTGCACTTCTCCAAGAAGGTGCCATCAAGGAGAATATTGATACACTCTTTATGGGTATGAAGGAAGCTGAAGCTGTCAAGCTCTTTGCCAATACCTATCTGGCTTTGCGTGTAAGTTATTTCAACGAGCTTGATACATACGCAGAGGTCAAAGGTCTTGATACCAAGGCTATCATTGAAGGTGTAGGTCTTGACCCACGTATTGGTACCCATTACAACAACCCAAGCTTCGGTTATGGTGGTTATTGCTTGCCAAAGGATACCAAGCAGCTTTTGGCAAACTATGCCGATGTTCCAGAGAACCTGATTGAGGCAATCGTTGAGAGTAACCGTACTCGAAAGGACTATATCGCAGATGCCGTTCTTCAGAAGGCAGGTTACTATAGCTATGCTGATGATAACAGCTATGATGCAAGCAAGGAGCACAACTGTGTGATTGGTGTTTATCGTTTGACCATGAAATCTAACAGCGATAACTTCCGCCAGTCTGCTATTCAGGGTATCATGAAGCGTATCAAAGCAAAGGGTGCAGAGGTCATCATCTATGAGCCAACATTGGAGGAGGGTAGTACCTTCTTCGGTAGCCGAGTAGAGAACAACCTCGAAGCATTCAAAACCCAGAGCCATGCCATCATTGCTAACCGCTACGATGCTTGTCTGGATGATGTAAAGGATAAGGTATATACACGAGATATATTTAGAAGAGATTAATTATTTTTGAATTCTTCAAATACTAGTTCGTTAATAACAAATTATAGTTTATGAAAGTAGTACTTTTAGCAGGAGGCTTTGGCACCCGTATTAGTGAAGAAAGCCAGTTTAAGCCTAAGCCAATGATTGAGATTGGCGGAATGCCAATCCTTTGGCACATTATGAAGGAATATTCATATTATGGGCACAATGAGTTTATCATCTGTGCAGGTTATAAACAAGAATACATCAAGGAATGGTTCTCCAATTACTTCCTTCATAACAGCGATGTGAGTTTCGATTGGCGGAATGGGACTAATGAGGTTACTATTCACCAGAGCCAACTGGAGCCTTGGAAGGTGACGGTAGTCGATACTGGCTACAACACCATGACTGGTGGTCGTATCAAGCGTGTGCAGAAATATGTGGGTAACGAACCTTTCTTCATGACATACGGTGATGGTGTTTGTGATGTAGATATAGACAATCTCTTGAAGTTCCATCAATCACATGGCAAACTTGCCACATTGACCGCTGTCAAAATGAAGCAAGAGAAAGGTGTACTCAATATTGGTGGTGATAATGCTGTCAAGTCCTTCCGTGAGAAGAATATCACCGATGGTGCACCTATCAATGCTGGTTATATGGTTTTGCAACCAGAAATATTCGATTATCTAACAGGTGATGACTGCGTCTTCGAGAAAGCGCCATTGGAACAATTGGTAAAAGAAGGCCAGTTGATGTCATATGTCCACGAAGGCTTTTGGCAGTGTATGGACAATATACGGGAGAAGGCTATGCTGGAAAAATTACTTGCAACGAATACTGCTCCTTGGAAAAAATGGGAGCGTGAGATACCTAAAGAGATATAATTATGGCTTTGGATTTATTTAATAATTTCTATAAAGGAAAGCGAGTACTTGTAACTGGTCATACTGGTTTCAAAGGAAGCTGGCTTTCTATCTGGCTCCATGAGTTGGGTGCCGAGGTAGTAGGAGTAGGTCTTGACCCATATTCAGAGCGTGACAACTTTGTACTTTCAGGAATCGGTTCTAAGATAAAGGCTGACATCCGTGCTGATATTCGTGACGGAGAGAAGATGAAGCAAATCTTTGCAGAGTATCAGCCTGAAATCGTATTTCATTTGGCTGCACAGCCTTTAGTTCGTCTCTCATACGAGATTCCTGTAGAGACATATGAAGTGAATGTCATGGGAACTATTCATATAATGGAAGCAATCCGTACCACCAAGAGTGTCAAGGTGGGTGTAATGATTACTACCGATAAGTGCTATGATAACAATGAGCAGTTGGAAGGATATGTAGAGACCGACCCATTTGGTGGTTATGATCCATACAGTTCTTCTAAGGGTGCTTGTGAGGTGGCTATTCAGTCATGGAGACGATCTTTCTTTAATCCTGCAGACTATGGAAAGAAGCATACCGTGAGTCTTGCATCTGTAAGAGCTGGTAACGTAATCGGAGGTGGTGACTGGGCTAAAGACCGCATCATACCAGATTGTATCCGAGCTTTGGAAACAACTAAGGTGATTGATATCCGTTCTCCAAAGGCAGTTCGTCCATGGGAGCATGTGTTGGAACCATTGTCTGGATATATGCTCTTGGCTCAAAAAATGTGGAATGATCCTACAGGTTACTGTGAAGGATGGAACTTTGGTCCGGAAGCAGACAGTGTATTAACTGTCTGGGAAGTGGCCTCTGCCATTGTTGAGAATTTCGGCTTTGGTGAGTTGAAGGATATTTCTGATCCAAATGCTCTCCATGAGGCAAACCTTTTGATGCTCAATATCAATAAGGCAAAGGCCCGTTTGGGATGGAAACCAAGACTGAATGCCAAGCAGTGTGCTATGCTTACCTCTGATTGGTATAAGCGTTATAAAACGGAAAATGTATATGACCTCTGTCTAGAAGAAATTGGTAAATTTATAGGGCAATGAGAATATTAATTACAGGAGCCACGGGCTTTCTTGGTTATCATGTCGTAAAACAAGCACTCGCTCAAGGTCATGATGTACTTTGTTTAAAAAGAAAAACGTCTAAAAACCCTTTTAATGACGTAGAAAATGAAAGAATAACTTGGTTTGATTTCGAAGATAAAGATTACAAAGAAGTTGTAGCTAGGTTTGCTCCAGAAGTTTTAGTACATGGTGCATGGGGTGGTGTAAATGCTGCAGATAGAAATGACGAGCAACTCCAAATAAAAAATGTAGAATTCTCTATGTTTATTACTCGTTTATATCCATACAAACAGATTATTTCAATGGGTAGTCAGGATGAATATGGACCTATAGATGAGATTGTTGAAGAGACGCATATTTTGAATCCGATAACTCAGTATGGTAAAAAAAAGATAGAATACTGTAAACTGCTTACTGAATATTGCAGGAATAATCAAATTGAAATGCATTGGCTTCGTATATTCAATATGTATGGTACGATGCAGGCTTCCAATTGGATAATCCCTGCAGTAATGAACCGATGTTTAAACGGTGAAAAGGAAATGGATACTACTAAAGGTGAACAAAAGTATGCTTATCTTTATGCAGAAGATTTTGGTAAGGCTGTAGTTAGTATGTTTGGTGTCAAAGGAGTATCTGGTATTTATAATATCTCATCTTCAAATCCTATTTCTCTAAAAGAACTGTTCAATATGATAAAGAAATTGACTAATTCCAGCATCAAATTTAATTATGGTGCAATTCCTTATCGGCTTGGACAGTCTATGATGATTTGTGGAAATGCTGCAAAATTTAAACATACATTTGGTGAGTTTGAGAATGTTTCATTAGAACAGGGTCTTAAATTCTTAATTAAATATTTAAATGATAATGAAAGTTTCTGATTATATTGCAAACTATCTATATGATAGGGGCATTAAAGTTGTTTTTGGCTATCAAGGTGGAATGGTGACACATATTATAGATTCTATTGGTCAACATTCAATGCTAGAATATATACAGTGTTATCATGAACAAACAGCCTCTATTGCTGCTGAAGGTTACAGTCTTGAAACTGGCAATATTGGATGTGCGATATCTTCTAGTGGTCCTGGAGTAACTAATATGATGACTGGTATCGCTGATGCATATTTCGATTCTATACCTGTTCTTTATATTTCAGGTCAAGTAAATACTTATGAGTATAAGTATGATAAACCTATCAGGCAACAGGGATTTCAAGAAATGGAAGTTGCAGAATTAGTTAAGCCTATAACAAAGTATTCTACTATGGTTGATAAGGAAGAGAATATCCCTTATGAGCTTGAAAAAGCTATTTCAATAGCATTAAGTGGAAGAAAAGGGCCGGTTTTGTTAGATATACCTCTTAATGTCCAGCGAGCACAAATTAATCCGGAAAAGTGCAAGCATTTTGTTGCAGAAGAAGGTTCTTTGGTGTGCCCTGACTTAACCGAAGTCAAAACTCTTTTGTCAAAAGCCAAAAGACCAATGTTACTTCTTGGTGCAGGAGCATTGCAAAATGGAGCTCCTGAACTTATCGAAGATTTCTTAGAGCGTTATCCTTTTGGTGTTGTAACTTCACTTCGAGGACGAGGTTCATTGAATGAGTCATACAGATATTATATGGGTATGGTTGGAAGTTATGGTAATAGATGTGCGAATATGTCTATTTCAAAAGCAGATTTGCTAATAGTCTTAGGTTCACGTTTGGATACTCGACAAACAGGAGCTAGACTTGATGCTTTCCTTCCTAATGCTCATATAGTACATGTTAATGATGATATCAATGAACTAAATTGTCATCGCTTAGGAAATCGTGTTAAAGTTAATTGTTACGTACGCGATTTTCTATATACCATTTTGAAGGAACCTGTTTCTTGTGCCAACTTAGAACAGTGGCATAAATTCTTGGCTGTAATTCGTGGCAAATATAATCAGGATCAAGAAATCGAACGATTGGTGGATAATAAGTCCCCATATCGTTTTATTCAAGCTTTGAATAAAATAACACAGGAAAATGATATTCTTGTTTCTGATATTGGGCAGAATCAAATGTGGACTGCGCAGACGGCAAAACTAAAGAAAGGAATGAAGTATATCACAAGTGGGGGGTTAGCTCCTATGGGATTTTCTATGCCTGCAGCTATAGGTATTTCTTATGCTGCACCTCAAAAAACAGTTTATGCAATTTGTGGTGATGGGGCCTTTCATATGTCATCACAGGCAGTTGGGGTGATAGCACAGCATAAGCTTCCGATAAAGATTATTATTATGAATAATGATTGTTTAGGTATGATTAATCAATTCCAGAGACTTTATTTTGATAGTAGATTTTATGGAACTCATCCTACATGTGGCTACCAGAATCCGTGCTATGAGGACTTTGCAAAAGCTTATGGAGTACAGTATTTTAAATTAACAGAGGCAGATCTTGTTAATGAATCTTTGCTAAAGCAAATAGCAGAAACTAGAACATGTGTTGTGGAATGTATCATTACTGGTTTTACATCAGTATGTCCAAAACTAGAGTATGATAAACCAATTTCAAAGCCAATGCCAATGTTAGATGAGGAAGAGTTTAATAAAATAATGAGTTCGTATAATGTTTAGAGTCTTCTTGAGGTATATTGGTATGGATGGAGCTATTGCATATTCATCAGCGGCTCGAATAATTCAAGCCGTAGCCAATCTCCTTACTATTTTTTTTATTGCGACTTTGTTATCTTCTGATGAACAAGGTTATTATTATACTTTTGCAAGTGTAGTTGGTATTCAAGTTTTCTTTGAACTTGGTTTCACGGGAATAATGACTCAATATGTTGCACATGAAGTTGTACATTTAAAGCTTAATGAGAATTATTGTTACGAGGGAGATGATTGTCATCTCTCTCGATTAAGTTATTTGATGCATTTTTGTATAAAATGGTATACAGTAATAACAATTCTTTTCTTTATAGTTGTTAATATCATAGGTGTCGTCTTCTTCAAGAAGTTTAATACATCAGTAGAAAACGTGGATTGGAAAATTCCATGGTTTGTTCTTAGTTTTGCTACTTCTCTTAAACTTTTTCAGGCTCCATTTACCTCTATTATAACTGGGCTTGGTATGGTCAAAGAAATGAATAAGGTTTTGTTCTTTCAACAGCTTTTAGTTCCTTTATCTATGTGGTTGTGCCTTTTATGTGGGTTGAAATTATATGTGTTGGGTATAAGTTCATTTGTCGGTGTTCTAGTGTGGTTCTTTTATGTAATTAGAACTTCTCTTATGCGAATTCTTATAAACATATGGAAGAGCCAAATAACAGCTAGAATAAGTTATATGGTAGAGATTTTTCCATATCAATGGAAAATTGCATTAAGTTGGATAAGTGGATATTTTATATTTCAATTGTTTAATCCAGTTCTCTTTGCAACAGAAGGACCTACTGTTGCTGGTCAAATGGGTATGACTATCTCGGTACTTAATGGAATTCAAGCATTAGCTCTCAGTTGGCAGAATACTAAAATTCCTTTGTATTCTGGGTTGATTGAATTGAAAAAATATGAAGAGTTAGATACAATATTCAATAAGACTACAAAACAGATGATTGGTATAAGTTTTGTGATGAATTTTCTCGCTATCATATTTGTAGTTTTACTTAAGTTCTTTGATATTAGCATTTCTGGAAGATTATTATCTGAAAGATTTATTCAAATACCAGCATTTATATTAATGTCAATTGCAGTTTGTATGAACCAGTTGATATATTCATGGGCTACATATTTAAGATGTCATAAAAAGGAACCCTTTCTTGCTTTATCAGTGGTAGAAGGTTTATTATGTATGGTATCAACCTTAGTTTTTGGTAGATATTATGGTCTCTATGGTATTGTTGTTGGTTATTTTTTTATTATTGTATTTCAAGTAATATGGGCAAAGTTAATATTTAATAGAAAAAAAAATGTGTGGCATAATGGAAAATAAAAAATATTTGTTGACAGTTTGTATTCCTACATATAACAGACCAAGTCATATTCAGAAACAGGTAAGAGATGTGTTAGCACAACTTACTGAAGGAGTAAGATTACTTGTAATGGACAATCACTCAGATGTTCCTATAGAGTCATATTTTACCAAAGAAGAATTGGCACATTTTACAGTTATAAGGCATAAAACTAATATCGGAGCGGATGCAAATAATGCACACTGTTTAGAAATGGTTGATACTGGTTGGGTTTGGCTTCTTGGTGATGATGACAGAATACGCCCAGATGCAATAGAAGTTATTTTGAATTTGATTACTGAACATCCAGATTGTTGTTATATTAATACGGCTAATAAAAGAACAGAACTTGTTGAGTCATTCAATCAATTTCTTGCATATTTTAAAATAAGAGGTGCTTATGGAAAGGCTTTTTTTCAATCGGCTTGCTTGTTTAATATGAATGAAATTTCAAGATCTTTAATTTGGTATTATATATTTTTATCTACACAAATGGGACAATTTTATTTGGTATTAAAGCATATGGAACTTGTTGAAAAATCTACATGCTTTTTTACAACAGAAAATTTAATAGTTTCTAAAGAGCCTGGAGATTGGGATCCTATAAAACTTATTATAAACTCATTTTTGATTATAGATAAATTCTATTATTGCAAAAAACAGATGAAGAGTACGATTTTTTATTCTTTAGGAAATATGTATTTTGACAGTGTTGCAGCTGCAAACATTAGTCATTGGGAAAAATTGTGTCTTTTGAAAAAAATAGTAGGAAAATTGAATTTTATTAATGTAGTTAAATACAATTATATTGCTATTGGACGTTATTGTGTATTTTTGTTTTTACCAAAAAGGTTAAGTCAAATTATTCATAATATGGTAGCTTCTAAATATAATAAATTAGTGAAATAGCATGAATATACTAATAACAAATATTGTATTAATCGTAGTTGAGGGTATTATTCTTTGTAATAGTTGGATAAAACAAGGAAAAAATATTTTCTTAATTTTAGCTTTCATCCAATTGCTTGTTCTCCATTCTTTTTTAGATCCGTTTTCAATGGAAGATCTTCCAGGTTATTATGATACTTTTAATGAATTCGGTAAAAATTCTCTTTTTTATTCAATTGTTATTGGATATGTTGGAGTAAAGATGGAACCCGGGTGGATTGTTTTATGTAAGTGCTTATATTTCATTAGTACGAATTTCAGAATTCTTCTAATTATTGATAGCATACTTATAATTGGTGGTTATTTAGTAATGATTAAAAAGTATTCGCCTATATTCTATGTTTCTGTATTTGTATTTTTATGTACAACATTTAATCAATCTCTCTTTGTTTTAAGGCAGCATACTGCTATGGCAATTTGTTTGTTTTCAATACCTTATATAATTAAAAGAGATATAAAAAAATTCTTGGTAATTATTACTACAGCTTTTTTGATTCATCAAACAGCAATTATATTTATTCCAGTTTATTTTGTATATAATATCAGATTTTCGAAAAAAAATTGGGTAATTTTCTTAATACTTCTTTTCTTAGGAAATGTTGTTGCTTCACGAATTTTTAATTGGGCATTTTCTCATTTATGGTATAATTCATATGAAGATCGTGATGCATCAAATCTTACAGTCTTCTTTATTCAGTTATGTGGTATATTATTATATCTTGTTTCTATTCGGTTTAAAACTTTAAAAATTAAATCTATTGAGAAAGTTTTTCTTTCAATGGCATGTCTAGGTTTATTGTTATCGTTTATTGGTGTTGGTTTTAGTCCTACAAATCGTTTGGTTAAGTATTTTTCAATTTCTGATATATGGTTGATTCCTTTTGCCTTGAAAAAATATAAAACGAAAGGAATTATATTAGGAATCTTTGTTCTTGTTATGTACTTTTTATTATTCTTAGCTCCTAGTACAACAGATTATATAAAAAATTATCGATTAATATTTTGATACTATGTCAATTACTTTTTTTAAAATTAAAAGGTGGATAAAAATGCTCACGGGTAAGAGTGTGTGGCATGTTAATCAGGATTTGGGGAAATTTTTTGCCAAAGATCAAATCCGTGGGTATTATAATAATATGATGGAGAAGGTTGTAAAAATGCCTGATTTGTTGGATAATAATGATTTACCGAAACTCAATTTAGAAAATGGTAAGTTTACTTATTTTCCTGTAGCAATTTTTCAATATGGTCTTGGATGTTATGATTTGTTTTTAAAAACGAATGATATAAAGTATGAGAAAAAATTTCTACAGTGTGTTGAGTGGACTATAGTACATCAGGATATTAAAGGCCGTTGGAATAATTTCTCACATTATAGTCCTGATACACCATATGGAGCAATGGCGCAAGGAGAAGCAGCATCGCTACTGGTTAGAGCTTACATTCACACTGGAAAATATGTTTTTTTAAAAGCAGCAAAAGATGCACTTGATTTTATGATTTTACCTTTGGAAGAAGGTGGAACGACTAAGTATGTTGGTGAAGACATATTTCTGATGGAATATACTTTTAAAGATGTGGTAATGAATGGCTTTATTTTTTCATGGTGGGGATTGTATGATTATGTTTTAGTTACCCATGATAATGGAAAATATAAACAAGTTTTAGATAATTCATTAAAAACGTTAGTTAAAATTTTGCCCCAATTCAGGTGTAGCTATTGGAGTATGTATAGCCTTGATGGCTTGATAGCTAGCCCTTTTTATCATAATCTTCATATTGCACAAATGCAGGCATTATTTAAGTTAACTGGAAACAGAATTTTTGATGACTATGCGAAAATATGGCTTCGTCAACAAAAGAATCCTCTGTGTAAAGGAATAGCATTTATTAGAAAAGCAATACAAAAAATATTGGAATAATGAGAGTACTTTTAGTTTCAAATCAAAGGCAAAATGTCAATGGTGTTGGAAATCCTATAATGTATAGAATGCGAGATGCTTTGGAAAAAGATGAGCGTATTGATAAAGTCGATTTCATCCCATTTGAGAATAATTGTTCATCTTTTATGTCAATACGACGTGCTGCTAAAAAGTATGATTTGGTTCATATACATTTTGGCGGAGTATATGCGTTGCTGATATGGATTGCTTTAATTGGTCTTCATGTTAAGAAAGTTATTACTTTTCATGGGACGGATATACATGCAAAAGCTTTGAAAACCGCTAAAGGCTTTAAGGAAAGAATGAAAATAAGAATGAATCAAAAAGCTTCTTTTTTGAGTATCCTCGTTTTCGATTCATGTGGTTTTGTCGCTTCGGAAATGTTGGGATATATCCCAAAATGGTTATTTGCTAGTTTGCAAAAAAAAGCTTTTATCCAACCTCTTGGTGTGAATTACGATACATTTAAATTGATAGAGAAGAAAAAAGCTCTTACTCATCTAGGATTAGATTCTTCAAAGAAATACGTTCTATTCTCTGATGTCAGTAATACAAGTATAAAACGACGTGATATCGCCGAGTCGATAGTTGATAAATTGGGTAGTAGATTTTGTTTGCTTATTATGTGTGGTGTAAAACCACAAGAGGTTCCATTCTTTATCAATTCATGTGATTTTCTCCTACTAACAAGTGATGAAGAAGGGTCTCCAAATATTATTCGAGAGGCATTATCGCTGAATAAACCTGTGTTTAGTGTGGAGGTTGGAGATGCTGCAAAACAGTTAAATGGTCTACAAAATAGTACCATTATTAGTCGTGAATCCAAAGAGGCATCTAGTACTATTTTGTCATATATTCAAAAACCATATACTGATAATACGAGAGATGCTTTAAGAAATATACTTGATTTTGTGAGAGTAAATAGAAAAGTTGTAGATAATTATTTGAAATTATGGGTAAAACGAGATTAATCTGGGTGGATTCTTTAAAAGGTTGGCTGATGTTATTGGTGGTAATGGGTCATGCGATACAGTATTGTATGAATGCAGGAGAATGTGAGTCAAATTACTGGTGGAATTTGATTTACTCCTTTCATATGCCTGCTTTTATGGCATTAAGTGGTTTTGTAAATTTTAGTTCTACTCCCCCCCCCTCGTATGAATATTATTTGCATCTTTGTGTTCGAAGAACACGACAGCTCTTGGTACCATTTCTCTTATGGTCTGTATTCAAGTGGCTTGTTGATGGCTCTTTTAGTTTGAATGATTTGGTTCATATAACGTTTTCGTCAGGTGGATTCTTTTGGTTCCTTTTGGTTCTTTGGGTTATAAGTATTATATTCATAATAGGAAATGTTTTGTCTAAACTCCTTAGCATAAGTCAGGATTTTATTGAAATAATGATAATGTTTGTCTTAACATTAGCTATGATATTTGGAGAGTATCGTATATTTGGATTCCAGCTTATATCGTATTACTTCGTTTTTTATGTAGCTGGGTATTGTTTCAATAAATATAATAAGTTGATTACTGTTAATTTTACTATTGTAGGGCTTGCTAGTTTAGTGTGGATATTTATGGCAAGTTTTTGGAATATGCATCAACTCCCTGTTTTTCTTGAAGAAGTTGCATTCTTACCAAAATCTTTATTGTTGTATGCTTATCGATTTTTAACAGCATTACTAGGAATATACATATTACTAAGTATAGCGCCCTCATTTCTAAATAACAGTAAATGGTTCAATGTGTTAATCGTTCATATAGGAAAGATTTCATTAGGTTTATATGTGGTGCATTTAGTGCTTATAATTCATTTGTCTGAGTGTCTGAAAGTGTTATTGCCATCAACCCCGTTAGTAGTTTTAATACTCGTTTGTTTCATTTTAACATGTTGTATGGCTGTACCTGTTGTTGAAATTCTTTTACGTTTTAAATTCACTTCTAAAATATTACTTGGTAAATTATGAAAATCGTTAATATTACGGGTGGTCTTGGTAATCAAATGTTTCAATATGCATTTGCTTTGGTTTTGAAGCACAAGCATCCTAATGAGGATGTATATATTGACATACAGCATTACAATACCATTTTCTTTAAAAAGTATAAAGGGATAAATCTTCATAATGGATATGAGATAGATAAGGTTTTCCCTAAGGCGTGTCTTCCAGTTGCTGGTTTTAAGCAATTGGTAAAGATTTCGTATTGGATTCCAAATTATGTATTGTCTCGTTTGTGCAGAAAGTTCTTGCCAATTCGAAAAACTGAGTATATTCCTCCATATAGTTTGAATTATACCTATAATAATTATGCTATAGAACGTGTTGATGATTGCTATTATGAAGGTTATTGGCAGTCTGTACATAATTTTTTGGATGTAAAGGAACGACTACAAGATATATTTGGTCATCCTGAGCCTAATACCTACAATAAAGATCTGATTATGAAGATTAAAGAGGTGGAATCTGTAGGAATTCATGTACGTAGAGGAGACTACTTGAATGAACCGGAATTCTGTGGTATCTGTGGAATTGAGTATTATAAGAAAGCAATACAAGATATTATCTCGGATGGTAAGCATCATAACTTTTTCATTTTTTCTAATGATATGGAATGGTGCCGTGAAAATTTAGCCCCTTTGTTGCAAAATCATGATTTGTTTTATGTAACTGGTAATACTGGCAAAAGCAGTTGTTGGGATATGTTCTTGATGACATATTGTAAGGACTTGATAATTGCCAATAGTTCATTTAGCTGGTGGGGGGCTTTTTTAAATAAGTATGTGAATCGTGTCTATGCTCCATATCCGTGGCTTAATAGAGACTGTGAGTTGGATGTGTATGATGAATCTTGGATTAAAGTGAAGTAATAATTATGGATGATTACGGATTAGTTTCAATTATCACACCAACATGGGCGTGTGCTCCTTTTATCTGGGAGACTATAAAAAGTATTCAAGCTCAGACTTACCAGAATTGGGAGTTGCTGATACAGGATGATTGTTCTACTGATAATACTTTGGAAGAAATCCGTCCATATATGGAAGATGATAGTCGAATCAAATATGAGTGCAATCCAAAGAATAGTGGAGCTGCTATTACTCGCAATAATGCTCTTTGTAGAGCAAAGGGTAGATGGATTGCATTCCTTGATAGTGATGATTTATGGATGCCTGAGAAATTAGAGCACCAGTTGAAGTTTATGGTGGAGAATGGTTATGCCTTTTCTTATCATGAATATACAGAGATGAGCGAGGATGGCAAGGACTTAGGTATCTATGTCTCTGGTTTGCCTAAAGTGGGTAAATTTGCTATGTATGCATGTTGTTGGCCTGGTTGTTTGGCAGTTATGTATGATGCAAGCAAAATAGGTCTTATTCAGATTAATGATGTCAAGAAGAACAACGATACGGCTATGTGGCTGAAAGTTATTCAAAAGGCTGATTGTTATTTACTGAAAGAAAACCTAGCAAAGTATCGTCGTCGTAAAGTTAGTATTACTCCCAAACCATTATGGAAGCGTATATGGGCTCATTACCCGTTGTTCCGTAAGGCTGAAGAAATGAATCCTCTTGTAGCCACTTTCTGGGTTTTTATGAATGTCTTAGGAAATGGCTGGAAGAAGATGTTTTATGTGAAGAAAAATAATTTTTAATAATTTATCTCTTGTTTTATATTTCTTTTTGATGATCCTTTAAGAAGTATATTTCAAAAAATCAAATATTATGAGTACAGATTTGAAAAGAAGAAATGTGCCTTTCTCTCCACCTGATATGACGGAGGCTGAGGTTAGTGAAGTACGTGATGCTATTTTGTCTGGTTGGATTACAACTGGACCACGTACCAAGAAATTGGAAAAGGAAGTGGCAGAGTTTGTTGGCGTAGAGAAGGCTGTATGTCTTAACTCGCAGACTGCTTGTGCTGAGATGGCTCTCAGATTGCTCGGTGTAGGCGAGGGGGATGAAGTTATCGTTCCTGCTTATACTTATACAGCAAGTGCTTCTGTAGTAAAACACGTGGGTGCAACTATTGTCTTCGTTGATGTGCAGAAGGATTGTCTTGAAATGGATTACGAGGCTTTGGAGAAGGCCATCACTCCTAAAACCAAGGCGGTGATTCCTGTGGATCTCGGTGGTATCCCTTGCGATTATGACCGCATCTTCGCTATCGTGGAAAGCAAGAAGGAGATGTTTACTCCTAAGACAGATCTTCAGAAGATGATTGGCCGTATCGCTGTTTGCTGTGATGCAGCCCATGCCTTCGGTGCTTCACGTCATGGAAAGATGGTGGGTAGCATCGCTGACTTCTCTTCATTCAGTTTCCATGCTGTCAAGAACTTCACCACAGCTGAGGGCGGTGCCTTGTCGTGGAATCTTCCTTTCGGTAATGAGAAGGTGGTGAAGGATTTGGATAAGAATCCTGAGAATACCTTCAGCGGTGTGCCTGAAATTGAGGGGGAGACCTGGAACGAGAACCTGTATCGCAAGGCTCAGCTGCTGAGCTTGCATGGTCAGAACAAGGATGCCTTGGCTAAGACGAAGCTGGGTGCCTGGGAGTATGACATCATCGGTACCTGGTATAAGTGCAATATGACAGACGTGGTGGCTGCCATCGGTCTGGTTCAAATGAACCGTTACAAGGGTATGTTGGAGCGTCGTCGTCAGATGATTGAACGTTACAATGAGGCATTCAAGGATATGAATGTAGCTGTATTGCCTCACTATAACGAGGAGCATACTTCTTCCGGTCATCTCTATATCGTTCGCCTCCTGGGTAAGACCCGTGAGGAGACAAACAAGGTGATTGAGATGATGGCAGAGCGTGGTGTGGCTACCAATGTGCATTACAAGCCACTGCCTATGATGACTGCCTACAAGAAGTTGGGCTTCGACATCAAGGATTTCCCAAATGCTTTCCACATGTTTGAGAATGAGATTACTCTGCCTCTGAACACCAAGATGACGGATGAGGACTTGGAGTATGTAATCGAATGTTTTAAGGAATGCGTGAAATAAGGTCCTATGAAGAGATTGTTTGATATCATTGCATCGGGATGCGGACTCATCATTTTGAGTCCGCTCCTTTTGTTTTTGGCTATCTGGATTAAGTTGGATAGCAAGGGACCGGTGTTCTACCGTCAGGTGAGAGTGGGAAGACATAATAAGGATTTCCGCATCTTCAAGTTCCGTTCGATGAGAGTAGGGGCTGATAAGGGTTCGTTGGTTACCATCGGTGGTAGGGATCCAAGAGTGACCCGTTCGGGTTATTACATCAGAAAGTACAAGTTTGATGAGCTTCCTCAGCTGATCAATGTCTTTATTGGTGATATGAGTCTGGTGGGGCCAAGACCCGAGGTTCGTCACTATGTAAACTATTGGACTCCTGAGCAAATGCATGTGCTGGATGTAAGGCCTGGAATCACTGACCCTGCCAGCATCAAGTTCAGAAATGAGAATGAGTTAATGGAGAAGGCTGCTGATCCTGAGGACTATTACATCCATGTAATCATGCAGGAGAAGATCAAACTCTATCTGGAGTATGTAAAGAATGCCAGCTTCTGGTATGACATCAAGTTGATATTTAAGACATTTGAAGTGATCGTGAAAGAATAGCCCCACTCCATCAGGGGGGCTGGTTTTGCGGGCTGGGACCGCCTGGGGATAACTTTATTTAGTGATCTTTTTCCTTAAAGAAACGATTTATGTTAGAAATAAACAAAGATTTCTTGGATTCTCTTTTTGCCAAGGCAAAGGAGAATCCTCGCTTACGCCAGAATTATGATCTTCGTACAAGTGCTGAGGATCAAAGTCAGAGAATACTCTGTGCCTTGCTGCCTGGTTCCGAAGTGGCGATACATCGTCATCCGAATTCATCAGAGAGTGTCATCTGTCTTTGTGGTAGAATGGATGAAGTGATATACGAGGAGGTGGTGTCGTATCTACAGGATGGTGAGGATACCGTAAGAAAGGTTTCTTATCAAGAGATTGAGAGAATCCATCTTAATCCGAAGAATGGGGGGTATGCCTGCCAAGTGCCTAAAGGGGTATGGCATACGGTAGAGGTATATGAACCTAGCGTCATCTTTGAAGCGAAAGATGGGGCGTATGGGGAGGATGGGAGTGAAATTCTTCGAACCACCTAGTTCCTCCTTCCAAGGAGGACGCCACATCTCTCACCAAGCCTCTCTCTTGCCCGAAGAGAGAGGATGTAACCGCCCCTCAGTGCTGTTTTTCTAAAATCATCCCGTCCTTCTTTACCATTAAAGAAGGCTCCACCTTTCTCACCAAGCCTCTCTTTCCTCAGGAACGAGAGGATGTAACCGCCCTCCGGTGCTCGGAACCGCTGCGCTATAAGGTTGGCGGACCATCAAAGGTCTACGCCATATTTTGCGGGATGGGACCGCATGGGGGTAGTTTGCTAATTGCATTATGTTGCAGTTTTTGATGTGATGTATAAGGATTTATCTTGTAGTTAATATAAGAACTTTAAATTTCATATATTATGGCTTTAATTCCAAAAGAATATATTGATGCTGTTGTGTCAATAGGTGTAAAGAATGCCAATGATAAGCCTATATGGATAGGCACTGGCTTTTTTGTTAATCGTCGTATTAATGATACGGATGCTTTACCATTTTTAGTTTCAAATAAGCATGTGCTAGAAGGAAAGAAAAGTGTGGTTATTAGAATGAGAGAAAATCAGAATAACACACTTATACTAGTGGATGCCAAATTAGATGGATGCGTATTTCATGAAGAAGCAGATATAGCTGTCGTCATGCTAAATGGTTCAGTCATCTCAGAACGACATTTGAGATTCTCTTCTTTTGATATTGATAAAAATGCTTTTAGTTCCTTTGAACTTAGAAACAGTGGTGTAGATGAAGGTTCTTTGGTTTATATGTTAGGCTTCCCTATGGGATTGGTAAATGTAAATTCGGAGATTCCTATATGCAGAATGGGGTGTATCGCGAGAATAAGTGAAGAGCAAATTAACGAAACTAAAAACGTTTTATTAGACATTCAAAATTTCCCCGGAAATTCAGGAAGTCCTGTTGTAAGTAAGCCTGAATGTATAGCTATTAATGGAACACAATGCCTTGATAGATGTCTTCTGGTTGGCATAATTCATTCCTATATTCCATATTGTGAATCTTTAATCAATTCACAAACTAAAGAAGTTGTGGAAGTAAGAAGTGAAAATAGTGGATTGGCTATGATGCATCCCGTCGAGTATATCCGTGATGTTATTGACAATTTTTTCAAAAGGGTAGTGAATAATGAAAGCAAAATTTGATTTTGGACTTACAAAAGCTAATTGGCCAACCCCGAAGTTATATGGTGTTGGTAATTTTACAGAATTTGGTCTTTATCAGGTTGCTTTGACCATTGCTAAAATTAATGGGTATATTAATCAGGAGGTATTGATGAGTGAGATTCCTCAACGCATCAAAGGGTTGATAGTTGTTGATAGTATCAGTTCTACTTCCTATGAGTATCTGATAAGAGAATTATTGCATTTTCAATTTATTGACAAAACTTCTGATAAAACGGAAAAATATGTTATCACTTCTTCTGGAAGAAATTATCTTAGTTTATGTTCTGCTAATTATGAAGCAGCTTTGAATTTTTTATTGGAGAAAATGCAAGATGTCTTTATTACTCCAGCATGGTTTGTAAAAAGACTGTGGGAGTTGAATGAGGTCGGGCAAGGACAAATTGTAATACCGTTACCATTGAAAGAATGGCATCCGAAATCTCGAATATGGACAGAAAATAAATGGGATAAGGAAATTGAAACTGTTAGTCGTGAAACTGCGAATCTTATTCAGAAGAAAATACCTGGCGCTTTCCCCTATGAAATCGAAGAATGGGTTGAAGCTATTAAAAAGGAGTATGTTCGATTAGGTTGTCAAAAACCAAAGGGAAATAAGACAGATATGAATGATGAGGATGTTCACTTTTCTGTGCGTAATAGATTATCTTTGGCTATGAAAACTGTGGCTGTTAGAAAGTTTTTCTCAAGACTTAATCCTCAGACAAAATGTTTGGATTTCCCAAATAAGCGAAGTGATATGACCCATAGGTCCTTTATGGTATGGTGTCCACGTTTAGCAGCATTTGATATGATCTTTTATACAGATAATAATCCGGAAATCCCTGGTCGCTTGTTGTTCCCGGTATCTGTATTTAAACATTTTAATCAAAACTCTTCGTATATAAAGAAAAGTTTTATTATGGATCCTGATGGGGCATGTTTATATATTCATTCTCCTAAATGGGAAGAATTCAAGAAACTATTTATAGAGACGTTGGTTGAAGTTTATCAAAAATATTATAATAAGCAAACAATTATATATATATCATTACAGGATATTCGAGATGAAGTTTGTCGATTGTTAAGGATTAATCCGCATACTTTTGAATTGTTCTTGCAAAAGACATACGAGTTGTCTATCCTTCATAAAATCCAATATTCAATCTCTTTAGAGACTGATTTACGTCTTGATATGAAAATACAGATAAATCGTAGAGGTGTATATCTTAATGGTATCTTATATTCTTTAATTGCATTAAAACCATTGGAAAAATGAGCAATAATTTAATTAGAAAACCGAAAGTTTCGGTAGGACAGGAAAATCCGTACAAAAGATTAGGATTTGTTCAAAATCCATTTCCCGTGAATCCTTCAGTTGTACCTTATAGTGATGATATTCGTGTGAATGGTAGTATCTTTTTAGAGTCAATTCGTCAGGAAGAAATTAAAGCTTTTCATGAGCATATTGTCAATTCTCCGAATCAGATAGGGTTGATGATGGATTATGCTGCATATAAGGGACGCGGTATAGGTAAAACTGCGTTCTTAAATTATATGAAGAAATCTATCAATAAGGACTTAGGTGATGAAATCTCTGATGGAAAAAGTGTTATATATGCCGTATATGTAGCTCCTTCTGCAGATAACCGCAATCGAACATTATCGCAAGTAGCACATTCTATCTTTACATCTATGCATAAAGAGGGATTGTTTCTTACTGTGTTTTGCCGATTGAGAGCCTTGAGTGGATTACTTATTTTATCGATGGAAATAATTCGAATGCGATAGATGGATTCTTTAAAATACTTCTGACGATTCATCCAAATAGTCAAGAACTCTTAATGCCCCATTGGGCTGCTGCAGGTTTAGATAGATTTTGTAGTCTTGGTGGTAATACTTCTTCTGAGAATACTATATTCTTTAAGCCTATGTCAAATGAGCCTAATATGATTCGTGCTTTGGCTGAAATATATCTTAAAGCTTCTCGTATAAATAAAACAGATTCGTCAATTTCTCCTTTTACCCAAGAAGCCATTGATTATACTATGGAGAAATCTGCTTTTATTCCAGGTAGATTCCTAAAATACTTGTATATTTTAATTGAAAAAGCAATTAGAAATAATTGGACGGAAATTGATAAAAAACAGGTTGAAATGACTTTGGATGAAGGTACTAATTATCTTGCTCTGGAAAAACCTGTAGAAAATGCAAGCGTAGAAGAATTGCCTCCAACGAAAGTGCAATTGTAATGGGATATTGTATAACTAATAGAAAAGAGATTGAAGATTTGCTTGATAAACAGAAACTGTGTGATGCTTATCAAAACTATGTTGATTATCCGTTTTTACCGGTAGGACTATTAGTGGATGAGTTGGAAAAAAGGAAAAAGAAAGATTCTGTTTTACCATGTCAATTAATTGATAAAGTAGATAAGATTCCAAATCAAATACTAACAGTTCCCTTAACGGCTCAATCTTTAGCAAATGCTCTTCAAAATGATGAATTTGTAGAAAAGTTTGTAAGTTCTAAAACAAATCCGTTTGCTTTGATTTCAGAAACGTGTATGTATGATGATTCTGTAAGTTGGGCTGATATGGATGAGTTATTTGATAGCTTGCATCAAATAGAATGGCCATGATTTATTTGTTGGTAGATACTTGTGTGTTGGCAGATATAATGAGGCAATATAATCCGTTATCTCAATACTCTGAACTATCTGAAAAAGTATATTTGAAAAAAAATATGTTGAGGATGGTAAATTCTGTTATTTCTGATTTGGATGGACAGACTGGTATTATCGTTACATCAACTTTTGCTTTTCTTGAATTAATCAATAAATTCGATAAAATTTTCGAATCGGAAATTAAAGAAAGAAAAATCTCGTTGGCAAGAATAATAGCTACTATAAAGCAACCTCCTTCTTGGCTTGTAATTGATGATATGGATATAGATACGGCCAAAAATTTTTGTAATGTGCCAAATTCTGTTGAATCTGGTGAACATATTTCATCAGACGATGCTGTTCATATTGCCACGGCACTTCAAAGAGGTTATGATGTCTATCTTCTTACCTCGGATCATATTTTAAAAGCATTAAGAATAAATCACATTACAGTTATTGCAGATTAGGCGTTTTATTAATTTGGTGTTTACGAAATTATGTCAAAGACAAAGTTTACAATTTTCTTTTCTTGGCAATCTGATCTAAAAGGTAACAAAAAGATTATAAAAGATTCCCTTCTTGCAGAATGTCAGAAGCAAAAGGAGAAGAATGGTTATCAACTCGAGATAGATGAGGCAACTCGTAATCTTCCAGGTAGTCCTAAAATAGAAGATGCTATCTTAGAAAAAATAGCAAGTGCTGATATTTTTGTGTGTGATATAACTCCTATTGCTAGTTGTGGTAGAAAACTGATGCCAAATAGTAATGTTATATTTGAATTGGGGTTTGCTTTACATGCATTGGGAGAAAAGAGAGTTATTTTATTAGCAAAATATGGTGATTGGGATGTGAATGATATGCCTTTCGATTTCAATCATCGGAGAATAGGTATGTTTTCATCTGCCAAGGATTGTAATTTGGAGTTTGAAATAGACTGTTCGATTAAATATTGTGCACATTGGTCTTTTTCTAAAATCGATTGGAGAAAATCTTATCAATGGATAGACAAACTATTAAATAAATTACTTTTAGTAGTATTTTCATATAAGACCGATAGCAAGGATCTGGCTATTAAGGCAACGGAGGAATCAACTGTGTTCTTTGCTAGAAGAATGGCTGAGGCATTTCCTGGTGTTCGTGGAGTTTGTGAATTTAGTGATCGTAAGGAAATTAATAAGCGTCTTTCAATACTTTTGCAAGCTCCTTTGAAATTTGAACAAGGTTTAGACAGAGCTGATACTGATCCAGTATGGTTCTTTAGAGCTGGGGCGGCTGAAGACATTCAGTCGTTCCTAAGAATTGGAAACAACAAAGTGCTAATGAATACAGATGAATTACTCATAAAGCGTATAGTTGTATATCGTGACAGTGGAAGATACTATGGACAGTATGTCTATGTGGAAGTTGAAGCTGATAAGCCTTGTGGATGCTATTCACATAACGAAGATACAATGAAGTATATGATTGATAAACGAGGATATTATGATGAGGAATTTGCTGTTTTCAAGCCATCTTGGTATTTGCCGGAACGAAAAATTACAAGGCAGGAATATGATGACGGCTCAGCAATGGTAAATGGAAAGCCTATGCGTTTGCATGGTAGAGCTGAGTTGAGACTTCGTTATTTAACTTCATACAATTTTATTCTTGCAGCGAAATTTTCTCCATTCAATTGCCATGAATTTGATAGAACATCTGGAGAATATTTCAAAGGAATGCTCAATGGAACTATCAGCGTAAAGCAATTTGATGAATATATGATGGTATTTCCGAAAAGAGATTTTTAAATTGGGTGAAGTTTATAGTGTTTTATAGAATGTTTGCAGATTTCTTGTGATTTTCTTGGTGTTTTCGAGAAATATGTGTAATTTTGCGGCAAAGTTGAACTGATTAATTTGGAGGATTGGTTATGGTTGTATATGTAGCAAACCCACTTTATGATGCTGTGTTCAAATACTTGATGGAGGATGATCGCATAGCGAAGACCATTCTTACAGCATTATTGAAGAAGAAAGTTATCGATGTGAAGATTCGCAGAAATGAATATGCGAATCTTACCCGTCGTGAGTCTATCTCTATGTTTCGCATCGATTTTGCTGCTACTGTTTTGGATGAAGACAACAAGCCGCACTTGATGTTGATTGAACTTCAAAAGACCTGGCTGCCAACTGAGACTTTGCGTTTCCGCCGTTATCTTGCTCTGCAGTATAACAACGAGGAGAATATGTTGAAGGAAGAGCATGAGAAGTATGCTATTCCTATGGTAGCTATCTATCTTCTGGGGCATTGTATCGGTAAGATAGAGGAACCTGTTATATATGTCAATCATCATGCTTATAACTATGATGGCAAAAAAGTAGAGGAGGGTATTCCAGATCCTTTTGTTGAGAGCTTGCAGCATGATAGTATCATAGTGCAGATTCCTTTGTTGCATGGTAGGGTTAACAATCGCTTAGAGAAGGTTCTTTGCTTGTTTGACCAGACGAATGTTGCGGACAACAAAAAGGTAATTAAGGTTGATGATAAGCAGTTTGAGGGCGACAATGATATGGAGTACATTGTCCGTCGTCTTCAATCGGCAGCAGCGGATCCAGATATGAGGTATCAGATGAATGCAGAGGATGAATTCTTTAAAGAATTGGAAGCCAGAGATTCCCTTATTATGGAGAAGAATGGTCAATTGAAGGAGAAGGATGAGATGCTTCATAAGATGATTACGGGCATGCTGGAAAATGGTATGTCGCTTGATGATATTGCTAAGATGTTGAACAAGACTGTGGATGAAGTAAAACAGATTCTGTAAATACCTAATATCTGGAAAACACAAAGGGTAAGATTTTAGATTTTTAATTATATACTTTAAGATGGGCAGGGCTTTTGAAGAAGCTCTGCCTATCCTGTTGGCTTATCTAAAATCATCCCGTCCTTCTTTACCATTAAAAAAGGCTTTTTCGAAAACCTACCGTAAACATCCAACCCCTATTTTGGCGGTTTGAACAATAAGTGCTACCTTTGCGCCATGTTAAACATTAAATGTTATAAGTATGGCAATAAGTAGTAAA
>OCLF01000152.1_pt1 | contig 22266 bp, 15 predicted proteins | sample 1502881 | NCBI WGS metagenome assembly OCLF01 (sample SAMN03418267, study PRJEB22391) | human gut metagenome | biome: human-gut; feature: organic feature; material: feces | host: Homo sapiens | place: Tanzania | collected 2013-01
ATAGTATATTCTTGCACCTATCACCGAGCATATGATTGCCACAAGTGCCAGATCAAAGTATGTATCGGGATTTTGTCCTGATTTTTTGGCCACATAGCAGGCCACACCCAGCCCCGCAAGCATACCGCATGCGATTATTATGCCGTACATAGCAATATCAAAGCTGCCTATTGATATACTCTTTATCACATGCTGCAGATATATATGAAGATGTGGGAAGTTTATATTATAATCCATATTTTTCCTTTCCTGGCTGTAATTGCTGTCTGTCACACTGTAATGTATGCGGTAGCAATCACCAATTATGAAAATATATGTACCCGGAGCACCATATGCATGATACTCCGGGCAGCTGTCATTATGTGCTTCTTAGTCAAAGACACTATCGTCACTAAAGCCTCTACGCCTCACACTCAAAGCTTGCACACTCTGTACTGCACTTGTTTGGTGTACAGTTTTTCTTGATACCAATCTGATTGGCCATGCAGCTATTGTGGTCATTGTACTTACACTTTGCCGCATCACAGTGCACATCTGTCTCCTTGTGAATAGCTAACTCTGCAGATACCTCGCAGTCACAGGCCTTGTTTGAAAAACTGCCACACTGTGTATCGCAGGCTTTCTTTGCCTTAGTTCCTTTCACATCGATTTCTCTGAGCTTACAGCAGTTATCTGCATTATACGCACATTTTTCAACATTACAATCAAGTCTTGTCATACTTTTGCCTCCTTTGCTTATGCATAGGCTAGTATGTCCTGATTGATTGTTTTTATGCTTTTTAAATCAATTATCTGTGTTTTTCCTCTTCCGGAAGCTCCACTCTGATTTCCTTTGTACGGATTTCCTTGCAAATCTGATCGATGAAATCTGAAAGCGGCTTAACACCCTCATTTCCTTCAAAACGGCTTCTTACAGATACTGTGCCGTCTGCCTCCTCGTCAGCTCCGACAACAAGCATATATGGAAGCTTATCCATACGAGCCTCTCTGATCTTATATCCAATCTTCTCAGCTCTGTTGTCAACTGTCACATCGACATCATTTCTCTTAAGCTCATCTGCTACCTTTTCAGCATAATCAGCATACTTCTCTGAAATAGGAAGTACTCTTACCTGCTCAGGGCAGAGCCATGTAGGGAACTTTCCTGCGTAGTGCTCGATGAGCCATGCAAGTGTACGCTCATAGCAGCCGAGTGATGTACGGTGAATGATATACGGACGGATTTTATCGCCGTTTTGATCAATATAGTACAGATCAAAATTCTCAGCAATAGCGCAGTCAAGCTGTATTGTTACCATGGTATCCTCTTTACCGTATACGTTCTTGGCCTGGATATCAATCTTTGGTCCGTAGAATGCAGCCTCGCCGTCCGCCTCAACAAAAGGAACATTCTCCTCAATAAGGATGTTACGAAGAACCTCCTGTGTTGAGTTCCAGTACTCGTCATCTCCTAAGTACTTTTCTGTGTTCTTTGGATCCCATTTTGAAAGACGGTATGTCACATCATTCTCGAGTCCGAGCACCTTAAGGACATATCTGTTAAGACTGAAGCATGCCTTAAGCTCCTCCTCACACTGGTCAGGACGGATAACATTGTGACCCTCTGAGATAGTAAACTGTCTGACACGTGTCAGTCCGTGCATCTCTCCTGAATCCTCGTTTCTAAACAGTGTGGATGTCTCACCCATTCTGTAAGGCAGGTCTCTGTATGAGTGCTGCTTTGCCTTGTATACATAATACTGGAACGGACATGTCATCGGACGAAGTGCCATAACCTCTTCCTCGCCGTCCTTCTCAGGATCTCCGAGAACAAACATGCCATCAAGATAATGATCCCAGTGTCCTGAAATCTTGTACAGGTCTGATTTCGCCATGAGTGGTGTCTTTGTACGCACATAGCCCCACTCCTTATCCTCGAGATCCTCAATCCATCTCTGCAGCTTCATAATCATCTTTGTGCCCTTTGGCATCATAAGCGGAAGTCCCTGTCCGATTACATCTACTGTTGTGAAAAGCTCCATCTCACGGCCAAGCTTATTGTGATCACGCTTCTTAGCCTCCTCCATTCTCTCAAGATGTGCCTTTAAGTCCTCTTTCTTATTGTAGGCTGTTCCGTAGATACGATGAAGTCTTGCCTTGTTTGAATCGCCTCTCCAGTATGCCATTGATGACGATGTGAGCTTGAAGGCCTTTACTCCCTTTGTGCTCATAAGATGTGGTCCTGCACATAAATCTACAAAGCCACCCTGATCATAGAACGAAATCTCCTCACCCTCAGGAAGCTCCTCGATAAGCTCTACCTTGTATGGCTCATCCTTTTCCTTCATTAATTTGATTGCTTCCTCTCTAGGAAGTGTAAATCTTGTTATCTCATGACCCTGTTTGATGATTTTCTTCATCTCTGCCTCAAGTGCATCAAGATCCTCTCTTGAGAATGGCTGTGAATCAAAATCATAGTAGAAGCCGTCATCAATTGCCGGTCCGATTGTGACTTTTGCATCCGGGAACAGATTCTTTACTGCCTGTGCCAGTACGTGTGATGCTGTATGTCTGATGACACGAAGTCCTTCCTCATCGCTTGCTGTGATGATATTGAGTGCGCAGTCCTTATCAAGAACTGTTCTTAAGTCAACGATTTCTCCGTCAACCTCTCCTGCGCAGGCTGCTCTTGCAAGACCCTCGCTTATGTCCTTTGCGATTTCATATACGCTTTTTGCTTCGCTGTACTCTTTTGATGAGCCATCCTTCAATGTTATCTTCATGGTTATCTCTCCTTTATATTATACTACGGAAATTATGCCGCCGACTATGTGTGCTGTGCACGGTCTTGCTCAAGTCTGCGCCGGTAAGACGCTGTAGGAATTATGATTAAAACTGTGTCACCAAGACGCAACCACCACAAACACGCCGTCCATGGCGCGATTTGTGGCTCATCCCTGCGTCCATGCAGGGATGTTGCTGTGCATCAAACATAATCCTTACAGCCTCTAACCGGCTTAGAATTCGCCGACCATGCACAGCACACATAGCCGCCGGCACAATTTCCTTACTTTGTCGATTAAATCTACCATCTATAAAACAAAAAATCCCCGACACCGCATTACTGCGACATCGGGGACGATAAGCTATGTTACCGTGGTTCCACCCACATTCTCTCTGCCTGAAAACAAACTGCTTGTATGTATCCGACAGAAACTCATTTGACTATAACGGTGTCACCGGGCTTTATTAGAGCCACTCCAAGCTGGTGTTCGGTATATCATCCACCGGGGAGCTTTCACCACTCTTTGGACTTAAGATTCCTATCGTCCTCCAAGGCTTCCCTCTCTGCTGCTTTTAATATACTTACTGTGCTCTTCAACGTATTGTTATTATGCTAATGTTCCTTTCAAAAAATGATAATATACTTATTTTTCTAATCTGTAAAGTACTTTATGCATTTTTTCCGCAACATTTTTTATATTTCTTGCCTGAACCGCATGGACATGGGTCATTTCGGCCGATTTTCTTGCCTACTACTACTGTTCCCGACTTCTTCTGCTCGAGGTAAAGCGCATGCTTTGTCTCTGCATCAAAGATTTCATCCCATGCCGGGAGATTGTAAAGCCAGTCTGCCTTTGCATCTACCATGTTCTTGTAGAGCTTCTCCTTATCGAATGCAAGGCTTACCTTTGTGTCCTCATCCATCTCCTCGATTGGATTTGGTGTGACAAGGCTGTCATTGATTCCATCTAAGAAGCCTGTCATCTCCATGATTGATAACTCATATTTCTCAGCAAGCTCTTTGACTGTTCCCTCTACTGCCTCATCCGGATTTGCAAGGAGCTGCTCATATACGCCCTTCTCCAAGAGGAAATAATGCTGCCAAAAACGCTGTAACTCTCCCTGATCTGCTTTGTCATTGTAGGCAATCTTGTGCCACTCTTCTAATAAAGCCATTTTTACTACCACCTTTATCTTTTATAAACTGATATGAGGCCAACTACAGCCTCAACTTCACATATGGATGTATTATACCAAAATAACGGCTTGACGTCAATTTTGTTTTTTTATATTATGATTAAAGGGTCAAAAGGTATCATCGATGCATGCTTGCATGCAATTCGATGTATACCTTAGTGACCCGCACTACACCGAGAAAGTAGCAATTTGCTGCGGAAACGCAGGAAATTAGCGGATTTCGAGGTGGAGTCAGATTACGGGAATGCGTAGCATGCAGTAATCTGATTAATCATAAATGAGGTGCAAAATACCTTTTGACCCTCATATCATATTATAATTATTAAATAACTATTCAGAACCACGGAGAACAATTCATGAAAAAGACAAAACGTATTCTGGCACTGACCGGTGCCATCCTTTTATTACTTTTATATGTTGTGGCATTTGCTGCCACTGTGCTCGATCACACAAGCGACATGCGCTACTGGAAGGCTGCCGTTGCCGCAACCATCATTATCCCGGTGCTTATCTGGGCATATTCATTTGTATACAGGCTTTTGAAGGGTTCTGATAAAGACTCTGATGATGTAAACAAAAATAAAGCAGATGCCAGTGAGAAAAACGACTCTCTTCACAAATAGCATCATCCTTCAAGGAGTATCCATGCCATGAAATGCAAAATCACACCTGAATTATCAGCTAAAGACTGGAAGGAATTCTGCAGCCGTTTTCATTTTGATAATGATAAGCTGCCTCTTATCCAGTCTATATACACAGCAATGCTTCCATTGGTGGATGCCTACGCATATTATTCCATAAAACAGGATTTGCAGAGGGTATCCTTAGCGCACTATGCCTACGGCCTCGTGACACTCGGAAACGGTGCAGACGAGCTGTCAGAGCTGTATTTAAACCACGAGCAGCTTGAGGAAGCATACATAGCAGACTGTTTAAGTCTCATGCTTTTGTCAAATGCATATGAGCAGTTTGCAAAGACTGTTGAAAAAGACAGCTGCCTTTATGCCATAGAGCTGTCCTTTTTAGGCGATGAATATCCACTTGAGCTGCTGCCTGAGATTTTTGAGCACGTAAGCCCGGATGGCATACGTCTCACCGGTTCAAATATGCTCATGCCGCTTAAGACAGCTGCTCTCATAATAAAGCTCGACTCACAACAGAAAAAAAACATCACAGAGCTCTGCAATACCTGCGCAAGCTGTAAGAATCTGTCGTGCCCGTCAAGAAAGGCTCCGGGTCCTAAGCTGCCACACACCTACGGTGCCATGCAGATTTTCAACATCAGGCATTGAAGTCCTTCTTTTTTTTCATTTCTTTCTTCATCAGATTTTTCTCATAGGAGCCTCGCAGCTTCTCAACCAGAAGTGTCAGATTCCTAAACAGTGACTCAGCCGCAAAGCCAAACACTATCATGAGAAGAATACATATATTTGACAAATCCGTCAGTGCAAACAGCTTCTTTAAGAAGAAGCCTGAAAATACCAGACCTGCTATATTTCCGATAATAACTGCATATTTCATTCCATTGAGCGGCTCGCTGATTTTAAAGAGAATCATAAAGCCCACTACCGAAAGTACAAGTGTCGCTATCGTTCCGATGCTTGCATCCGATATACAAAATACCTCTCCGCATATGACAAGTGCTCCGACAGCTATTACATCCGTAAGTCCGCCGGGCAGCGCCTTTAGCATGACATTTGTGATAAAGTGTCCCTTTATCCTGTCCTTATTCGGCTCTAGTGCCAGTAAGAATCCCGGTACTCCTATGGTAAACATACTGATGAGCGATACCTGTGCCGGCTCAAGCGGATACGTAACCATCAGGATAACCGAAAACAGTGAAAGTAACAGTGAGAATATATTTTTCACAAGGAACAAACTGGCTGAGCGCTGGATATTGTTTACCACCCTGCGGCCCTCATATACCACATCCGGCATGTGTGCAAAGTCAGAATCCAATAGGACAACCTGGGCTGCCTGGGCTGCCGCCTCACTTCCCGATGCCATAGCCACACTGCAGTCTGCATCCTTCATGGCAAGTATATCGTTGACTCCGTCTCCGGTCATCGCAACTGTATGACCTTTAGCCTGCAAAGCCTTTACAAGCTGCTTCTTCTGCTTTGGTGTCACTCGTCCGAATACAGTATATTTATTCACTGCATCAGCTATTTTATCCTCAGTATCAAGTGTTGCCGCATCGACAAAGCTTTCTGCATTTTCTATCCCGGCCTGTATGGCAATCCTTGAAACAGTACGTGGATTGTCACCTGAAATAACCTTTATAGCAACACCTTGACTCTTGAAATACTCAAAGGTCTTTACTGCATTTGCCCTGATAGGATTGGCAAGTGCCACAAATCCAAGCGGAGTAACGCTGCCGTTTATGCCGTTTTCCACGTTTTCTCCATCATACCTTGCAAATAAAAGCACTCTGTCGCCTTTGTCAGCGTATGGTATGATTTCCTCCTCAATGCGCGCAAAGTCATCGTGCATGATAAACTCAGGGGCTCCGAGCAGATATGTTCCGTCAGAAAAGGTAACACTGCCATACTTGAGGCTCGACGAGAAGGCCTGCTGTGAAACCGCTGTACGGTGTAATGCAGATGTATTATTTGTCAAAGCATCTGCTGCATATGCCTTTAGTGCGAGCATGGTCGCATTATTGTCAACGGAGGCATTTGCATAATCTAAAATAAGGCTCTTAAGCTCATCTAATGTCAAAGCTGTCTGTGCGCCATCTGCTCCACTGTTTTTACATAGGAAAATTTCTTTAAGCTTCATATCAGGCTCAGTGATTGTACCTGTTTTGTCCACACAAAGCACATCCACTCGCGCAAGCGTCTCAATACTTTTCATATCATGAAGCAATACCTTTTTGCTTGCAAGCTTCATAGTGCTTAGGGCAAGCGCCACCGTAGTCAGCAGATACAAGCCCTCCGGTATCATTCCTATAATCGCTGCAACTGTCGATGTAACGCTCTTTGTGATAGACTCACCATTCACAAAATGACTCTGCCAGAACAGTATAAGCCCAATCGGAATAATCACTATGCCAACCCATTTGACTATCAAATTGATGGAGCGTATCATCTCTGACTGCTCCTTGTCGCCCATTGATTTTGCCTCAAGGCTCAGCTTTGAGATATATGATTCATTACCGACCTTTTCAAGCCTTGCATAGCACTCTCCCGATACAACAAAGCTGCCCGACATAAGAGTACTGCCCTCTGTCTTTTCCACCTCATCAGCTTCACCTGTGAGCAGTGATTCATTTACCTGTATATTTCCGGATATCACAACCGCATCCGCACAAATCTGCTTTCCTGCGGTAAGTAAAATCACATCATCCTTTACAAGCTCCTCCGTACTAATCTGCTTTAGACTTCCGTTTCTGATGACATCCGCATGTGGAGCATTCAAAAGGCTCATTTTCTCAAGAGTCTTTTTTGCACGGATCTCCTGAACGATTCCGATTACCGTATTTCCAATAATTATAGGCAGAAATGTCAGATTTCTAAAAGAACCTACCATTATGAGAAGAATCGTTATGACAAGAAATATAAGGTTAAAATATGTGAAAACGTTTGAAATCACAATTTCCTTTGTTGTCTTGTCTGTCGATATATCCGCTCTGTTGGTAAGTCCTTTCTCTGCTCTCTGTCTTACCTCCTCATCGGTAAGACCTGTGATATTTATATTTTTGCTGTCATTATTCATCTGATTCATGCTATTCACCTTTTGCCCCTCATTTATGATTAATCAGATTACTACATGCTACGCATTCCCGTAATCTGACTCCACCTCGAAATCCGCTAATTTCCTGCGTTTCCGCAGCAAATTGCTACTTTCTCGGTGTAGTGCGGGTCACTAAGGTATACATCGAATTGCATGCAAGCATGCATCGATGATACCTTTTGACCCTTTAATCATAATAATAATGATACAACATCAGCATGATTTCAATACATATTTCATAAAAAAAAGATGAACTATTTCTTAATTTGTTTTCACATTGTAACTATTCACTTTCAGTCTCAGTACTCTCACTGTCCTCTGTTGCTACCATATCATCTATAGAATCCGGGATTGTTCCAAGGATTGTGTTACTTGAAAGATATACATCATCATTTACCTTGATATAGTACTCTCCAAGCATGGCGTTTTTCTCACCGATTGTTATGATATATGTCTTGTCGGCAGTGCTCAGCTTTACGACATTCTGCGGTTCATCCAGACCAAAATCAGATGTATCCGCATCTGAATCAAATTTCTTTGAAGCTGTGATGCTTGTAGCGTTTCCAAGCAGTGATGTAACCTTGCTTGTATTGATTTTAAGAGAGGTGTCATTATCGCAGACCCACTGGTCGTCATCATCTGTACTGCTTTCAGAGTTTTCCTCTGTTTCAGTGTCTGTTTTCTCAGACTCCGTTGACTCGGTATCATCGGAGGTATCCTCCGACTTTATACGGCTGAAGGTATACTCCTGACCGTCAATCAGAAATGAGAGCGATTTGACATCCGATGAGTCAAGCGAAAGTGCCTCAACACTGTCGCTTTCGCTCTCTGAATCATCATCACTTTTATATTTATTGTAATTTAGAAGCCCAAGGTAGCCCGCCAGGCAGGCTACCAGAACTATCGCAAGTATCACAAAGGTGCGTTTTTGCTTATTCATTCATTATTTCTCCTATTTCCTATACGCTTTACCTGTAATCTACTTCTTTCTTCTCATTGCCCACACAACGATTCCTATGATTATAAGCAGTATCGGTACAGCAATCATTATGATAAGTCCCGTAACAACTGCCTGCAGCGTATTTATAGTGATATTGCTTAAGGTGTAATCCTTCACCGGTATCACACTTGATGCAAGCTCCACATTTCCGGTCATTGATGTGATAACATCCTTGAACATGTCTGCATTGTTGCCGGAAACGGCATTATCGTATGAATCATCAACCACATACGGTGTGCCAAACACGACAACCGATGCACCGGTGCTTGAATCATTTACAGCAAGACCTGTGGTAAAAGGTCCGTTCTCATCCCCATCCTCGGCCTTCGATGTGGTGATATTCTTCCAGTCCTTCTTTAAAACTGCGCTGTCTGATGTAGAAAGCAGCTTTGTATATGTCACATCATCTGTATCCTCAGGATAACTGATCGCACAGCTTCCTGCCAAAAATACATATCCGTCTGTGGCATCTGAGGTGTAATCTGTCGTCTCAACCGTTGGAAGCAGGTAGAGAGGATTCTGATAGTATTTTGAACTGTCATTTTCAGCTACAACACCGGTCTTGAAGCTGACATTATAAGCCGCAAGTATCTTGTTAAAGTTTGTGAGCTCGTCATTATATGCGTAGCAGCCGATAATCAGTGCCTTTCCGCCGCCATTTAAATAATCAATTACCTTCTGGGCATCCTCCTCGTTGAAATCAACCGTCGGGGAATTAATAATAATGGCTGTTGCATCCTCCGGCACCTTTTCCTCATTAAAAAGCTCAAGGCTCTTTAAATTTGCATTTGCCTTACTTACAACACTCTGGAAATTGCTTCCTATCTCTGTTTCATTGTGTCCTGTTATCTGATAGATTACAGGAAGCTCATCTGCATCCATCGTGACATACTCTATAGCACTTGTAATCTGTCCCTCGGCATCATAGCCCGTGATGCTCGACTGCGACTGGTATCCGTAATAATATGATGAGCTGTCATATTCATATATGTCATTGTAATCAATCACCTTTGAGCGGTTTTTGCTCTCAATGATAAGACTGTTCGTGGTAGGTGTCGTGTCTGTGTAATCTTCATAAAACTTCGGACTTGTCGCCGGGTCTACATATTTTACCTTTATATGACTTGAAAGGTCCTTGTATCTGTTTATTGTCTCATCTATCTTTGCATCCTTTGATTTTTTGGAATTCAAAACATAGATTGTGATATTCTCGTCGAGCTTACTTACCCTGTCCTTTGTATCGCTTGTGAGCGAGTACAGCTTTGTAGCCGAACAGTCAATTGATGTATACTTAGCAGGAAGCGCAGACACTACAAGGTTTACAACCACACAGATTGCACACATTATGACTATCATTCCAGCAGAAAACGCTCCTGTGCCTATCATCTTCTTTGAAAATGCCCATCTTCTCTTCTGGATAGACTGCGTCGTAAGGAAGCATAAAAGCAGAATAACCGTCACATAATAAACTGCCGATATGACACTGAAGCAGCCGCTCACAAAATTCTCAAATGGTGTGTACAGATCAAAGCAATTAAGCACCTTTGTGAGCAGATTGCCGCTCGATGAGATAAGCCCTGTGATGGACTGCATCATATATGAGAGGAACAATGCCGCAAATGTAAGTATTGCAGATATAATCACACTCTCAGATATTGACGATATAAAAAGTCCCACTGCAATGCATGATAAACCGTAAAGCCAGTAGCCAAACAAAGCCACATAGGCTTCACTTAAAGCCACCTTGCCGTAGATTGACAGCACGAGCGGTGAAAGTGCAAAAATAGCTATGTCTATTGTGTATACTGCTGCCATTGCAAAATATTTTCCTGCGACAATTTTGCCGACAGATACAGGCGATGTCAGCATGAGCTGATCTGTCTTTGTCTTTCTCTCATCAGAAAGTGATCTCATTGTGAGGATTGGCACTGCAATCATCATAATAAAACCGATTCCCTTTAAATCGTATGAGATATACGGATAACCGTTTTTCAGATTGTATACATAAAAATACAGGCCATACACTGCAAGAAGCGCGGCTACAAAGAGCCATCCTATAACATTCTGGAAATATGATTTGAATTCTCTTTTAAATATTGCAAGCATTATTTCTCATCTCCTTCCCCTGTAAGCTCAAGGAATACATCCTCGAGTGACTTGACAACAGAATGCATCTCAAGGATTGGCATATGCATTGCGCTTGCAAGCTCAAATATTTCCTCACGTATATCGCAGTTTGCTTTTGCAACAACCAAAGCCTTCACTGTACCCTCTTCCTCAGATTGTTCAAATGTTACCTTATCAACATTTACAATCTTCTCAAGCATTCCTCTTGCACCAATCTCGTCTGATTTTATGACAAGGTTGATTTCCTGGTTCTTTGACATGAGACTGATCAGATTTTCAGTGGCATCACTTGCTACAAGCTTGCCCTTTGAAATGATAAACACATGATCGCACACTGCACTTATCTCGCTTAGAATATGCGAGCTAAGTATCACCGTATGATTTTCTCCAAGCTTTTTGATAAGCTCACGAATCTCTATTATCTGCTTTGGATCAAGTCCAACCGTAGGCTCATCCAGTATGATGATTTCCGGATAGCCAAGCAGTGCCTGAGCGAAGCCAACTCTTTGTCTGAAGCCCTTGGACAGATTCTTTATGAGACGGTTTTTCACCTCCGTGATACCGGTCATATCCATGGCATCTTCTATCATTTCTTTTCTCTTTTTCCTATCAAGCTTTTTTAGCTCTGCCACAAATTTCAGATACTCATACACCGTCATATCCACATAAAGCGGTGGTATCTCCGGAAGATATCCGATACATTTTTTTGCCTCCTCAGGCTGTGCGAATATATCATAGCCGTTTATCTTTACTGTTCCACCATCGGCACCAATATATCCGGTAACAATATTCATGGTGGTTGACTTTCCGGCACCGTTTGGTCCCAGAAGTCCGTATATCTTTCCCGGCTCCACAGTCAGTGAAAGATGATCGACGGCCATATGGTCGCCATATTTCTTTACGAGATTACTAATTTCTATCACAGTAATGCCCCTTCCTAAATTGTTATGATATCAGCGTATAAAAAAAGAGTGTTCAATTTGTGAATTTTGAACACTCTTTTGTAAATTAATTAAATTTTTTCATACTGTAATATTTGGCACTGCTATTTGTCTGCGCGCACAATCATAGCTTCTCTGTCAGCACCTGTTCCAATGAACTTAACAGGTACTCCGATGTATTTCTCTATAAAGCTGATATACTTCTGTGCATTCTCAGGAAGCTCCTCAAAGGTCTTACAGCTAGCGATTTCATCGCCCCAGCCACCTTCAAGCTCCTCATATACCGGCTTTGCGTTGTTTAAAACCTTAAGGTTTGTGGTAAAGTCCTCTGTCACCTCACCGTTTACATCATAGCCGGTGCAGACCTTTATTGTATCAAACTTGCCGATTGTGTCGAGATGGTTTACAGAAAGTGCTGTAAGTCCGTTCAGACGCTTAGCATATTTCAAGGTAACAAGGTCTAACCATCCGCATCTTCTCGGACGGCCTGTTGTGGTGCCGTACTCATGTCCGAGCTCACGGATTCTGTCTCCTGTTGCGTCAAGCAGCTCTGTCACATATGGACCCTCGCCTACACGGCTTGAGTATGCCTTGATGACACCGTATACATTTCCGATATCTGATGCTGAGAGACCTGTTCCTGTAAGGATACCACCGATTGTAGGATTTGATGATGTAACATATGGATATGAGCCAAAGTCGATGTCAAGGAGTGTAGCCTGTGCTCCCTCAACAACCACCTTTTTGTCATCCTCTAGTGCCTTATGTAAGAGAGTGATTGTATCACATACATATGGCTCAAGCTGTGCTGCATAGTCACTGTACTCTGCAAACATCTTGTCAAAATCAAGCTCCTTTGTATAATCAGTCTCAGGATCATATACCTTAAGAAGTGCAAGCTTGAGCTCTGTCTGCTCTTTGAGGCGCTCCTTGAAATCAGGTGCGTATAAATCCTCCATTCTGATTCCGCTTCTCTCATACTTATCGCAATATGAAGGTCCGATACCCTTTCCTGTAGTACCGATTTTCTTTGCCTGTCTCACCTTCTCAAGCGCTACATCAAGCTTTCTGTGATATGGGAAAATGACATGTGTTTTGTCACTGATTTTTAAATATTTATCTACATCGTATCCGTGTTCCTTTAAGTTGTTGATTTCCTCTAAAAGAACCTGTGGATTTAAAACCACTCCGTTTCCGATTACTCCGATTGTATGTCCTGATAAAAGACCTGACGGAATAAGGTGCATTGCGTATTTAACACCGTTTGCCTTGATTGTGTGACCGGCATTGTCTCCGCCTGTACATCTTACTGCTACATCAGCGTCGGCTGCAAGGTAATCAATTACCTTACCCTTTCCTTCGTCACCATAGAAACATCCTATTACTACATCTACCTTTGACATTTTACATGCCTCCCTTGTATTTTCTGACACGACACCTTGTGCCATGTAACTGCCTGATTTTATTGGTATATTTATTATGCCTTGTAACTATTCAAAATTAGCTGTTACAGTACTCTATCTTCTTTGAGCAGGCTATCGCAAGCGCTCCCGGTCCTATGTGGCATGAAACCGAAAGTGAAAGTGGATTCATAACGATTTCGTTATTTGGGAATGCCGCCTGAACCTCTTCCTTAAATGCCTCTGCTGCTGCAAGATCATGCGTGTAAGCCATCTCAAGATTTATACGGCTACCATCCGGATTACCAAAGCGCTTCTCAAAATCCGACTTCATGGCATCTATCATGATGCTCTTTGCCTGCTTTACGGTACGTGCCTTTGCAAACGCGTCAAGCTTCTCACCCTGAATCTGAAGCACTGGCTTGAGCTTTAAAAGTGTGCCAAGTGCTGCCGCTGCAGGTGTGATTCTGCCACCCTTTTTGAGATAAGTAAGAGTATCGACCATGATATATATGGAAGACTCAAACTTTGCAGCCTCTAATATCTGCTTTATCTCTGCCGCATTTTTTCCTGCTTCTGCCAGCTTCTTTGCATCTATAACCGACTGGCGCATTGTGACTGATATTCTCTGATTGTTGACTACCTGCACTTTGCCGTCATAATCCTGTGAGAGCATATATGCTGTCTCACATGAGCTTGAAAGTCCTGATGACATCGGAATATATACGATCTCGTCATATTCCTTTAAAAGCTCATCCCATTTATCTGTAACGTCACCGACTAAAGGCATAGATGTCTTGATATCTCCTCCGGCAGCGAGCTTCTCGTAGAACTGCTCCTGCGTCAGATCGATATTCTCATAATACATCTGCTCATTGATGTAAAAAGGCATTGGGAGTACCTCTACTCCAAGCATTTTTGCCTCGTCAGGTGTGATACCGCTGTTTGAATCGGTAACTACTATAACCTTACTCATTAATTCTCACTCCGATATAAATATTCATTGTCGTATTTTTTCCAACACCGCCCATTATACCATAGCAATATATATTTGAAAAGTTTTTTTTAGCGCCCCGGGGAATATTGGGACGCTAAATTTAAAGGATAATATAATATACAGTTATAATAAGCAGCTCTTATGCTGCCTCATCGCTTTTCTTTGCTGTAAAAAGCTTCTTTAAACAACTGAATGCTACGAGCACACCAAGTATCATAAGAAGTATTGCTACTATGAACTGAAGTCCGTCAACAAGCAATGTTGCCTGACCGTTTACCATATTTGTAACAAGCGCGATAGTCTTCTGGATCAGTGCTGTAAATGTAACAGCGAGCATGATAAACATTGGTGCGTAAAGCGTCCAGCCTGTTCTTCCTGTAGTCTTTAAGAATACTGAAACTGCAATAAGCACGAGTGCTGCTAAAAGCTGGTTAGCTGAACCGAACAGCGGCCATATGTTGTTGTATCCGCCAAGTGTGAGCAGGTATCCGAAGAACAGTGTGATAACTGTTGCAAAATACTTGTTTGTAAGCACTTTCTGCCATGCAGGCATCTTTGATGTATCTGTTGTGTCTCCGTAGAAAAGCTCCTGGAAGGACATACGTCCGATACGTGCTACAGAATCAAGTGATGTAAGTGCAAGTGCTGATACACACATTGTCATAAATACTGTTGCAAGCTGTACAGGAAGTCCCATCTTCTCTAAGAATCCTGCAACACCGCTTGAGAAAATAGCAAATGGTGTAAGGTCAGCAGGTTTTGTTCCGTTTACTGCTACAGCACCGACTACAACGAGTGCTACGATACCAAGGAGTGACTCAACAACCATTGCTCCGTATCCGACCATCGGCATATCCTTTTCATTGCTGATAGTCTTTGATGATGTACCTGAGGATACAAGGCTGTGGAAACCTGAAACAGCACCACATGCGATAGTTACAAAAAGTGTAGGGAACAGATAGCTTGTATTTCCTGCTGCATCTGCTACAGCAAATCCGTTAAATGCATTGAGCTTCATTGCAGGGTGGGCAACAAGCACACCGACTACAGCTCCTGCTATCATTCCAAGTAACATAAATGTGGTCATGTAATCACGAGGCTGCATGAGTAACCACATCGGCATAACTGATGCAAGGAAAAGATAAGCCATGATGATGTAGATCCAAGTTGTCTTTGTTGCATAAAGTGGAACAAACATACCTATTGCAAACATTACTACAAGAAGTCCGATAGCAACCACTGCACGTATCCACTCTTTCATCTTGCCTACTTTTTTCTGGATAAGACCAAATATGACAGCAACTACGATAAAGAGCATTGATATAGATGCTGCTGCACCATTTGCATAGCTTTTATCTCCTGTTGCCGCATCTATTCCATTGAAAGTGCCTGCAACCATATCTGTAAATGCTGCGATTACAAGTAAGGTAAATAACCAGCAGAATAACATGAAAAGCTTTCTTCCTGTTCTGCCGATATATTTCTCAACAACCATTCCTATTGATTTACCTTCGTTCTTTACTGATGCATATAAAGCACCGAAATCCTGTACTGCTCCGAAGAACAGACCACCAAAGATAAGCCATAAGAGAACCGGAACCCATCCGAAAACTGATGCAAGGATAGGTCCTGTGACAGGTCCTGCACCTGCTATTGATGAGAACTGATGCGCAAATACCGTGAATTTTGATGAAGGAACATAATCCTCACCATCCTCATGAGTATAAGCCGGAGTCTTTGCTTTTGGATCAAGTCCCCATTTGTTTGCCAGCCATCTTCCGTATAAAAGATATCCGGCACCTAAGGCTACAATACCGATCAATACAATAACTAAACCATTCATTTTTTCTTCGTCATTCGACGAGCCCTTTCTTAAAAATCAAGGAGCACCTTCTAAAAACCAAAAAACCTTCGTCTTCACACACCCATAGGTATATAAAGACGAAGGCTATTGCTTTAAAGTAATAAGTCAAGGCTTTATTTGCCAGTCAAAGCGTGTGCTCTTTGTTAATAGCAAATATAATCCCATTGATATAACTTGTCAATATGTTTCGTGTAGTTTATTATTGCTTTTAGTTATAGTTATTATTCTTTTCTAAAATTTCTATAAAGACAATCTCTTCTCAAGCTTTCTGTTCTGCACTATATTTTTCACAAACTCTATAAGTACTTTAATGATTCCTATGAACCAGAAGCCTTTAAGCTCAAGCACGATTCCGTCAACCATTCCCATACTTATCATAAAGAAGATTTAAGTCCGGACTTCCTTTCTTTAAGCTCCTGTTAAGCATACCGGTAAGTATCGCCCATATAAGCCAGCCGAGAGGGCTTCTTGTGTGGTTCATCTCTCCAAGAGTCATATTACGGCTGATGTCAGGTCTTCCGTCAGGTATTTCATGTCCCAGAAGTTGTGCAAATTCATCTTTATCGACATTTTGCACATTACCTGACTCATAATGGGAAAGCTTACCCATATCATATGATATCGCTCAAGAAAGCCTGCCAGTTTTTCTGCAGCCGCCTCATTATCTTCTACTATAGCGAATTTATACATGACAAATTCCTCTTTTTTATTTTTTACTGATCTGTGACAGTATGGATGGATCTTTTATCGATGTATCCTCTGCCAGCATGATCACTTTTGATACTATCTGCGCAGTCATCGGATCTTCATCCATAAATGGCAGATATACTTTTCCCCTCTGTCCGCTCCATACCGGGATCATATGTATCGCGCTGCCTGCTTTCTGATGCACAACGGCACTTCCCAGATGGACGCTGTAATCATTATAATGTCCCTCTATATGTGCAAAATTGCCTTCCACCCTGACATTTGTAAGCTTCATGAGCCTGCAGGTACACTCGATCACTGCTCTTCTAAGCTCTACTGTAGATGTAGAGGTAACAGGATCTACACCTCCGATAAATGCCAGACTTACCGCCAGATCAACGTCCCTCATGGTCTCCGAAAACCATACATCATCCACATCGCGGATCAGAAGTGGCTCACTGCTCCTTCTCTTTGAAAACTCCACATAATCTATGGCAGGTGCCTCTATATCACTTGGAGAAAACCAGTCCGCGTCCGCAAACAGTTGTGCTACAGCATCATATTTATAGGACACTTTCTCCAGCCCATACTCATATGACGCATTCCAGCCGCATTTCTTTAATGCTCCGGCAGCCTGCTTTGTCTGTATCTGATATCCTGTATAGCGTTTAGTGTACTCAAGCTCCAGCTCCTCAGGCAGTTTCAAGTACAGCTCCCTGAATACCTGTTTAAACGGCTGTACGATACGGTTATCAAACAGATACTGCTGTATCTCTTTTAATACCTGATGTTCATAGAGATCAAATGCATGTGCCACACGGATCGTGCCACTGCATTTTGTCTTTTTATCCCCCATTTCCAGATATCCGTCCCTGTAAAAACCTATGCTGTCATTACAGATCATAACGAGATTTCTTACGAGTTGGCCTGCAACCATATGTTTTGACATTGACTCTATTTCCGAAAGACCATACTCCGTGCGCTCCATCATTGCCTTTTCAAGCATGCTGCGTGTGCGCTGGTACTGCTGCTTTAACATCTGATGGGCTTCTTTTATGCGGAGTACACGCTCGTCCTTTTTGTATTTTGCGGGAACGGATTTGAGTTTTCTGCCGTTTTTGTATACACAGATGTCGTTTTGTCCGTTTTCATCCACTGCGATCGATATCTGTATATCATCAATCTGCTGTGGTGTAAACACATCACTGTACTCATCCGTCATACTGCTCTCAAGCTTCCATACCATACGATCCACACTGTCAACTCCTGCATTTCTTGCAAGATTTTTAAGTGCTATCTCGCAGCTTCGCTTTTCGCTCGCCTGTCTCTGAGAGCCAAATTTTTTTGACTCTTTTAAAAACTGCTGCACATAAAGATATCTCTCGAGCAGGTCTGCATCATCCTCTATCGGTACGATACAGTACGCATTCAGCGCATCCTTATTACGCTTCTCCGATGCCTGTTTGTAAAAAGTTTCTTTATTCTTTTTACCCATGCATGCATCCATGTATTTTCTTGCCCTTGTGTGGAAGTTGTTTTCGCACAACAGCTTTGATGCATCATAGAGCGTCTTTATACGCTTTTCGCCAAGCTTACCGTAAATGTCCCTGCACCAGTCTATATCGAAAGCTCCATCACTTAAATCTTCCGGATCAAGCTCCGTATAGTGTGCTATCTCTGCCTTTTTATGCTCCGGATCATCCTGCTTCATATGTGCGATAAAGTAATAGCATGCCTCCTTGAAACCATCCCAGTCAAGCACCTCATTTACCAGGTCTATCCACTGAGGTGCCATCATTGCCACCTCTACGAGACGTTTTTCAGGTATTCCGGCAGCTTCAAGCTCTTTTGCAGAGTCTGACGGAAGCGGATAACATCTGCGGATAAGATTTGCAAAGACAGTCTGACGGTCATTACCATACGATGACCGCTTTATCTCCTCTCCCTCAAGCACTTTTAATATGGTAAGCAGATATTTCATGCCGCAGATAACATAAATCTGCTTTACATAATCCGTTATGCTGCTTTCGCTGTTAAGGCGCGCTGTCTCCATATGTATCAGAGCCTCGCTTATTTTGTCAAGAGTCTGCCTTAGATAATCAACTGCCTGCGCATTTTCCTCCGGCAGTTTCAGATGTGGTCTGCCGTATACACCTCTGTTTTCAAAATATGCTGCGCCAAATGCCTCTACAAGCATATCACACCTATTCCTGTAATAATATGAATATGGTATATTATCATTTACCTGCGCATGTGTATCCAGTATCATCTCCATCAGCACGGTCTGCGGCAATATTCCAAGGCAGCATGCGCGTGCTGCTGTCACAGGACTTATATTCATCTTATCCGTCACAGATGCATCACAGTCCAGGTTAAAATGCAGATAGCAGTCATAGATCAGCGGAAAATAGTGCTTAAACTCTTCATCCTCTATGCTGTCCAGATGAAGCGCATTCTCCAACGCGCGAAATACATTCATATCGGCAAGCGAATGAACACAGTTCCTGTCCCAGGAATCCTTCCTGCGATAAGAATTTTCTTTTGTATACTTAAGAAACAGCTCAATAGTCTGTGCTGCCGGTTTTGAAAATATGTTATCCCTGTCACATTCATAAAAATAGTATTCAATGATCTTTGAGATATGGTCATAATATTTCCATTTTTTCGTCTCATCCGAAGTCAGGTATGTAAGCTTTATATCCCTTGTAAACAGCCTGTCATAATCATATCCAACACCGTCCACAATAAATTTAAGCTGAAAGATCACCTGCTCACTCAGCTTATCTTTTGCAAAATATTCTCTCCATACACTGCCAAACGGAATTGCATCCAGTGAATCCAACTGATAATCGAGCATCAGAAGACGCTCGTCACCTACCAGATATGACATGCCAAATCTCTGATATTCATCCTTTGCATGTTCCTCGATACGTCCATTCCACAGAGTAAAATAGTCATAAATCTTCTGCTTGTCCCACGCCTCGAGAAAACTTAGATCAACTGTCTCTTTCTTTATCAGCACACCTTTTTTCTGTATCTGCAAAAATGACTGATACGGCATATCACATCTCTGAAAACGCTCGTACAGTCCAAATCCATCTTCCCTGCCAAGTATCTTTACCTCCGGCTTTGGTGCGTTGTCAAAATATGCCGGCACCAGCTGCTGCAGCTCAAGTGCAGACTCCTTTATCAGCTTGTCCTGAGAGCTGTTTAAACGTTTAAAGCTATCCTTTACACTTTCTTTTGGCTGTTTTGAAAGCACCTCTATGATCGCAGCTCTTGCGTATGCCTTTTTGGTCTTAAGACGTCCCTCAAGTGCCAGAATGTCAGCCTCCTCGAGCTTGATCTTTTTTAATTCCTCCGTCACAAAACTGCTAAGACCCTCCTGCTGTGATATGATCTCTTTTATCATGAACTTTTTCTTTACAGGAAGTGATACATACGAAAAACAGCCCTTTAAGAATTCCTCCAAAGCCTTTGTCCACAATATAGATACATTTGGCAGCAACAGTTCTATCCTCTCTGTATCCGGTGCTTTGATAAGCAGTTTTGACAAAAAGTTTACAATACTTTCCTTATATATAATGATTGAAAACCACTCAAAGCCCTTTGACGAGTATGTCTGCTTTGCCTTAAGCTTTGACAGATACGGATAAACCAGATCAAACAGCTCATGACATTCTTCCTTTGAAAATGACATGCGCTCTACATCACATCTGACACATTCGCTAAGATACAGCGCAGTTATCCAGCTATTATCACTGTAATTTTCAAGCATTGACTTGTATTCCCAGAACGGAAAATGCTGTGTCTGCTGCAGATATATAAGCGTAGCCGCTATGATATGCTGCTCTTTTCGCTCAAGTAAGGCTACCGCCTCATTTATAGCATTTTCCATATTTTTTATACCGATACAGTACAGTGCTATATATACCTTTAACGGATTTTCATCTGTAAGCGCGCTTTTGTTTTTATCCTCGTCATGGATAAACTCATGGATTATCCCAAGTATCTGCTCTATGATCCTCTGCTCGACTTCATCATAGCCTAAGCCGATCCATGTCTGAATGCTCCGCTGTACGGACGAATACCTGAGCAGTTTTTCCTCATATATCACATCTATCATGTGGCAAAAATAGTCAAGCTGGTACTCATCCACCGTCTCAAGTATGCTCTGCCTCAATCCCTCCTGCAGTTTTGCCGCCAGAAGCATATTGGTAAGCAGATCCTGCAGTTCTTTATTTTTGCTCTGCTCTATTGCTATTATAAGGTCACGAGTCAGAAAACCTACGTTATTTTCACTGGTCAGCACATCCCTGCAATACCCGATAACCTCGTCATTTTGCCGTATTATCTCAACAGCTATCACAGGTGCCATATTTCGATAGCTTATAACATCATTATACTCTCCGTATATGAGTTTCTGTATTGATAGCCCTGCACCATAAAATATGTAAAATGCGCCTATTGCCTGTACGATGCGATCTATATAATTTGACAGCAGACTGCTCCTTACATCCATGCGGATAAGCCGTGTATTGCACGTATACTCCTGTATGTGAGTCAGATATTCGCACAGTTTTTCATGACCTTTTGGAAGCAATCCTTTAAAATTATTCTGCTTTTTTAAAAGCTCCTCCAGTGTGTCAGGTATCCTTGCGTTTGGTATCTGAAAGCCGTACAGATATCTGGTATCCTCCGCTTCTTTAATATATTCCCGCTCCATCTGCGTATATCCATGGAGCGAACGGTTGTATTCTTTGAGTTTTTTTATTATATCTTCTTTGTTTTCCCCTGACTGCATTACCATAACCTCCCCGCCATCATGATAAGCCTGATTATCACAAGCTCATTTTCTTCCTGCACATCTAATACATCTGTAAGATTTGTATATTCCTCTCCATTGAAAAATACCCTGAACAGTCCATCTGAAAAATCCTGTTCCAGAATATCCCATGCCTGTTCCTTTGTATACTTTCTCTCCTGTGACAGCTCATATGCTATCTTTCCCGCTGATGAAAGCTCCGGCCTGGCAGATAATTCCACAAGCATTATCTGATATAGCAAGCCTCTTAGGTCTTTTACCTCCGGTATATCATAGACAGCATGTGACAGTTCCCTGTTGGATGCTGCTTTCCTTTTTACTACATTGATCTTCATATCCGTAACCTCGTAATCTGTTCTCCTTTATTGCTTATATAATATTGGATTTATATATTGCTTATATATTTATATATCTTTATACAATATCACAGGAGCTTGATTTTTTGTATGTTCTCCGATAAATTTCTCCATCCACACCATATCGTACCAGCGTCCAAACTTGTATCCGCACTGATGAAATGTACCCACCATATGATAGCCAAGCCTCTCATGGAAATGCACGCTGTCCTTGGTCAGATATTCATCATCTATCTGTGGATAGCCTATACAGGCATTGACATTTAATATTCCCTGTTTCTTAAGTATTTCCTCTAGCCTGTCGTAAAGCAGTCTGCTCTACATATGGTGCATAGATGGCAAGCAGTTTTTCTTCAAGTACTCACCGATTTCCT
>OCLF01000155.1_pt1 | contig 22138 bp, 17 predicted proteins | sample 1502881 | NCBI WGS metagenome assembly OCLF01 (sample SAMN03418267, study PRJEB22391) | human gut metagenome | biome: human-gut; feature: organic feature; material: feces | host: Homo sapiens | place: Tanzania | collected 2013-01
AATACGATTACGAGAAGCACAACCGCAATTCCAAATGCCTGGTCGAATTTTCCTTCACTTGTCGCTGCAAGGTAGAGCTTTATGGTAAGGGTTCCACCCGACTGCATTATCTTTGAGAAATATCCGCTGGCAACCTTTGGAAGCATTCCTGCACTTCCTGCTGTAAAGAGGAGTGCTGCTGACTCACCGACTATTCGGCCGATTGCAAGGATAACACCTGTGATGATTCCCGGCATGGCTGATGGAAGCAGGATTGTGCGGATGGTGTGCCATTTTCCGGCTCCGAGTCCGACCGCTCCGTGTCTGTAGCTGTCCGGTACAGTTTTCAGCGCCTCCTGTGTATTTCTGGTGATGAGAGGCAGCACCATGAGTGTCAGTGTCAGTGAACCTGTCAGGATACTGTAGCCAAAGCCAATTGTCTGTCCGAAAAACATCATTCCGAAGAGACCGAAGATGATTGACGGTATTCCCGCAAGTGTTTCTGTGGCGAACTCGATTGTGGATACGAGCTTACCTGGCTTTGCATACTCATTCAGGTACACGGCTGCTCCCACTCCAACAGGAGTTGCTATGAGCATGGTGATTATTATGATGTAAAGTGTATTGAGCAGGTTTCCCGCTATTCCGACAGTGCCTCTTAAGACAGATGTCTCGCTTGTCAGAAACTCCCAGTTTACCTGGCCGATTCCCCTGACAAATACATATATGATGATTCCCGCAAGCAGCACTACCGATAATGCTGCGCACAGATATATGAAAAAGTATACTACATCATCGCCTATTCTGCGGCGTTTTCCATTTATACTAGTCATTTTCCACAGCTCCTTTCTTTTTGAGTTTCATAAGGGTGAGGTTGATTATCATGATAAACACAAAAAGCACAAGGCCTACTGAGAAAAGCACCTGTCTGTGAAGTCCGCTGGCGTATCCCATCTCACTGACAAGCTGTGTAGTAAGGAAACGCACTGAGTTGAATGGCAGCGGGAAGCTGACTGTTCCACCGGCTACCATGTTGATTGCCATGGCTTCTCCGAGTGCACGACCTATTCCGAGCACGATTCCTGTCATGATTCCTGACTTTGCTGCCGGAACCGTCACTTTAAATATTGTCTGTATCTTTGTTGCTCCAAGAGCGAGGGATGCCGCTCTCATCTGCTGCGGAACCGCCTGTATTGATGATACACTCATGTTGATTACCGTAGGAAGAATCATGATTGCAAGCACTATGATTGCTGCAAGCAGGTTTGATCCGCCGGTAAACTGATGTGTTGCTGAGTTTGCAAAAACATGCTTCTCGAGCTTGTATAATACCGGATTAAGTATCATAAGTCCTAAAAGTCCATAGATTACTGATGGAATGGCTGCAAGCAGCTCTACTGCCGGCTGCACTACTGCTGAGAGCTTTTTGTTTGACACCTCAGTGAGAAATACTGCCGTAAGAAGAGCAATCGGTACTCCTATGAGGATAGATACCGCTGTTCCTATGATGGATGTGAGGATTATGTACAATATTCCGTAGCTTGGGTCTGCCGCTGTCGGTGCCCATTTTGTTCCAAATAAGAGGTTTAGCACTCCGACCTTGAAAAATGCCGGTGCACCCTTAAGGAACATATAAATTGTTATTGATAATACCGCGAATATTGCCACAACCGCACATACCGTAAATATTATTTTGGCAACATTCTCTACTATGGATTTCTGTTTCATTTGATACTCCTTGTTTCAAAAAGTTCCCCAGGAAACCTGCCATTTCCTGAGGAAACCCTTGTATCTTATCAATATGTATTAATACGGATGTCTAATATCGACGTCTGTATTTTGTATCATTATTATGGCCGGTAATTTCTACTGTGGGAGGATAAGGCCTACCTTCTTGATTACTGCCTGTCCCTCATCTGAGTTTACATAGTCAAACCAAGCCTTAACAATGTCGTTCTGCTCGTCAATCTTACCCTTTGTAGCCATTACGAATGGACGAGAAAGGAGATATTTGCCTGCTACGATGTTTTCCTCTGTTGCCTCTACTCCGTCAATCTTCATTGCTGTTACTGTGTCATCAAGTACGTCAAGTGAAACATATCCGATTGCTCCCGGTGTTGAGCCTACCTTTGCAAGTACTGCTCCTGTTGAGTCAAGCTCCTGTGCATATTTGCACTGATCCTTTACATCAAGAAGCTCCTCGAAGGCTCCTCTTGTTCCTGAAGCTGCCTCACGGCCGATTGCTACGATTGCCTCGTCTTTTCCGCCAAGGTCTTTCCAGTTTGAAATCTCGCCTGTGTAGATTTTCTTTAAATCATCTGATGTAAGCTCTGTTACTGAGTTGTCCTTGTCTGTGATAACTGCGATTCCGTCGATTGCTACGATGTTTTCCTCAACGCCGTTTGCTTTCTCATCATCTGTAAGTGCTCTTGATGAATCTCCGATATCTACACTTCCCGCTGTCACTGACTCGATTCCTGAACCTGAGCCTGTATACTCAACTGTTACCGTTACACCAGGGTTCTGCTCCATGAATGACTCCTTGAGCGCCTCACAAAGCTTCTCCATTGAAGTACTTCCTGCAAGTGAAAGTGAACCGCTTAAGTTCTCGTTTGATGTGCCTTCATCTGCGCTCTTATTTGCGCTTGTATCTGCATTGTTGTCTGCTCCGTCTGAGCTTGAGCCACATCCTGTAAATGCTGCTGTCATCATTGTTGCAGCAGTTGCTAAAACTAAAAGTTTTTTCATACGATTTTTCATTTTAATTTCCTCTTTCATTTCTTTCTTGAATTTGTTTCTTTGTTTGTTACAACTGATATAGTAACGGGGAAATGTAAAATGCAAAATCATTAGTGTGTAAAATGCATGTAAAAAATTTTTCTTTGCATTTGCATTATCTAAATAGATAAATGCTGCGTCTTATATTATCCTTATGTTATGTCTTATAATCTACAATACGATTGTAAATTTGATAGACCGGCCATCTTTACTTTCTGCAGTGATTTTTCCTTTGTGTGCCTTTACTATGGCATAGGCTGCCGATAAACCTATTCCGAAGCCTCCTGTTTTTGAGTTGCGTGAGGCATCAGTGCGGTAGAATCGCTCAAACAGCATGTCCTGTCTGCCTTTTTTTATGTTTGCCGTATCATCTACAGTGTTCCAAACGGTAATTATACGGTTTTTACCGGATGGTCTCATGGTCAGTTCTATTTCCGGTGCCGGATCTCCGGTGGTGGTAACACAATTGTTTTGTGTTTGGGTTGCCTTTTCGCAACTTATACTGCTGCATCCGGAATACTTGATAGCATTATCAAGCAAAATTGATACAAGCTGTCTGATAGTTTTCTCATCGCCTGTATACAGTATTCCATCTGTCACATCAATCGTGAGCTTTTTTCCTTTTGTCTGAGCTACCGCTTTGAACGGCTCTGCAGTATCAAGTATCGCATCCGACAGAGAGAATTCCAGCATCTCAAGCTTTGTTGCTTCCTCATCCATTCTCGACAAAAATACAAGCTTTTCCGTGAGCGAGGTCAGGCGCGCCACCTGTTTTCTGGTGCTGCTTGTCCATTCATTCTCACCCTCCATCATCTCGATTACCTCTGTATTTGCATCTATTATTGTAAGTGGAGTTTTGATTTCATGGCTGGCATCGGTTATGAACCGCTTTTGCTTTTCGTAGCTTTCCGATACAGGCTTTAGTATTCTTCCCGAGAAGAAATATATCATAATAAATACAACAAGAAGTCCAAAAACGCTGATTCCTACGCTGGCCAATATATATGTTTTTATCGTTGAAAGCTCACGCTGACAGCTCAGAAAAATATACATTGTAGCACCATCCTCGTCCACAGTCAGGTACTTGCAATTATCTGCGAAGCCACTTTTTCCATCACCTTTTTTGCCTGATTTCCAAAGTTTTTTTGCATACTCGGCTGCATTTTCCGACGAGACGGATGCTATTTTACTTGTGTCAATATTTTCCACCTCGCCCTTACTGTTTATCGTGACAGTAAAATATCTGGTATCAAACTGACTCTCCGGTGAGATACCATGGCGTTTTAGGTCATTTTCCTTAAAATCATTCTCCTTCAAGGCATTTTGCTTTAAATTATCATCATTTAAGTCAGCTTGATTCATATCCTCAGGTGGCTGTACATCTGTCCTGCCGGATGGAGGCTCTTTGGGCGTGGGAGTTTCTTTATTTATACTTTCATCTGTTGTATTGCCTTCCTCTCCCATACTTCCGCGCTCTAAAAGATCCGGAAATGTTCCTCCGTTTCCGGCAATCAGCTTAAGGCGCGCATCCAGCGCTTCATTTGTACTCATATAATTTGCAATATTTATCGTGCCTACAATTGCAATGAGAACGATTGAAACCGACAGCATTGCTATGGCTATAAATTTTCTTCGTAATTTTTTAAGCATTTTATCACCTGCACATTTTTTCTATTTCATACTCTACATCCATTGGGTCCAATGGACTTTCCGCTGTTTCATATGTCAATATAAGATTTTTTCCCTGATAATATCCATTTTCGTTATATTTCAATATCTTTCGATAAGCTTTGTTTCGATAATCAGGATTATCTATCAGACCAAGATGCTCCCACAAAATTATGTCGCCATTTTTCTTCTCAACCGTAAAATCCGGATAATAAATACCATTAGAGATTTTAATTGGCTTTTCATACTCAAAATTTATATTATTATCATACAAGGCTGTCGCAATAATTACTTCTGATTTTGACCGCACTATAATTCCCATTTTGGTATAAAACTTGAGAGCTTCGGGGTTAGGAGCCTGTGTCTTTTCATTTGTCTCTTCATTTGTCTCTTCATTTTCCTTCTTATCAACTGCTAAAAGTATACTGCTATAATGTTTTTGCTTCAACATTTTCTGGGCATAATCCGTTTTATATTTTTTCCGGGCCTTCCTGTTTGTCTCAAGTAGTCTGAGCTCATTTATCGTGTCCTTCAGATAAAGCTCCAGATATTTTTTATTGACAAGATTTTTGATTTCTTTATCATTTTTCTTTGATAAATACTCTCTTCTGCCATTTTTCCAAACATACCATTTAACATTTCCATCTTTTTGTGTTGGATAAATTGTTCCTTCTTCAGTGATTGTCTCCAGCTTTTCCTGAATCTCTGATATCTCACCTTCCAACCATTGGATTCTATTATCTATTGAACCTATTTTATTTTCCTCCTATTCATCACGTCATGTAACGCTTTGTATGCAATTTAAACATTAATTTATTGTATTTTGTGGGGAATATGATAAATGCAATCTGTCATTTATCTTAAAAAGTGGAGCTTATTGTCTCCATTTGTTTGATAGCACTAAATAAATATAGAAACAGGCTGTAATTTTGAGCTGTTTTGGGGATTTCAGCGGTTTCAGCTACTTTTTTGGGGATTTTTCCGGCTGTTTCGCTGGGTTTTGGGTGCTGTTTTGGGGATTTCAGCGGTTTCAGCTACTTTTTGCCTGGTCTTTTCCGGCTGTTGGGCTGAATTTGGGGTGCTGTTTTAGGAATTTCAGCGGTTTCAGCTACTTTTTTATGGATTTTCCAGCTATTTGGCTGGGTTTTGGGTGCTGTTTTAGAAGTTTTAGGGATTACAGCTACCCATGGCCTGTCTGCTATGCTATCAACATATGGTTATTGTACATTATGCTAATTTAAAAATCCAGCATTTTCTACATAAAAAGCTGAATTTTCAGAAAACATACAATAGTTTCTGCTCAGATTCATAGGTCCCTGCCGTATATGAACTTTTCTAGCAGAATATAATAATTGGATCTTATCGCTTTTACACTGATGTTTGAATAATCCCTAAATTATCGAATATCCCACACCGCGTGTTGCCTTTATCTGTGCTGTAGAGCCCACTGATGCCAGCTTTTTTCGCAGATAGGATATGTAAACCCACACGACATTCTGTTCTGCTTCCGAATCATAGCCCCATATCCTGTCCATAAACTGGTCTACGGATATAATCTGCCCCGGATTTGTCATAAGCATCTCCAGCATCTGATATTCCTTGTTTGCAAGTCTGATTCCGACACTTTGAGTTCCTGTTCTTTGACAGGTCGCCTTACCATTATTCGCATTATTTGTGTCTGTGCATACGTCGCATTTTTCCGTGCTTCCTGCATTCTTAATGCTTGCAGGTCCAGTCAGCATATAGGTTAATCTGTCCAGCGTGATGTCACCAAATGTCAGCACTGAGTCTGTTGTATCAGCCTTGCGCCTTGTCATGGCGCGGATTCGAGCTAAAAGTTCCTTCATAGAAAATGGCTTCGTCAGATAGTCATCGGCGCCACTATCGAGTCCTTCCACGCGGTCATCTATCTCAGCCTTTGCGGTGAGCATCAACACCGGAACAGAATTGCCATGACTTCTGATAGTTTTAAGCACCGTGATTCCATCCATTTTAGGCATCATGATGTCCAGTATTACTCCGTCATAGTTCTCTGAGTTTTCTATATAGTCGAGAGCCTCTGCACCGTCATAGACGGCATCAACTGAATAGTTGTTGTGTTTTAACACCGCTACAAGTGCGCGGCTTAAGTCCTCTTCGTCCTCTGCCAGTAATAATCTCATGATGACCTCCTTCTTACTTTCAGGTTTATACAATCATTCAAATCAATGTCATGCGTTTCTTCCATATCTGCATAGGTTCTGAACAATTATTTTGTTGTTTACCAAATGTATCCGCCGAATATATAAATGCATTCTTGTCACTTGCACTCATTATATCATATTATGTAACTATTCAAAACAACCATCCGCACATTCACAAAACCCATTCACAATCCACATGATACTCTCGCTTTGTATACACTCCGTTTTGACGCCAGCCTGACATCACGCTGTCAGGCTATGCGCCATGGTATATAATATTGCCGGATTATAGAGATACCTCCGATTCACTTCCTGATGCTGAAAGTGTATAGGTCTGCCCTGCCTTCAAATCTGCTGTACTGATTATCACACAGTCATATTTCTTCTGGGCTGTGTATGAAATAATCTCATTTCCGTCAGCATCCTTTAAAATCACATCACCGGCATCGGCCTGTGAATCAAGTTTTACAAAGGCTACCTGCTGCTTTGAATCGCTGCTTACATCCTCTGCCATACCGCTGCTTCCCACAGCAACAACAGTTCCGCCATTGATATAAAATGATGATTTCTCGCCATAGTCTATGGCACTGTTGCCGTTGTCTGACGGACCATCTACATAGACCTCACCACCATTTATTGTCAGGTCTCCGTTTGAGTCAAGGCCATCGCCACCTGCCAGCACGTGTACATAGCCACCGTTGATGACCATCCACATCTCATCCTCTGACGCAGTGTCTGTATCCTGCGCTTTGTCTGATGTGCTGTCCGACTTCTGTGCTGCAACTGTTATGTTGCCGGTATCCTGAACTGTGTCTGATGTATCATCCGACTTCTGTGCTGCAACTGTTATGTTGCCGGCTGTCTGAGCTGTGTCTGATGTGTCGTCCGACTTCTGTGTATTGTCTGATGCACTGTCCAACTTCTGTGTATTGTCTGATGCGCTGTCCGATTTCTGTGCTGCATCCGGAGCGCTGTTTGGTGCCTGCATACCCTTGAAGCCATCTCCTCCCATGCCTCCAAAACCACTCTGATCATTTCCGCCTGCTGCATTTATGCCGTCGTCACTTGCAGTGATATCAATCTTGCCATCATTTATTGTTACATTGAGTCCCTCTAAGCCCTCATAGCTCTCTGTGACTGTAATGGTTCCACCATTGACCAGCAGTGCACTGTCTGCGTGCATTCCGTCATCTCCTGAGCTGATTGTATAGGTTCCGTCATTTATTGTGACATCAGAGTTGCTGTGGAATGAATCATCCGCAGAGTTGATGGTAAAGGTACCTCCGTTTACATAGAGTGCGCCATCTGACTTGATACCCTTGGTGCTTGTTGAGTCTGTGTCGGATGATGTAGATGAAGCTGCTTCTGAGCCTGTATCTGATGATGTGTCTGAAGCAGTTTCTGAGTCTGTATCAGACGATGCGCCTGATGCAGTTGTGCTGTCTGCAGCATCCTTACTTTGTGAATTCTTATCAAACTGCTGCCCATCTGATGTATCTTTACCTGACTTATCCGGTGGCGTCTGTGAAGTCTGGCTGCCTGCATTGTCCGAAGCTTTTTCATCTGGTCGGCTTCCATCGAAGCTGTCGCCGTCCGGCTTATCAGGTGGTGTCTGCCCGGTCTGTTTACCTGAATCGCTACCAGCAGAATCTCCATTAGAACCACTTCCACTTGGTGCTTCCCCACTTGGTGCTTCTCCGCTCGGTTTATCTCCGCTTGGTGCTTCTCCGCCCGGTGCGCCACCGCCCATATCGCCACCCGGATCACCGCCCGGCATGTCATTGTGTGTCTTTGTGGCATTTTCAGCGCCACCGCCTGCAGTTATCTCAAAATCTCCATCATCAATTTGTACCACATATGATGCATCTATGCCGTCACCTGTACTCTCAATTGTAAAATCACCGGATGCTATGTATACAAAGCCTTTTTCGTCATCATCCGCATTTTCTGAGTGAATTCCATCCTTGCCGGAGGTCAGATTGTACGTACCTGCTGCAATTCGCACGCTGTCTTTTCCTGAAAGCGCATGGTTTTTTGCCGTAATATTGCAGGTTCCGCTTACAAGCTTTAAATCATCCTTTGATACAATTCCGTGTCCATACTCTGAATTTATGGTGAGCGTTCCCTTTCCATTCAGCGTCAGGTCATCCTTTGAAAAAATCACAGCATCTATATTGTTGTCATCAATTGCCTCATACTCAGCCGTGTTCATGAGAATGTTCTCTGAGTCCTCTGCCAGCGTAATGAACGTCTTATCTGCATTCTTTACATATATTGCTGCGCTTGATGCGCAGGTGATGTCGACATTGTCAAGCACAAGCTGTACCTTGGCTAAGTCTGCATCTACGACAATCTGACCCTCTGATAAGGCTCCGGAAAGCACATATGTACCTTCCTTGGATATGGTGATGATATTTCCTGAAATACTCACACCGCTCGACGCTGCTTTAGTTCCATCCGTTTCTGACTCGTCTGCTTGGGTTTCGTCTGCCTTGGTCTCATCTGTTTCTGACGCATCAGCCTCCGTGTCATCCCCTACGGTTACTGTAGTCGAATCATCTGCCAGATTGATTTTTACAGCACTGCTCTCATCATAGCCCACATCAAGATCTCTCTCCGTAAACATATCATCATATGAATAAATTCCATTTACCGTGGCTCCTGCAGAGGTCTGGTCTGCGGTTATCTCTGTGCCTGAATTTTTGACTGTCGAGCAGGCTGTTACAGACATTGCCATGATTACAGCTGCACCGATTATCCCGTATAGCTTGATATTTTGAAAATATTTTTTAACTTTTCTATAGCTCATTCGTATTTACCTCCTGTTGCATAATTGCGATTTCAAGATTGCCGTTCCGGCAGCGAAGCTCATCTATAAAGCTCTTTTCCATCGCCAAATCCTTAAGTGTTATGTGATAGGTAAGCTTGTAAAGGCTTCCCATATTCGTTGTCTTTACAGAAACAATCTCACAGGCTGTGAGATATTTCTCAAATAAATCATCAAAGGCTGAGCCGTAATTTAGATCCTCAGGAATTGTAATCCTAAGTGTTCTGTCGCTTGTAGCTCTTGTGTGTGTACCAAAGCCTGATATGTTGAGCACGAGCATCACCATGCCCATGATTAATGCAAAAAGCACTGCAAATGCCAGATAGCCCATTCCTGCGATAAGTCCTGCTGCCATAGCAAGGAAAATCGTGCCTATCTCCTTTGCCGTTCCCGGTACCGAACGGAAACGCACCAGCGAAAAGGCTCCCGCCACTGCTACTCCTGCACCGACATTGCCGTTTACCATCATGATGACTATGCACACCACTGCCGGAAGCATCGCAAGCGTTATCGCAAAGCTTGCTGTATAGTGGCTTTTGTATGTGTAAACCCAGGTAATAAAGGCTCCGATTATAAGTGAAACCACTATGCAAATTATGAAATCCGGCACCGAAATGACCGTTGTGGCTGTTGTATCAAATAATCCTGTAAAAATGTTGCTAAGCATATGTAATCCTCCATAATATCTGTTTTCTAATATCTGCGTTTATAATATTTCTCTTACATCAATTCCTTGCCACAGCTACAGGCTCATCACCATATAGCCAATCGCAGCCATAAGCCGGCTTAGTGCTTTTTTGATTTGCACGGTCATATATCGCCCGGTATGCTGTACCGTATTTTGAAAACGATGTCTTGTAAAGCTTATTTGCCGTGAGAAAATCAACCATCCATCCTGGTATGGCTCCATCTGTCTTTACCTCCATCAGCACCTTTTGGTCCTCAAGTATCGGTGTGCCGTAGATACCCTTGTCAAGTGACAGGTCATAGTCCCTCCAAAGGATATTTCTGTCAAAGGTCACTCTGAACTCATGATTGTTTCTTGCATAAAAGGCTTCTCGTTCATATGATAGAAGCACCGCCGGAGCGAGATTCTCATAAATTTTGAGAGCATAATTTATCTCGCTTGCAATCTGTGATTCAGCTATCTGCGAATCAGCTATTTGTGACTCAGCTATCTGCGAATCAGTTATCTGCGAATCAGCTACCTGTGAGCCAGCTATCTGCCCATTTCCCGCCAGATATGAAAGTGCCCTATCATATGTCATTGCAATTCTTCGCTTGTATACAACAGAGCAGAATTTCTTTTTCAGCTCCACAAAAACCGTGTCAGACGGCTTTGCCACTCCGTAGCTTCGAAGCCTTAGCTTTTCCTTATATACCGGATGCTCCAATGATCTGCGGATAAGAAGATGCTTGGGTGTGTCATAGTATAAGCTGCATACTGTGCTTCGTCCGTGCTCATCTGCTATCATATATCCATCCATCACTTCCATCAGCTTTTCAAAAACCGCTTCATCTATCATGTATTTAATTTCAAATCTCTTGAAAATCATTTGGTCTGCCATGTTTTATGTCTCCCTTCGTTTTGATGGTGTCATACTAACATGGCTACCTTAAATGAACTTAAAAAATCCGACGCAATTTAGAAGCGTCGGATTTTGATCCATATTATAACTATTCAATTATTTTATTTGCCTATGCATTATTGTCTTATATGCATAAAATAATCTATGCATTATTGCTTTGTATGAATGAAATAAACTCAGCAGCATTTCTCGGTTTTGAGAAATAATAACCCTGGATATAATCTATTCCAAGCTCATCCAGCTTCGCAAACTGCTCCTTCTCCTCGATTCCCTCAGAAACAATCTCAAGCTCTAGCTTTTGTATCATGCCCATTGCGGCATCCATAACAGGCTTGCCCTTTCCGTTGTCGAAATATGCATTTGTCATGCCTCTGTCAAACTTGACAATGTCAATCGGCATATCAACAATATAGCTTAAATTTGACTGGCCTGTGCCAAAATCATCCAGTGCAAACCTCACTCCCACCTTGCGAAGGGCATTCATATTATCAAGCAGTATCTCTTTTTCAATGATAGATGCAGACTCTGTAATCTCAAGCACAATATCATTTGCATCCACATGATATTTCTCCATAATTGCAATAAAATCCTGTGCTAAATGGTCATAGGCACACTGTACCACCGACAGATTGCATTCAATATACTCAAGCCCCATCGCATGTATATCATGCTGTACAATAAATCTGCACACAATCTCAAACACGCGCTCTCCGAGCCGTAGAATGAGTCCCCGCTTCTCGGCCACAGCGATAAATCTGCCGGGAGGTATTATATTTCCCTCGCGCGACCTTATCCTGACAAGCGCCTCCGCAGAGGTGAATTTATGCGTTTTAGTGTTATAAATAGGCTGGTAAAATACCTCAACACGTTTATCGCGCAACGCCCCTATTATCTCATTCTCAACTGAATTTTCATCATATATGTGCTCAATGACCTCATTATTTATGAGCATCACGCCGCGCCCCGTAAACTCAGCTCTGTTACGCTTGGCATATTGAAAAATCCCCAGTATATCCGATGGTCTTCGCACAAGCTCAGTAGAGCTTAGATAATATATCTCCCCAAAAAGCATCGTCATATTGTTCTTACCCCATGGCTTGTCAAACCTGCGTTCCAATATTCCGATTGTTTTTTCTGCGCAATCAGTATTCTCAAAAACCAGCAGATACTCATTTGCCGAGCTTCTAAAAACATAATTATCAGGCAGACTTTCTATAAAAGAAACCACCTCAAAAAAAATACTTTTTTCCATCTCGCTGGAGAAAAAATCATTTCCACTGCCTCCATAGCGAATACACACTATCGATACGTCTTTATCCTGTCCGTATGCCTCCTTCATATATTCAAAAAAGGCATTGAGGTTGAAAAAGCCTGTATCCCTGTCAATATTTGCCATCGGATTTTCAAGCATAATAAAAATGATAAGCACACCTATCACACTCGCAAAGCTGACAATCAATATTTTTTTATCTATAAACTGAATAACCGCCGATAAAAACATAAGAGCCACCCAGACCTGCATGCTCTTTCTTCTTTGCGGGTTTATTGCGTGTTTGTACTTTTTGGTCAACAGTAGAATAAGCGCCAGCAGAGTTACCGTTACCGCATATGTTATAATAACTGACGTGCCATATGTATAGACTATATTATCCGAATCATAAATTTTAACCGGCACAGCCATTATCAGAATATCAGTTACGATTCCAAATATCCACAGCCGCCTTCTCCACTTGCGCTCAAGCTCTTTTTCCCTGAAAATATCCACACAAATATACCAGAAGGCCACCATGGCAACCCATGTAACCGTCCAGAGATTTAATTTGCAGATAATATTAATAGCAGTAAGAGAATATCCGCTTCTTTTTTCAATTGCAACAAGTGAAAAAATATCAAAGAAAAGTGACAGCATGCCTGCGAGCCATACCTCAACAAAAGCCTGAGAGGTATGTAATATAATCTTTTTCTGCGAAATATAAAAATACATTATTACGAACATCACCGCTACGGCACACATTTGTGAAACAATATTCATATCCCCTATTTCCTGCCCTTTCTTAAATCAAGCCAATACACTAGTACTATTTTACCGCTTTTATGTCAATAAAGCAATATATTACTTTGATTTCCAAAGAACTAAATAAACAGTAACAAAAAAACACGCTATGCGCGTGTTCCAAAATAAAATAGATAGTTACTGTCCAACCAAGTATCAATAAATAAATCGGCGTGACAAGATTCGAACTTGCGACCTCTACGTCCCGAACGTAGCGCTCTACCAAACTGAGCCACACGCCGTCTGCAATTTGTTTTGCAACTACTAAATAATATCACAATGTATAAATTTTGTCTACCCCATAATATATATTTATGATATGATTTATGCAGTAAAATATGATAAGGAGAATGTCATGACAAATCAGACAAATCACATAAATAAAACTGCTATAATAACCGGAGCTTCACGCGGTATCGGTGCCGCAATTGCCAAAAGGCTGGCTTCCTGTGGCTATAACCTATCACTTTGCTGCCGCAATTCATCCGACAGGCTTAAGGCATTTGCTGATGAGCTTCACTGTACATACGGAATCGAGGTGCTCTGCCACACCGGAAATGTAGGTGACTTTTACTTTGCCAAGGATATGGTTACAAAGACCCTTTCCCATTTCGGTCATATAGATGTGCTTGTCAACAATGCAGGCATATCACATATCGGGCTGCTGAGTGACATGACACCGGAGGAATGGAACAATATTGTGTCGATAAATCTGACCGGTGTTTTCAACTTTACAAAGCTCGTCATCCCTTATATGGTTGCCGATAAATGCGGCCGTATACTGCAGATTTCCTCTGTCTGGGGCAATGTCGGAGCATCCTGCGAGGTGGCATACTCAGCCTGCAAGGGCGGTATAAATTCATTTACCAAGGCACTCGGCAAGGAGCTTGCGCCATCGCATATTCCTGTAAACGCCATAGCCTGCGGTGTCATAGATACCGATATGAACCGCTGCTTTGACGAGACAGAACGCGCTGAGCTTGCCGACGAAATCCCTGCCGGACGCTTTGCCACAGCTGATGAGGTCGCAGATATGGCTTACTCCGTCATCACTGCACCTGATTACCTCACAGGACAGATAATCACCTTTGATGGTGGCTGGATTTAAACCTGTAATTTTAATTTTTCCATTTTTTTCGTATTTTTCAGATATTTGTTGTCTTTTACAATTATTGTGTTACAATTTATTTATGAGTAGAACAAATAACTTTCTATTAGAAAAGCAACTATCAACCATTAGTGCAACTGTGCCTGACAGGCTTGATTACCTGATGAAGCTCAATAGCTTGACCAATGTGGCTCTTTCGGAAATCATGTGCTGTGCAGAATCAACGATTTCAGGCTACAGGACAGGGCGTAGAGTGCCTGACATTTTTGTCATTTGCCATTTGAGTACAATTTTTGGTGTCACACCCAATTATTTTCTTGGATTCACAGACGAAATTTGTCCAACTCACAACTGATTATGTGATATATACAATGCCTCCCGGTATCACTTCGCAAAATCACCGGCTGCCGCAACTGTCACATAAAATATATTGAAAAATGAAAGGGGGAAATGTTACTGTCTAAGCCAAAACAGTAACGAAAAACAGCCCGGCACACTTATCGCTATGTGATATGTGTACCGGGCTATTTTTTTATTAAAACGATATCAATTTATTGCTACTCTGCCACAAGTATTATAGTGGTTCTCGCAGGAACTCTTATGGTGTTGACACCCAAAAGCTCTGTCTTTGCAGTGAAGTCCTCCCCGTCAAAATACTCTGCATTGGTGTTGGTGTCCACATGCCAGTGTTTTCCGTTTGGAAGCACCGGAAGCTGCATCACAAGCGGCTCCCAATATGCATTCATACAATAGAATACAATATCGTCCTCCGTGTCCTCCTCATTTCTTCCGGCATACATGATGCCGATGAGCTTTGTCTTGTAATCTGTTGAGGCATTGAACGGTGTACCGTTGTGCACACTGATTTCCGGGAACTGACAGGATGAAGGCTTTGTCATCCTTCTGAGTATAGGATGCGCCTTCCTGAACTGAATCATATGACGCACGAAATCATGGATTTCCTTGAATTCCTCAAGCCTGCTCCAGTCGAGCCATGAGATGATATTGTCCTGACAATACGCATTGTTGTTTCCAAACTGGGTGTTACAGAACTCATCTCCCGCAAAAAACATTGCCGGACCACGGCTGCACAAAAGCGCTGCAAATGCATTCTTTATAAGGCGCCTTCTCAGTCCGTTTACATTTTGGTCGTCTGTCTCACCCTCCACACCACAGTTCCAGCTATGGCCGTTGTTGTCTCCGTCTGTGTTGTTCCAGCCGTTTTTCTCATTGTGCTTGTCATTATATGAGTAAAGGTCATACAGTGTAAAGCCATCATGACAGGTCAGGAAATTGACCGATGCCTTGTGTCCTCTGCTCTCTGGGCTGTAAAGGTCTCGTGAGCCGGTGATACGTGTGATGGCATTTCCCGCCATACCGTCATCGCCCTTTAAAAAGCTTCTCATGTCATCCCTGTATCTGCCGTTCCACTCTGCCCATCTGTTCCATGACGGGAAGCTTCCCACCTGGTAAAGTCCGCCTGCATCCCATGCCTCTGCGATGAGCTTCATCTTGCCAAGCACCGGATCGAATGCCAGCGACTCAAGAATCGGCGGATTGGCCATAGGTGCACCGTTTTGGTCTCTTCCGAGAATGGAAGCCAGGTCAAATCTGAAACCATCCACTCTGTACTCAATGGCCCAGTGCCTCAGACAGTCTATGATAAAGCTGCGCACAACAGGATGATTACAGTTCATAACGTTTCCACAGCCACTGAAATTGTAGTAGTGTGCATCCGGTGTCAGCATATAGTACACGTTATTGTCTATTCCCTTGAAGGAAAAGCACGGTCCCATCTCATTTCCCTCAGCGGTATGGTTGAACACCACATCGAGAATGACCTCTATGCCGTTTTCCTTTAAAGCCTTTATCAGCGATTTCAGCTCGTCTCCCTCGTGGTTGTGCTCCTCGTTGAAGGCATAGCTTGTATTCGGTGCAAAAAACGATACTGTGTTGTAGCCCCAGTAATTGTAGAGCTGCACATCATCGACTACTCTCGCGCTCTCCATCTCATCGAACTCAAAAATCGGCATGAGCTCCACTGCATTTATTCCAAGGTCCTTAAGATACGGAATCTTATCCTTCAATCCTGCAAATGTGCCCGGTGCGCTGACTCCTGAGGACTTATCCTTTGTATAGCCCCTCACATGTGTCTCATAAATCACAAGGTCCTCAAAGGGCTGCTCAAGCTGCTTTATGTTGCCCCAGTCAAAGCTGCTTTTTACAACTCTGGCCCTGTACTCAAAATCCTTGCCGCCCTCCGGCTTTTCTCCCCATTTTCGCTGTCCCGTGACCGCTCTGGAATATGGGTCTAAAAGGACATTTTCCTCGTTAAACAGAAGTCCCTTTGCCGGCTCATAAGGTCCGTCAAACGAAAATGCATACTCAAATTCATCCGGCTTTATATCAAAAACAAGCATGGAGTAGGTATCTCCTATCCTGTATGAATCAGGAAACGGAATCCTCGCATACGGCTTTGGTGCCTGTGGCTTGAACAATAAAAGAGTACACCTTGTTGCCCCATGGGAATTGATGGTAAAGCTCACTCCGTTCGATGCCACGCACGCTCCGTACATTCTGAAAAAGCCCGGACGTATCTTAAATCCCTCTACCACATCAAGCGGCTGCAGGCCTGTATTTACCACATCCTCATGCTTCTCTTCTTTATTGCGCTCTCTCCACATATACATATTGCTCTTTGCTCCCTTACTATATTTGTATGATGGTACATGCCTTTTGTTGCATGACTGCCTTTTATCTTAATTCGTAAAAAACTGCTATTGATTTACATGCAGCTTTCCCAGCTCATCAATTTCTATTTTACTATAATTTTGTGAATATGTGTTCATTAAATTGCATATCTCCTGAGCTTTTTCACCTGAAGCCACTGTCGGTCTGAAATCATTGTATGAGCTTGCGCTGCTTAAGGTGCATGGAATAATCTGCGCATCTATGCCCGGCTGCAATTCTCCATTTATCAGAGTAAAGGTCTGCTGATAAATTGCTGTATTCTTGTCTGCCGGATTTTTATTGCCTCCGAAGCAGAAATTTCCAAGACTGTAGCATATCATTTTGCCATTATAGACCTCCATCCCCTGCAGCACATGAGGGTGGTTTCCTACTACCAGGTCTGCTCCCCAGTCAATGATGCGGTGTGCTGCTGCCTGCTGATAATCATTCGGGTAATGGTCGCCCTCTATACCCCAGTGACAGCATGCTATGACGATTGCCGCGCCCTGCTCACGAAGTTTAGCTATACCGTTTTGGATATATGCTTCGCGGTCGCCGTTTTGTGATAAAAGGCTGGCTGACACTATTCCAATCCTTGTCCCATCAGCCGTCTCATAAATACCGGTATGATCATTGAAGCCATACACTATCCCGGCATTGTCGAGCACATTTCTCGTATCGTCCAGTCCAGCTTGTCCATAGTCGTATGTGTGATTGTTTCCAAGACTGCAGGCCTCGATGGAGCTTCCCGTCATAATGCCAATGTAGCCCGGCTTTCCCTTAAGGTTCCAGCGCTTTTCGACGCGCTCCGTCGCATCCGATAGCACACACTCCAGATTGATGAGTGTCATATCGTCGGCCTCAAAAATATCTCTCACGCCGCCGAAAAAGTAGTCCTGTCCCTTTGAGTCATAATAAGAATTAAAGCTGCCGTCATAGCTTTGCTCCTGATTGTTACCGAGTGTACAGTCTCCTGTAGCCGTAATCACTATGGTTGACATCTGCGGCTGCTGTGTATCCGCTTCGGCTGCATCAGACTGTGTACTCTCTGTGCCTTCTGCCGTATTATCAACTGTGTTATCGTCTTCTTTTCCGGTATCCGATGTGTCTTTAACTACATCCACACCATTCTGGTTAGCGGCTTCCTTTATATTATCTGCAATATATTCTTTTCCTATGAGTGCTCCCGCCATAATAATGCATAAAACCAAAAGAGCAGATAATAGTATTTTTAATCCCTTGTTTTTCATAGTTCTCCTCATATGTTATATTATACTTTTATGTTGTTATTCAGGCATAAGCCGTCATAATAACAGACTTTATTCAAAACTACCACACTCTTAGAATATCAACCGTGTGCGCACTTGCTCCCATCAGGTCTGCTCTCTCACATGTGGAAAGATGATACTGTACAAACATATCAAACTCATCCTCGTCAAGAGCATTCAGAAACGGTCTGATATAATTTGCCGCGCCATCGGCTGCTATTATCTTTTCGCGAGTAAGCGCTGCCTGTGCATTTAATACCTCTATATCTTCTAATCGGACAAAACTGTACAAATCATTAGCTTTTTCTGTACAATGGAAGCTCTCATCGAGCATTCCGCCCTCTATGCCCTCTTTTATATGCTTCTCCTTTATGGCATAGGTTATCACGCTGTACTCATTCATAATGTATGCCACAAGTATGTAACCACCCGGTTTTGTCACCCTTTTTGCCTCATTCAATGCGGCAAGCTTTTCCTCCGCCGACTTCAGATGATACATCGGTCCGAATACGAGTGTGAGGTCAAATTCATCGTTTCCAAACTTTTTAAGCTTTGTGGCATTGCCCTGGTATGCCTTTACTTTATCACTCTTTTGCTTCAGTCTGCCAAGGTTATGCTTGACTAACTCGAGTGCAGTCACATCATAGCCTTCCTCAGCAAGAGGCACTGAATATCTGCCCGTTCCCGCACCGACATCCAGGATTTTAATCTGTGAGCGAAGTGCTTTTATATCCCTTAGCATTTTTTCATCAGAAGCCAGATTTACTACTTTATTATCTGCTTCCGCTACTTCTGCATCAGACGGATAATCCTCATCATCAAGCTGCTTCTCATTCATCAAGCAGCCAAGACAATCGTGTATATACTTCATGGAGGTGATAAACTCTACCCTGCCGTGACGGCTGTTTAGGCGCTTTTCCTCGTTGAATTTGTTATAGTATTCTTCTAATTCTGTCACGTATATTCCTCCCTGTATTATTCCTCGATATGCTCTCGTCCCTGCGCAATGATTGTGCGCACATGTCCGTCGGCAAGCGAATAAAATACTGATTTGCCCTCACGTCTGCTGTTTACGAGCTTGTTTGCCTTTAGTATCCTAAGCTGATGTGATATGGCGGACTGTGTCATGTTGAGCACCTTTGCAAGGTCGCAGACGCATACCTCCGCTTCAAACAACACAAAGAGGATTCTAATCCTTGTGGAGTCGCCAAATACCTTAAATAGCTCTGCAAGGTCGTAGAGCTCGGTTTCCTCAGGCATTGTATCATTTACTATTTTCAGAAGGTCTTCGTGGATTTCGTTGCAGTCGCAGCATTCTATCTGTTCATTTATGTTTTCGCTCATGGTGGTGTCCTTTCTGCGTTATATTTGCATTACATTGCGTTATTTTTACTTTTTTGGCTATGGTGGGGCGGGTGCGTGCATAAATTACATGTTCCAACGCTCAGTATTTCGATATTAAAACTCTGTAGGAATTATGATTTAGGTTTTGGCTCATTTAAGGGTGTGAACAGTAACTTTTTTATATACGCGAAAGACAGAGTGCCCCTCTTGGGTGCATTCTGTCTCGTATTTGTTATTTAATAATCTGCTCTTTAAGCTCTACGTTTTTAGAGCTTGTGTACGAATAATGCGCGGATTGCATTTAGTACTGCAATCACCATTACTCCTACGTCTGCAAATATTGCGAGCCACATATTGGCTATTCCGACTGCTCCGAGCACGAGGCAGATCAGCTTGATGCCTATTGCGAAGTAGGTGTTTTCATATACTATTCGCAGACATTTGCGCGATATTTTTATTGCTTTTGCTATCTTTAGCGGGTCATCATCCATGAGGACGATGTCGGCGGCTTCGATTGCGGCATCTGAGCCCATGGCGCCCATGGCGATTCCGATATCTGCTCTTGAGAGCACCGGTGCATCGTTGATTCCGTCTCCGACGAAGGCGAGCTTTTCTTTGCTGCCCTTTTTTGCAAGCAGTTCCTCTACCTTTGCCACCTTATCGCCCGGTAAAAGCTCACTGTATACCTCATCGATCCCAAGCTCTGCCGCTACTGAGTCGGCTACTATCCTTGAATCGCCTGTAAGCATTATTGTACCTTTTATTCCGGCTTTTTTCAATGCCTTTATTGCTGCCGATGAGGTTGGCTTTATCTTATCTGAAATAAGGATATAGCCCTCATAGCTGCCGTCTATTGCGATATGGACTATGGTTCCGACCTTGTCTGTTTCACTGTAGCTTAAGCCCAGCTTTTTCATGAGCTTGTAGTTTCCTGCCGCTACAGATACGCCATCTACCTTTGCGGTGACTCCGTGGCCGCTGATTTCCTCAACGTCTGTCACACGGGTTCTGTCGATTTCCTTTCCATATGCCTTCTGTAAGCTCCTGCTGATCGGGTGCGATGAGCTGCTCTCTGCAAGTGCTGCATACTCAAGCACCTTTTCTCTATCGAGCGTATTGTCGTAGACTCCTGCTACCTCGAAAACGCCCTCTGTCATGGTGCCGGTCTTGTCGAATACAACGTATCTGGTCTGTGATAGGGTTTCAAGATAGTTGGAGCCCTTCACAAGAACACCTTCGCGGCTGGCTCCGCCGATTCCTGCAAAAAAGCTGAGCGGAATACTGATGACCAGTGCGCACGGACAGCTTATTACGAGGAAGGTAAGCGCTCTGTATATCCAGCTGCCCCACTGTGGTGCGGCTGACATGAAAAGTATTCTGACAAGCGGTGGCAGTATTGCAAGTGCAAGTGCACTGTAGCAGACTGCCGGAGTGTAATACTTGGCAAATTTTGATATAAAGTTTTCTGATTTTGATTTCTTTGAGCTTGAATTTTCAACGAGGTCAAGTATCTTTGAAACCGTTGATTCTCCAAACTCTTTGGTGGTTTTAATCTTTAAAACCCCGGACATATTGATGCATCCGCTGATTATCTCATCACCGCATTTTGCATCCCTCGGCACGCTCTCACCTGTAAGCGCGCTGGTGTTTAATGTAGATGAGCCCTCAACTATCACACCGTCAATAGGAACCTTTTCTCCGGGCTGTACCACGATTACTGAGCCGATAGCAACCTCATCAGGATCAACCTGTGTGAGCTTTCCGTCCACCTCGATATTGGCATAGTCGGGTCTGATATCCATGAGCTCGCTGATATTCTTACGGCTCTTTCCGACTGCATAGCTCTGAAACAGCTCTCCTATCTGGTAGAAAAGCATAACGGCTATAGCCTCTGTATAGTCACCATTCTCATAAAGTGCAACCGCTATCGCACCTACAGTGGCAACCGCCATCAGGAAGTTTTCATCAAATACCTGCTTGTTTTTGATTCCCTTAAATGCTTTTTTCAGGATATCGTATCCTATAACCAGATAAGGCACCATGTAAAGCAGGAACCTGATAATTCCCTTAACCGGTATGAAATGTAATATAATCATGAGTACTGCTGCGATTATGATACGCGTAAGTACTTTTTTCTGCTTTTTATTCATACGCCAAAGCTCCATTCGTTATAATCTCTTGATAATCACTCTTGATAATCACCCTTACTATAGCGCAGGCATTGAAATAATATCATTTGTCATTCCTGCGCCCCGGCAATTTATAAGAAAATCTCGCAGTCGTCCTCTACCTTTTTACAGTTCTTAAGAACCTCCTGCATAACCGCCTTTGCATCCTGTCCTTCCTCAAACTCAACGCTCATCTTGAGTGTCATGAAATTGACTGTGGCATCCTTTACACCTGCTGTATTCTTTGCGGCATCCTCCATCTTGTTGGCGCAGTTAGCGCAATCTACATCGATTTTGTAAGTCTTCTTCATAGTAGTGTTCTCCTTATTTTCGTGATTTATTTGTTTTATTGTACGTTTTGTATTGAACATATGAATGATTGTTCATATGTTGATTTTATTATAGCACCTTTTACACTGTTGTCAATACACAATGTGCATCTA
>OCLF01000159.1_pt1 | contig 21679 bp, 10 predicted proteins | sample 1502881 | NCBI WGS metagenome assembly OCLF01 (sample SAMN03418267, study PRJEB22391) | human gut metagenome | biome: human-gut; feature: organic feature; material: feces | host: Homo sapiens | place: Tanzania | collected 2013-01
CTTAATAGCCCAATCTTCCGTACCATAGATTTGTTCCAGCTGGCTTAGCTTACCTTCCAATTCATTGATTAAATCAGCAGGATTCATGTGCTTTGCCGTACTCATATCAAAATGAAAAACGGGATACTTTACCCATTCCTTCTCATAATCCCCAAGGGCAAGCCCATCAAACAGATTCTTTCTTCCTTCAAAATAAGCCTGAAGTGTAGAGACAAAAAGAGACTTTCCGAATCGTCTTGGGCGACTCAGAAACAGATATTTGGATCCATTTCTTACGAAATCCACAATATACTTAGTTTTATCCACATACACATAGTTTTCTTCTCGTATCTCAGAGAAGGTTTGTATGCCCACGGGATATTTTCTAACCTCTTCCATAGCTCTTCTTCTTTCTTATATTCCGCTGCGAAGATACGACTTTTATTTTTTGCTACCAAATAAATTACGCAAAATTTGTTTATTGCCAATAAATAAATCTACTACTTTTTGTTTATTGCCAATAAATAAAATACCTTTTACCTGATTCTACACATAGGAAACTACACAGTTCCAGCCATGCCCTTCAAGCGATCCCTCGGGGAACACGTGATGGGGAACCGATGAACATGAGATGAGCAGTCAGTGCTCACGAGACGGGCAACGAGTGCCCAAACTAATATCCACAATTTGGGCAATACATTTTTTGTTGGTATATGGGTAATATATCCCCATCTACTTCCAAATATATGTATTGAAAGAATGAGGTTTAGCTTTCACATTCAGGTATTTCTTGCCAATCTTCACCGACAACGATGCCAGTTCATCAGTAAAATTACCTACAGTAACTATATACTGTCCCTTTTAGAAAGCAAATATCATAGAAAATATGAAAAGGCCTCAAAACATAAAACTTGTTTTGAGGACCTTTTTATATAATCAAACTAAACTCTATACATCAATCATCCCAGGATGTATATTCTGTCCATCCATCCCAAGCAGAAGAACCTGTATGCTTTTTTGAATCAACCTGGATGAATTCGTTCTCATTAACACCACCATCGCCAGGGGCATCATCGTCAGGGAGACCAGACGTATTGAGTGATCCCGCCATCAAGGATTGTTCATAAATGATATTCGCTACTATGCGAACATTGGGTTTTATATATTTTTTCATTGTTCTTGCTCCTTATTATTCTAAATCAAATTAATTACTTCACTACATATTTCTTGCCATTGATGATGTAGATTCCCTTATCAAGTCCGTTCAAGTCGATGGCATTCTTCTTTACCAACATACCGTTGATATGATAAACATCGAAAGAACCCTGAGGAGAAACATGAACATCATCTATTGCCGTAACAGAACCGCCTTCGCCTACAAATACGGTATTCATGGACTTTGCCGCACTCAATGTTGATGGAACCTGGAACGTAGCACGATAAGCATTCATTGTCTCTTTTCCGCTGGCACGATAGAACGTGTTACTGCTGATGAAGAAACTGTTCTTCTGCAATGTCTGACCTGTGGTATAATTGCCAACAAAATCAATTCCATTACTATTAGCATCCTTCACCGTCTTTAATGCTGCTGCTTCGAGGAAAACACCATTCACCTTTTTGCTGGCATTTGTACCAGGTTTGATCATATAAGGAGTTTGGGCTTCCATGCTTGTCTGCTCTTCGAAATTGAGAGTTACCTGATCACCATTAACGGTAGAACCCTTATAGGCAGCCACCTTAGCACCTTCTCCAAACATCTTTGTAACCTGTACATCTGTCAAAGCAAAAGGCAGGACTATTGTATTCCATTTCTCACCTAATTTACGATCGAGCGTAACATTGGCAACGAGCGCAGGAGCCTCAGCATAAGTCTCAGCATCTTTAAGTGTTACATCCATTGGCATCGCCAAAAGTTGTGGCTCGTAGAATCCAGGATAGTTTTGACCGCCTTCAGAAGCCACATGGATAGCCAATGTAACCTCTGATGTTGAAGCCAACTCAAATGGAACATAACGCCATTCCCATCCACCACCTTGGCGGTCATTGCGATTGTATTCCTTGTTTTCATCAAAACTTGCTTCACCACTTGTCGTAATACCATAACCGGTATCATTTTTCAATGGGAAGTTGGCCTTTGTTTCAGAATCTCCCACCTTTACAGAGACATAACCGGAAGAAGCACCACCATTATAAGATGTGCGGCAAGCAAGTTTTACTACATATTTACCAGGATACAGCGTGATGGTTCTTGACAATGTCTGATCCCATTTATTTTTATCCCAATATTTATCCTTTACTTCATAATATTTAGGATCTGTATGATCACCAGCATAAGATTGCCAGTTGTCTGCTGCCAATTCTGGCTTTGTCCAATCTTTCCATCCATTAATACCCATAAGGGAGGTAACATCTGAAGTATAGGTTTTCTTCACATAATTATACTCTGCTTCATACATCTTATCACGCAATTCACGCAAATCTGCTCCAGTTACAGACTGATCTGAAACGAGACTTTCAGAAGGAATTTCGGTAAGTCCCAAGACATCTTTGCCAAAAAGATTGGCATTCTCTACATGACTTACAAAAGTATTATATACCTCCTTATCCTCCTGAAAAGTAGTCATAGCGGTTTCTAACGCTATTTTCTTTGCTTCATAATTCTCTACTGTAATTACAGCATTTGCATCCTCATTAGCCAAGGTTTCCAGATCAGCCTTGTCTTTTCCCTGAACCTGAGCATAAAGTTGATTCTTCAACAATTCTGTGGCTTTATTCTGAACTTCCTGATAATAGGTGACATATTCTTTTCTAATCTCCTCTGTTTCATCGCCTATATACTGCAACTGGAAATTATCGAAGACAATCCAAGTCTTTGCAGGACAATTACCACAAAGTCCTAATTTCAACACACCATTCTTATCAACAAGGACAGGTACTGTTACCTTGCCATAATTATCGTCTTTTTTCATGAGGCTGGCAACTTCTTCCATAGGAGTACTTCCTGTTCCTCCAGATTTATCGGTTGCCTTAACACAAACTTTTGTTGTATTTCCGAAGAGATATACATCCTTTTTAGCATCCTCAAACAATTGTGCACTCAACTGGTAAGTTCCAGGTTGCAATCCCGTAAGAGTTTGAGACATTTCAAAATTCGGTTCATCATTATAAGGGTAAAATTCGCCTACCCCATAATTGTTGTTGAAATTGCGCCCAACCTTACAAGTTAAATTCCAACATCCTTTAGCTTCCAGGTCTCCTCCCCAATTATAATCAAGAGTATTATTTTTTATTGCCCAAGAAAAGTCCTTAGGGTTTTCTTTACTTGCACCCTCAGCCAGTTTGGCATAATAAGTAGAACGAGGAATTGCATAGATCAGGAATTTCTGTCCCTTTTCGATACTGTTGGCACCAATCTCATCATTTGCAGTAGGTGCCTTCTGACTATCGCCATATACACCTAATGCACGAGTGTACTTAGTGGAAATGATAGACCACGCATCGTCAGCATATTCCAAGTTGACACCTGTCCATTCGCATGCATTAGGCTGGTCATTCGTATCCCATGCAGGATTATTATCTCCCCATTCTGTCTGCATCAGCAAATTGTTGTCAACACTGGCATTTCTCAAAGCATAGTTTCCCTCAGTCTTTTCAATAGCCCAAAGTTTAGACTGGTCATTCACCACATTAACACCTTTCTGATAGAACATTGCTTTACGCTTGGTATTATTTACGCAATCTGCCAATCCAAGCATCAAGTCATTTTCTTTATCAACAAAGACGTAATACTTATCTATATCACCTAATTGTGAAATAGATGTGATTTTCTGCCACCCATCACTCGCACTCAGGAGTGTAGTGTCAGCTTTAACTGCATTCTGCCCCCCCATCAAGAACATTGCAGCCGTCAACAATAATGTAAGCTTTTTGGTTTTCATAAAAATTTATTTTTGTATCTGTCATTTTATACTTATACAAACCAGACTTGCAATATACTTAAAAAAAACAGGTTTGTATTGCTTTTTAATACAATACAAACCTGCTCTTATCGCAGAAGCTATTCTTTAGAGAACAACTTTTTTATGATTCAAAACATAAATTCCTTTTTGCGAAGGTCTTATTTTGCCCAGATTTCGGCCTTCCAAGTCATAATAGACATTATTTAGCTGCATTTTTGAGGCGTTTAACTCTTGGATGCCTGTAGCTACTTTTTTTTTAATCTGCAAAGTATAGTTGCCAGAACCCATTTTCAAATAAGCCTTTCCATCTTTGTATTCTACAGATACGACACCATTCTCGCCATTTTTCACATCTTTTCCATTTTCAAATACACTTTGGTGATTCAAGCAAGGCAGAACGATATTTGCCTGACTATTTGCAGGAATCTCAAAAGTATAATTCATCTCGTCATCAGCCCCACGTTCATAATGGCAACGAATATCGCCATAGATGCTGCGTGTCGTTACGTCCAAATGATTCATATCTTCAGGAATCCATGGTTCGATGCGAACTACATCAAAACCATTACCATCATTCTGGATACCACCCAACTGTGAGAAGAACCATTCCTCAATATGATCCATCATACAGTGATTTTGGGAGAAAGCACCAACATCCCAATATTCAGGAGTGGTAGTGTAACCCTGTTTTACCCAATATCCATAGCTTGGACAATCGGTCTGATTTGCCATCTGATAAACAATATCATTATATCCATACTTCGCTAAAGACATAAACAAAGGTTTCAAACCGATTTCACCAGTCTTGATCTTATAGTTGTCTTTCTTCACACGCTCAGCCAACTTAGCAGCCACCAACTCTTCATTTTCTTGATCTACGAGTCCGTAATAGAGAGGCATGGCAAATTCAGACTGCTGTCCGTATTCATAAACACCATTCTTGTAGAAACGCTCATTGAAAGCTTTCTTCGTATTCTGAGCCTGAGTGAGGAATACCTTTGCATCAGCATCCTTACCGAGGAAAGAAGCAATCTCTGCCATTGCATTCAACATATAATAATAGGTGGTAGTAATGGTAAACTCGCCTGGAACCATCGGATTGACACCAGCCGTTTCCTGTCCCCAGTCACTCAGCACACTATAATTGCTTCCAGGCATAATATGATTCACCGTCTTGGAAGTATAATAGTCCATTAGCTTCTTCATCTGAGGATAGAATTTGGTCATGGTCGTTACATCACCATAGGTCTTCCAACTGCGATAAGGTACCAAGATGGCAGCTCCACCCCAATTAGGATCATCATCATATACCGACATAAAGTGAGGAACGGTACTTGGAACCCTTCCATTACTATACTGCGCATCAAAACAATCCAATACAACTTTCTTGAAGAAATTCTCCATATCATAGTTATAAACCAGAGAGTTGTACATCTCATTAGGAACATCCAGCCATCCCAATTTTTCGCGATGAGGACAATCGGTGATACTATTATACAACTGACTCTGGATGGCATCACGACAGATGACATGTATATCATTGAGCAAGGAATTGCTGGTTTTGAAAGTACCAGCCAAGTCCATATCACTACGCAGACGCAAGGCTGTAAAATCTTCTGGTTTTGGAGCCTCATTGAGACCAATAATCTGAAGATAACGGAAGCCATGGTACATAAACTCAGGTCCCCATTCCTCGCCATTTTCCTTGCCTGCAAAAGTATAAGTTTCATACGTATCTGCAGGACCAGTATAGTAATTCTCCATGAAGACAGATCCATCAGCATTCAGACTTTCTCCCTCACGAAGAGTGATAACCTGTCCGCTCTTACCTTTCAGTTTAAAACGGTACTGCCCTGCAAAGTTTCTGCCGAAATCAACGACATAGAGATGGTAGCCGCCACTATATACACTCTTCACGCCTACCGCTTTCCATTCTTCCACCACGCGAACCGGTTCATAGTGGCGTGCCTTCAGAACACCGAAGCCACTTGCCTGACTACTTCTGAAAGAAGGAGAGGCAACCACCTCCACTGGGTTCCAAGTGCTTACATCATAGAAAGCCTGGCGAATACCTGCTATTTCCTTACGGGCATCATAGTCCTCACCGCCCCACCAGTTGCTTCCCAATGTTGGCGAAGGAGTACTTGTCCACAGTTCATCAGTAAGAATCACATCAGATGTTCCATCCTCATAATCAATATGCAATTCTGCCTTCAGAGCCTTATCTCCGGTGTTTACCACTTCACCTTTAGAGAATCTGCCATTCAGCTTATCAACATGAAAGATGCCACCCGCAATGCGAGCTATCAGCGTATTGGCACCTTGTAAAACCAAAGAAGTAACATCGTATGTAGAATAAAGTATCGTCTTTTCATACTCGCTCTCTCCAGGTTCCAATTTATTATCGGTAACGGGTTTTCCATTTAGAGTCATATCAAAAACTCCCAATGCCGAAGCATAGATTCTTGCCCGCTTGACATTCTTGCCATTCGCAACAGTAAAGTTTCTGCCAAGATAAGGAATTACCTGAGATGTATTGATGAAACTTGGAGCAGCGCCATCAACCACTTTGTGCTTTATGGAATATTCCTTGTTATCATCCGATGTCTGGATGGTATAAGAACTTGGGAAGTTAGCTGCTTCTGTACCACTAACAGCCTTATCATCCTGTCGTGGATAAAGCACAATACGGTTGATATCCATCACCTTGCCTAAGTCGGCAATGACATACACATGCTGGCTATTATTATTTTTTTGAGTTGTAGTATATCCTAAAGTTGTCCCCTGAACAACTCCATCATTGAGATAGTTTAAGTTCCAGTTGCCAATCGTCCAGGTATCGCTCGCACTGAAAGTAGCCTTACGGGCCACATTCTCATCCCCACTATAAATTTCCATTTCTGCCAACTGCAAGAAATAAAACTTGGAATCTGTGGAAGCAGGAAGTCCCAACTTGGTGACATCGAGTTTGACATACCTGCATGAAGTCTGGAGCGGAATTTCCACCTTTGCATTGCAGGTTTTGGCAGGTTGTATCCATTGCGCTTTCCACTCATTGGCATTGAGGAAAGCAGTTTCGAAAGTGCCCTTTGAGGCTACTGATGCTTTACCATTCTTATCATAGACTGTAACCGTCCAAGAATAAGGGGAACATGACACAAGGGGACTTCCTGCGTATGTAATCTGATTTTGCAAAGCAGACTCAACCTTTCCTGATTTCCAAACTTCTGCCCCAGAAGCAGACTTTACAACTAATTCGTATGCTGACTGGAGAAAGCCTCTCTCTGCGCTTTCTGTCTGCCAACTGAAAGTTGGATTTGGAGTATCAATCCCTACAGGATTAACCAATCCGTTTACTTTCAAGTTGACAGGCAAAAAGTCAGCCTTACATACTTGGCAAACAGCCAAAAAACACAATATAAACAGTTTTGATTTCATCATATAAACTAAAAGTTAAATAGGGTTCGTTTTATATAAAGTTATAGGTTTAATTACACATTATATCGCCTGAAGCATCATTCTGACTTTCTTGCGGGAAGTGAGCAACTGGGATTCGACGGTACGCTTAGAAACATTCAATTCCTTTGCAATCTCTCCTGCGCATTTACCGTCAAAAAGAGTCATACGATAAACCTTGGCACAGGAAGGAGTCAGTTGATCCACACAATAATTGACCATACGCAGCGTATCATGATACTCTACGACACGCTCTACGGCACAATGCTGCAATTCCTGCTCATACATCACACTCTCTTCTACCTTGTGACGGCAGGCTCTACGGCGCAGGATATTCATAATCTCATGATTGGTTATGGTGAAGACAAATGACCGGATGGTTGTCTTATTGATGATGCCGTCATAGGTCATCAACTTGACAAACACATCCTGCACCAAATCTTCAGCTTCCTGCCAATTGCCCAAGCGGGCTACAGCAAAGTTGACAAGCTTTACTTGATATTCCTTATAAAAGTCAGCAATCATCTGTTGCTGGGTTACAGTTGTTGGTTTCATGTTGTACGCTGGTTTAGTTTACGGCTGCAAAATTAGAGAATAATCCCATATGCCTATGTGTGAACCGTAACAAAAACACATATCAAACGTAACAACACCCTTTTTACCCCCTATATTGGGAAGGAACAACGCCAAACATGTCCTTAAAATGCTTGGTAAAGTTCTGCGGAGTGGCAAAACCTGTAAGATAGCAGACTTCAGAAACATTGCGCTGTCCGCTCTTCAAAAGTTCAGCCGCAGCCTTCAAACGTACCGTTCTGATAAAGTCGGAAGGAGTTTGTCCTGTCAAAGCTTTCATCTTACGATATAGGCTCATTCTCGACATCGCCATATCAGCGGCAAGCGAATCTGTAGTATAATCAGAATCCGTGATATTCTTTTCTATCAAAGAGATGATTTCTTTCAGGAACTTCTCATCAGGAGCCGAGTCGGCAATGTTTTTGACATCCAGCGAAGCACTATGTGAGAAATCATGCATCCTCTTTTCCTGCTTCTCCAGGAGATTACTGATGCGAGCAAGGAGTACATCCATATCAAACGGCTTGGCGATATAGGCATCAGCTCCCACCTTGTAACCTTCTGCCCGCCCCTCATCCGTACTCCATGCCGTAAGAAGGATGACCGGAATATGGGAAGTCTGCAGGTTTTCCTTGATGCGTCGGCACATTTCGGTGCCATTCATCCTCGGCATCATCACATCTGTAATGATGAGATCAGGATTGTGTTCTTCTGCCATCATGGCACCCTGCAAGCCATCCTCTGCCATCAACACCTTATTATATATATGGGACAGTTCCTTGACCAGATACTGACGGAAGCCTTCATTATCCTCTACCACCAATATACTCTTATCGATGAACTGTTGATTTCCCGATTGATGAGCCGCAGGAGCTGCAGACTGCAGTATAGAAGAATCATCCGTCTGCCGATTCGAAGAAGCCACATGAGTTTCTGTCTTCAAATCGGCAGGTAATTCTACGATAAAACGGGAGCCTTCACCCTCTTTGCTTTCCAAAGAGATTTTGCCCTGGTGCAACTTCACATACTCAGCCACCATGTTCAAACCGATACCAGACCCAACATTCGTAGTTTTCTGATCAGAAGAACGGAAGAACCGGTCGAACACGTGCTTCTGATCTTCAGGAGAGATGCCGCAACCCGTATCCACCACCTCCATGCGCACAAATTGGCGACCGTCACAGGTCATCTGACTCAACTCTACCCTGACCCTTCCTCCAGAAGGAGTATATTTGAAGGCATTGGACAAGAGATTATTCAGGATTTTAGCCACCTTGTCACGATCAAAGCACATAAATAGGCCGTCTGAATGGTCATCTACATCCAGACTTACCTGCTTTTGCTCAGCCAAAGACTGGAACTTCATGGCAGTATATTCTACGAATTCACCGAAGATTCCGCTCCGCAAGTTGAGACTTTCTCCATTCGTTTCCATCTTACGGAAATCGAGCAACTGGTTGACCAACTGCAACAGATCGCCTGCATTCTTGCTCACACCCTTCAACTGTTGGCGAGTTTCCTCATCAGTAGTACGCTTCAGCACACTACCCACGGGAGTGATAATGAGCGTAAGGAGCGTACGGAACTCATGGGTGATATTGGTAAAGAAACGGTATTTCATTTCCTCCAGTTCCTTATTTTTCTCCACTTCCATTCGCTGGCGATCCCGCTTCATCTTCCTGCTGATAGCCCAGAAGATAGCACCGCCGATAAGCAGCAAGTAACACAACTTGGCCCACCAGGTGGCCCAGAAAGGAGGTTGTATGACAATCAGAAGTCTGATGGACCGTTGGCTCCATTTCTTATCAAATCCTGCAGAAAACACCTCAAGTTCATACTCGCCAGGAGGCAGATTGGTATAGCTCACCTTGCCAATACCATCCTGCGGACTACTTTCCACCCAATCGGCATTGACACCTTTCAACCTATATTTATAATAGGTATGGCGAGGCATGTCAAAATTCAGACCAGAGAAATAAACCGTGATAAAGTTCTCATCATATCGCAAGACGACCTTTCTTGTAGAAGACAGGGCATTCTCCAACACGACCCTTCCGTTCAGTTCTCTCCCCGGCAATATCTCCTGCTCATTCACAAAGAGGGAAGTAAAAATCGGGTGCCCAGAATATTTCAAATTCTGAATATTAGAAGGATCTACCACATAAAAACCATTCTGGCTGCCAAAAAGGAGTTTACCTCCAGCAAGATGGGTCGTTGCCATCCAGTTGAAGCTACAATCGCCCAACTTATTCTGTTCATCAAAGACTGCTAATCTGAAGTTCTGCTCATCCAAACGAGAAAAGCGGCACAAGCCATTGGCAGTAGTCACCCATACATTTCCAAACTGATCCTCGATGATTCCATTGATCATCTCATTGGGCATTCCATTTTTCAAACCGTAATGGAATACCTTTCTGCTATTCGGGTTCAAGACAAACACACCGTTCAGAGAACCTATCCATATCCAACCCTGACTGTCAATCAGCAAGGCCTTGCAGGGTCCACTGAGCAGATTCTGCATCTCCACATCATCCACGAGATTCTGAGGAGACAGAAACTTCTTATCTTTCAGAGAATAAGCAAAGAATCCCTGCGAAGTGGCTGCCCAGATAACGTCATTCTTATCTATCCGGAACTCATTGACCACCTTATATTTTTCCAGATTCTTATCTTTCAGAGGATGGATGCGGCAATTCTCATCCAAGACACCTATGCCACCATGAAAGCTTACCCAAATGCGATGATGCGCATCTTCCTGAAACTCTCTTACGATATTGTAGTTAATGTCTTTCTGCGGAATGCTACCCTGCATGAAATGGTGAGTTGTCAGACCATCCCACATATAAAATCCCTGCTTAAAGGTTCCTACCCAAACACGATTACGGCTATCCACCATACTGCGGATGAAATCAGTGCCACTCACAGGCAATGGCTTCAATTGCATCTGAGGCATCAGGAGCTGATACACATGATGAGAAGTCACGGCCAAAGGTTTTCCTCCCTTTCCGTCATTGAGGCGAACACTGCCATCAGACAAGCCAAGTTGCTGATAGATGACGTAAGGGAAACGCTGCATATTGGAATTATAAAAGAATATACCATGGTTTGCCATTCCGATCATCAGATTACCATCCCGGTAAGCAATCGTCTGCACACCATCTCTTATAACATCTCCATTCATCATCTCATATTCTGACTGGAGCATCGTATTTCCATCTGCCGACAGAGCCAACAAGCCCGCATTGCGAAGTCCTACATAACAGATTTTCGGTGAAGCAGCACACAACGTGACCGCAACATCCTTATCATTCACATATCTGTATTGCCATTGATGGGTCAAAGAATGCCATGAAGCAACACCATGATTCCACATCACCCATAGCTGTTCTGAGTTTTGTGAAAACTGCACGAAATCACGCGCCAGCATTTCACCTTTCCACAGAAGTTGACTATGAAGAACCTTTGTCATCGCCGCATTCCAGCACATAATCTTTCCATCATGATAGACAAACCAATGATTACCGCCCCAATTAGCGACATCCCTTAACCCCTTGGCACGCACACGCACGGCAACAGCCTTTCCTTTTGAATTTCCCTCCCGATGAAAGACTTTCCCTGAAACGGTCACAAACCAGAAATCTTTAGCTGAATCAATAAATAAATTACGGATACGTTCTTTGATGCCCATAGAAGCAAGCAATCCCCTGATATCGCCAACATATCTTTCTGTGGTCAAATCGAAAACCAACATCTGTCCTGATTCCTTAATCCAAACCCGCTGCTGACCATCCACATAAGCCGTTGGCAAGGCTGCCACATAATCCATAGGATACATCTCGCTTACCACAGGAGGAAAAGAGCGGAAGGTGCAACCATCAAAGAATGACAGACTGGATGAAGTACGGACACACAACCTTCCATCCGGAAGCCAAAGTTGCGACTTGATTTCATTGTCAGGCAAGCCGATAGAGGTGTTCAATAAGCGATAGATATAGTGGGCACTTACCGGCAGACAGCAAGTGCATATAAAAAGTATTATCAGGATTAGGTTCTTCATTTCTATGAGATATGATTTATACTTAAGTGCAAAAATAACAATAATAATCGGATTTCCACAATAAAACATCAAAAAATTCATTTTTAATAAGTAAACAGTGTGTACTTATTTGTATAAGGAAACAAAGAAAAAGGAAACAAAGAAAAAATCAAACCATATAACTATATGAAGAAAAATCGAATACTCGTCGTTTTTGCAGCTTTGCTCAATGTCTTAGGAATGTGGGCAGATGGTGCAAATCTCAAGTTGCATTTCAACTTTGAAAATGCAACTGGCGGAAATGTCAAAGAAGTCATTTCCGGGGGAAACATTGTTGGCACTTTGATGAATAACGCCAAAGTGGAAACAATGGGAAAATATCATGTACTGAACCTGGGGTCGGAAAATGGATATTTTGACATGGGCGAAGGTGCAGGAAAAGTATTGGCTGGATGCAGCGACTTCTCCATCAGTATGTATTATTACGTAAATGCTACCCAAGACATTACTGGCTTGGGTAACTTCCTATTTACTTTCAGTAATAATCCTGCATGTACCCAAACAGAAGGTTGCTACTATTTCTATACGCTCAATACCCAGCGAGTGGGTTCTTCAGCAGCAGGATATGGCAGCGAGAAAAGTGTCAATGCCACGCAGGTTTCCCCAAAGGGTAATTGGGTAAACGTAGTCTATGTGCAAAAGGGCACAGAAGGAACTCTCTATGTAAATGGTCAGAAGAAAGCGAGCGCAACAAGCAATAAGATTTCAGAAGTATTTGGTACAGAAGCGCCTAAATACAACTGGGTAGGCCGCTCTCCTTTTGACAATGATGTATATTTAAAAAACACCAAGGTGGCAGATATCCGTATTTATGACGGAGCACTGACAGGAAGCGAAGTGACCCAATTGGCTTTAGCTGCTGATGACTACGATAACGAATTCCGTCACGGCACACAAGGCAATCTGACTACGCTGAACACAACTTTAAAAGAAGCTTCTACACTCATCAATGGTGATATCAGTATCTATACTGCTGATGCAGTAGCCATGCTTTCAGACACCTACGAACTCATTAAGGCTAAGAGCGAGAAAGAAACTCTGTCACAATTCGTGATAGACGAATATGTGACAGACCTGAAGGCAGCTATCCAAAACGTGAAAGCTACACAAGGAATGATTTTCACAGATACTGAACTGATGCCAGCCTATGATTCAAGCCGTGGCTTCCGTCATCCAGGAGGACTACATACCAATGCTGACTTCGAACGCATCAAGGCGCAACTGGCTGCCGGTAATGAGAAGGTGACCAAGGCTTATAACATCTTGAAGAATGCAGAATTTGCACAACCTACCTGTGCAACATGGCCAGTAGAAACCATCATCCGTGGCGGTAGCTCTGGTCAGAATTATATCAATGCTGCCCGTGGTGCAACCATCGCTTATCAGAATGCACTCCGTTGGAAGATAGAAGGAAATGAAGCGTGCGCCAAACATGCCGTTGATGTATTGATGGCTTGGGCCAACACCTGCAAAGGCATCGGTGGCGACAGTAACTTCGCTCTTGCAGGAGGTCTTTATGGATATGAATTTGCACAAGCTGCAGAATTGATGCGTGACTACGAAGGATGGAAAGCCAAGGATTTCGAGACATTCAAAAGATGGATGCTGGATCTCTGGTATCCCACTATCATGAGATTCCAGCGTTCCCGCAATGATACCTGGCGCAACTGGCGCTATGATGCAACTCATGGAGGTCAACGACCTGGACATTACTGGAGCAACTGGGGACTTTGCAACACACTCGCCCTGATGTCTGTAGGTATTCTATGCGACGATGTCTTTATCTATAACCAGGCAATGTCTTACTACAAGTACGATCAGGCAGAGCTGGCTAAAGCCAACTATCCTTGGCCATGGGCACCTGAGAATACAGAGACAGACAAGTACAACGGAGGACTGAATGAATATATAGATAATCTCGTGCCTCATGTTGCAGAATATGCAGGAGAAACAGGTGCATACGGAAAGGTAGGTCAGATGCAGGAAACTGGACGCGACCAAGGACATGCTCAAATGGCAGCAGGTCTTGCCGTTGATATCTGCCAGACGGCATGGAATCAAGGTGACGATCTCTACTCCTATCACGACAACCGAATCGCTGCTGGTCTTGAATTCCAAGCGGCATACAACTTTGACGGAAGAAACGATCTGCCATGGGTCAACTACCATTATACAGACTGTCACTCTGCATGGCATCAAGCATGGGTACAAGGTGGACCTAATGGAGGTAGCCGCGGAGAGATGCGCCCATACTGGGCACGTGTCATCGGACATTACGAAGGTGTGAAGGGTGTAAAGATGCCTTTCTCAGAAATCGCATTAGAGAAGATGGGAATAGATGGTGGCCCGACAGGTGGAGTAAGCGGCCCTTACGACCACATGGGATATTCCGTTTTGACCTGTACCCACGACGGCATTGCCGACGAGCAGCACAGACCTACCTTATTGACTCCAAAGATGGAATATGACGGAAAGATTATCGAACATAATGAATTAGGTGGACTGGAAAACAATTACGTCATCAATGTAAATACCGCCCTTCCTAAAGGTAAGACCGTCAAGTTGATGCCTCAACTCCCTGAAGGAGCTGTGGATACTGGTAACTGGAACTGGAATACAGGTGAGACAACCAAGGATATCACAGTCACTACAGACAAGAGTTTCATTTATCGTGCCATATATACCAATGAAAACGGCATCAAGAGTGAGCAGATGTTCTCTATTGCAGTAAATGCTGATTGTACTCCTACCACAGTAAGCAGTTCTATCTACTGCAATAATACATGGGTCGGTGCTACAGAAGCTACCGTACCTTGCGGAAGCAATGTTACCCTTAATGTCGGAGGAGCCAGCGGTTGGGGAGACGGCAAATGGAGCACAGGACAAACTGGTACTTCCATAACCCTTTCATCTTTAACATCGGATAGAGAAATCAAGGGTCAGTTTATCAACCAGGGCGGATTGGCTCAGACGATTACTTTCCGCATCCACGTAAAAGGTCTGCAGCCTTGTGCGCTGCTGAACAACCGTCTGGTTTCAGATTCTCTGGACCTGATCGTCAACCCGAACGATGCCCTCGTTCTCTATGCTAATGCACCAGATAATATTGTCAACGCTAAATATACATGGAGCAATGGTACAGAAGGGAAGTATCTCGACCTGACAGAAGGATTGACCTCTGGTGAATATACGCTGCACATCACAGGCGAGAACTTTGACCAGAAGCTGACTTATCATGTGATGGTCATAAACGAGAAATATGTAGTTCTGGAAGCAGGCAAATATGCCATCTACGATGTAGAAAACGATGCCTATCTTACCTATAAGAATCAAGGTGAAACTATGCCATCATTTACTCCACTGGTAAAAGAAGACGGACATTACGATGCTTCTCAGGTATGGATTGCTGAAGTAAAGGGAGCAACCACCAAGACTCCTAAGTATAATTTCTCTTGTCTGATAGGTGGTAACACTCCATATCTGAATGCGACCAAAATGGCTAAAAAAGCCTATTTCCCATACTACATCCGTGGTCTGATTGGTTCTGATCATGTTGCTGTCAGAACCCTTACCAAAGAAGAATACTGGAAAGCAAATGAGAATGGTGTTCTGGAAACAAAGGGAACAGCCGGTCTGACTCAATTCCCATTTGTATTCATACCGGTCAAGGATGAAGAACTCCCTACAGGTATTACAAACATAGGAGTATCAGAAAAGGGTGAAAACATTAATACACAATACTACACCGTATCTGGCGTACAGACCAATGGCAAAACTAAGGGTGTGTATATCCAGAAGTCAACTGACAATACAGGTAAGGTAATCATCAAAAAGGTGATAAAAAGATAGAATTTTAGATACTCAATACATGAAGTAAGCTTCGACCAGCTATGAAGCCTATTTCATCCAATGGCGAAGCCGGTTTCATTGACAGATGAAGCTGGCTTCATTTTTATGTAATTTACGGTCTTTTTACATAAAATCATAAAAAGAACACCCATGTTCGCGTGAAAAGTATTATCTTTGCAAAATAATTAAACCAACAAAATCAATAAACAACTATAATAATGAGAAATTACTTCAAACTTCCCCTGCTTGCCCTTGCATTAGCTATGCCAAGCACAGGCTTTGCCAAATCGTTTCCTAAAGAGAAAGACCTAACTGCCTACCTCATGGTTTTCCACCGTGATGATACCCATGGTTTGTACATGGCGATGAGTAGAGACGGTTACCACTTTACAGCTCTCAACGATGCCCACCCCGTCATTGCCGGCGATACCATCGCAACCCAGAAGGGTATCCGTGATCCTCACATCTACCGTGGGCCAGATGGAGCCTTCTATCTCGCCATGACCGACCTCCACATCTTCGCACAGAGAGAAGGAAAACGAGCTACGGAATGGGAACGAGACGGAAAGACCTACGGATGGGGAAACAATAAGGGACTCGTACTGATGAAGTCATGGGATCTGATACACTGGACCCACAAGATTGTCAACATCACCGACCTCTCCCCTAAGTTTGCAGAAATAGGTTGTGCCTGGGCACCGGAAACCATCTACGACCCTATAGCCAAGAAACTCATGATCTATCTCACCATGCGCTACAAGAACGAACGAAACCGTCTCTACTATATGTATGTGAACGATGATTTCGACAAGATAGAGACGGAGCCTCAACTCCTATTCGAATATCCTATCGAAAACAAGACAGCCATTGACGGCGACATCTGTTATGCGCAGGGCAAATACCATCTCTTCTACGTAGCCCACGACGGAACTCCAGGCATCAAGCAGGCAACCTCTGACAAGATTAACGCTGGCTGGCAATACAACCCTGCCTGGATAGACGAAGAACCTACAGCCTGCGAAGCTCCTACCGTATGGAAGCGAATCGGCGAAGATAAGTGGGTTCTGATGTACGACAACTATGGCAGAAAGGTACACAATTTCGGTTTCGAGGAGACCTCTGACTTCGAGCACTTCAAGCAGTTGGGACGTTTCAACGAGGGCGGCGTGATGTTCTCCACCAACTTCACCCAACCGAAGCATGGAGCCGTGGTTCACCTGACCAAGAAAGAAGCCAAGAAGCTTGCCAAGCAATGGGGACTGGACTACAACAAACTGGCAAAGTAAATCAAATAAACTTTGCCCTAAAAATGAGCAAGACATTTACTTGAAACAACTGATAAATCGCAATCTCTTTGCATTTTCCATCAGTATATTAAGTCTTATATTCGTATAATAATAAAGAATCATCAAAAACAAGATCATTTTATGAATAAGACATTAATAACATTAGCACTCTGCCTCATGACTCTCTCTGCCATCGCCAAAGATCGTCTGGTAGTGAGCAAGGCACCAGCAGGCATTGAACTAAAGAAAGACTTTCAAGTGCAAGCACGTGTCAATGGAGGAGATTGGAAAGACATCGATACCTACGCCTTCAAGGTGGATAGGGTGGCTGATGCCAAGCACAATGTAGAGGTCACATCCGTAGCTAAGTTTGAATTCGAAGGTAAAGTTGAAATTCAAGTAAAGAGCATAGCTCAGGATATCAAAAGTTATAAAATTCGTCCGATTTCCTACGGAATAGAGGCTAAGCAGGAGGGCAACACGTTGACATTCTCTCTCAACCGTCCTCGCTACCTCTCCGTAGAAATCAACGGCAACATCTACCAGAATCTCCAAATCTTCGCAGACAACGTATTAGAAAAGCCTAAGGTAAAAAAGAAAAAAGATCTGATGTATTTCGGCCCGGGCGTTCACGATTTCAAGGGCGATTCTATTCACATTGCATCAGGCAAGACTGTCTTTATTGACAACGGAGCCGTCATCAAGGGGTGGTTATCCACCTATGGTTCAAAAGACGTCAAGATTCTCGGTCACGGCATCGTCATGCCAGGAAGACATGAGGGTATCATGGTGAGATATTCCAAGAATGTGTATATCGACGGACCTCTCACCACCCAGTTGCCTATCGGCGGCAGCGATTCCGTAACCGTGAAGAATGCCAAGGTGATGAGCTGGTATGGCTGGGGCGACGGCTTCAATATCTTTGCCAGCAACAACGTGTATCAGGAGCATCTCTTTGCACGTACCAGCGACGACTGTTCCACCATCTACTGCACCCGCAAGAACTATCATGGCGGTTGCAGGAACATTACCATCAAGGACTTTGTGATGTGGGCAGACGTGGCTCATCCTATCATGATAGGCTTGCACAGCGAGACTCCAGAAAACGAAGACATCACCAACGTGCTCTATAAGGACATTGACATCTTAGAACATGCCGAGAACCAGATAGACTATCAGGGCTGCATCGGCATCAACAATGGCGACAACATCCTGGTAAAGGGCATCACCTTCGAGGACTTCCACATCGACAACATCCGCAAGGGAATGCTCTTCAACATGCGCGTATGCTTCAACAAGAAGTACTGTTCTGCCCCAGGACGTGGCATCGAGGACATCACCCTGCGCAACATCGCCTACACTGGAGAAGCTCCTAACATGAGCATCATCGCCGGTTACGACGAGAGCCGCAAAGTGAAGAACATTCGTTTCGAGAACTTCTCCATCAACGGCAAGGTGATTTCTGACGATATGCAGGGGAAGCCAAAATGGTACAAGACCGCAGATATGGCGAATATCTATGTGAATGACCATGTGGAGAATGTAACTTTCTGCAAATAATTCATCTTTTATAATACTGATTATTCAATCATCAAAAAAGGCTGCCCCCATCGTTTGGAGGCAGCCTTCATTTTATATTGTATTTTATTGATTGCTTTTTATTGATAGCATATTATTTATTGTTATCATAAGCATGATACTCTTCAGGATTTAGCAGGAACATCTTTCGGTTTCTGAAGCCTCAAGATCATCTGTATGAAACTTGGTATCATGATGCAGAGCGAGAAGCCTACAGCGTAATATACAGTCTTTTCGTCGCCATGGAAGAGGTCGATGAGTTTGCCATCGCTCTGTGGCATGAGATTATTCAAGACATAAGCCATCGTATTGTTCACCCAATGCATCAGAATGCCCGGAACAAGACTTTTGGTGCGATAATACATCCATCCCAAAAGCAAGCCCATCAGGAGGGCATTAATAAACTGCGCCTTATTGCCATGTATCAAGCCAAACGCAGCTGCAGAAATGAAGATGGCAACCCAATGATTCTTCTTGCTTACCATATCAAGCAAAGTACGGAGGATAGCGCCACGGAACACGAATTCCTCTGCCAGAGGTGCCAGAATACCGATGGCAACATAGCCCCAAGGCTCCTTCATCAGCGAAGCAAACACCCGTTCGGTATCCGCATCCATCTCGACACCAATCTGCTCATAGACAAACTCCAATGGAATGATAGCGCCCAGAGTAAACAAAGCGACCCACAACAGACTGATCCAAGGCTTTGACTGCAGATAGTTACGGGTAAGGGGAGTCCATTTAGCCTTCAGGAAAACGATGAGGGTGATGACATTACTGAATACCGTAGTCAGCGCCTTCAGGATGGCATTATTTCCCGTATCCATAGCAAGAAGAGTTGCCTGATAACCTTCGCCCTTGACAGCAGCCCAAATGCCTGCTCCAGCATAAGTCAGAAATATCTGTACAACTATAAATATAATAATGTATAAAACTATGTCTGTCAGACCTTTTTTAAAATTAATCTTTGCCATTATCAATCTCCTTATTTAAAAATTCCACTACTGTTTTTTCATCTTCCTTCAACTGTTCTGCCAATTCCTCAGGACTATCAAATTTCTGTTCGCCACGGATTCGCTTGACGAAGCTGACAAGCAGCAGTTGATCATAGATATCATCCTCGAAATTGAAGATATGCGTTTCCAGCGTAATCTGCTTGCCATCGAAGGTTGGCCGGTTGCCCACATTCATCATGCCCCGTTTCCAAGTCATCGAGTTCTCTATACGAACCTTTACGGCATAAACTCCTGTAGCAGGAATCAACTGTCCGAAATGCGAAATATCCAGATTGGCAGTCGGGAATCCGAGTTTTCTTCCCTCATGATAACCATTCACGACTTTACCGATAATGGTATAAGGATAGCCCAGACACTGGTTGGCCATCTCTATTTCACCTTCTTTCAGGAAAGAACGGATGACAGAGGAAGATATATTGATGCCATCTATCTGGAAAGCATCGTTTCTGATTACCTCAATACCCATTTCCTCACCATAGCGCACGTAATCCTCGAAAGTCTCAGAACGATGATGACCAAAACGATGATCATAACCGATGAACAGTTTCCTGACATGGAGATGCTCGTGAAGTATCTTCTGCATAAACTCTCGCGCTGACATCGCAGCCATCGCCTTATCGAAATGCAAGACAACAGCATTATCCACCTCTGTTTTTGAAAGGAGGAGAAGTTTGGAATCGAGTGTACTCAACATCTCTGGCTGATACTCACTCTGCAGCACCTTACGGGGATGTTCATCGAAAGTAATGATGGTTGATTGCAAACCCTCCTGTCGGGCGGTCTCTACAAGATGACGGATCAGGAACTGATGTCCACGATGCACTCCATCGAAGAAACCGATAGTTGCCACGCAAGGCTGCAATTGCACTGTTTCGTTGTAATGTATTGTATTCATTCTATCTTAATCATTGGACTATCTTCTCTTAGCTATCATTCTCTTGAATGCTCTCCACAGCTCGCCCGCCCAAAGCACAACAGAGGTTGAACCGATAATGAGCAGCCACTCGTGAAGTGACAAAGGTGTAGTGCGGAACATTTCTCCACCGAAAGTTACGATGATCCACTGGCCCACTAAGACAAGAACAAGCACTAAAATCATTCCCCTATCCTTCAGGAAATGGCGGAATGCGGTGTGATGACTCATCAGCGCCTTGGCATTGAAGAGATTCCAGAACTGTATCATCACGAAGGTAGTGAAGAACATGGTCAACTCATGCACATCTACTCCACCCTTGCCTCTGCGCTCGCAGTAAACCAACAGGGCAAACATCACGAGGAAGAAGACGATGCCGCAGAAGAGAATACCGAAACCGATACTCTTGTTGATAATGAAGTCGGAAGCCTTGCGTGGTTTCTCCTTCATCACCTCGTGAGATGGAGGCAATGAGGCGAGTGCCAGGGCTGCAAAGGTATCCATGATGAGGTTCACCCAGAGAATCTGAGTTACCGTCAAAGGCATCTCGGTTCCGATGACAGATCCGCCAAGCACCAGCAGGAGGGCTGCCACGTTTACTACCAACTGGAAGAAGAGGAAGCGCTGCAGGTTGCGATAGAGCGAACGTCCCCACATCACGGCATTGGCGATAGACTTGAAGGAATCATCGAGCAGGGTCATATCCGAAGCCTCCTTTGCCACGGAAGTTCCCGAACCTAATGACAAACCCACATGGGCATAGTGAAGTGCCGGAGCATCGTTGGTACCATCACCTGTTACGGCAACCACCTCGCCACGCTTCTGAAGCATAGCCACCAGTCGCTGCTTATCGGTAGGACGGGCACGGCTCATCACTCGGATATCCTTTGCCCGCTCGTAAGCCTCTTCATCAGAAAGCGCCTCCCACTGTTCGCCCGTAATCATCTGCTGGTCGAGCGAGGTCATGGAGCCAT
>OCLF01000161.1_pt1 | contig 21654 bp, 15 predicted proteins | sample 1502881 | NCBI WGS metagenome assembly OCLF01 (sample SAMN03418267, study PRJEB22391) | human gut metagenome | biome: human-gut; feature: organic feature; material: feces | host: Homo sapiens | place: Tanzania | collected 2013-01
CAACGGTGACAAAATCACCGTTGAAACTGCCGAAACATCAGCTACGGTTACATTCTCTGCCTTCACATCAAAAGCAGTTCCTACACCAGAATATTATGTATTCGAGGTAAGCAAGGACTCTCTTTACGAGGGAGTTGAGAATGCCAACATCATCAAGTTTGGTGAAGATAAGACGTTGACTTCTTCTCCTGTAGTTCTCTCAGGTCTCGATGGAGACAGCAAGTACTTCATGCGTGTAAAGGCAATGTCTTCAACTACCAACGAGTCTAAGTGGGTTTACTATAAGGAAGGTTCATCTTTCAAGACCAAGGCAGAGCAAATCTTCAACAACGTAGAGGCAACCGACCTCTTCGAAGATCACGTGAACTTGAGCTGGACTCCAGGTGCTGAAGTTACTCACATCACTTATGCAAATGCTAACGATGCAGAGAACATCCAGACCATCAATTTGACAGATGAGGAAAAGGCAGCTGGTAAATATACCCTTTCTGGATTACAGCCAACAAACACTTATAATATCACTATCTATAAGAATGACGTAAAGCGCGGTCAGTTGCAGGTTACAACTCCAGCAGCTATGCCATCTGCCAACTTCAAGTATTCACTTCCTAGCGATGTAACAGTCATCTCTCAAACTCTTATCGACGAGATTGCAGAGCAGGCCAAAGCTGCAGCAGGTAACGAGACCAACTATAGCGCAACTATCGGTATTCCTGCTGGTGCTAAGGTAGCTCTCTACGGCATTAATGATTCAGACGGTGGCAAGACCAATGTAACCATCCCAGACGGAATGTCTGTTACATTCTTCGGTTTGGCTGGTGGCGAGGCTCCTACCATCACTCTCGACAAGAACTTCGATATTGCAGGTTCTCATGCATTCATCAAGTTCCAGAACGTGAAGTTGGAAGAGAATGGTGCTGGTTACTTCATCAATCAGAGCAAGGCTTGTACCGTAAGCGAGTTCTCTATGGAGGATTGCGAGGTTAGCAACCTCAAGACATCATTCTTCCGCCTTCAGGGAAGTGACGCAAAGTCTATCGGCAAGCTGACTTTGAAGAACAGCATCTTCACCAACCTCTGCGCAGGTTATGGTTTCATCCATGTAGATGCAGGAAGCGGAGCTGGTCATGTAGATAATGTTGAAATTGACGGCTGTACATTCAACAGCATCTGTGTAACCGGTAAGGTATTTATCTTCAGCAAGCAGACGAATATGCAGGACATTACCATCAAGAACAGTACATTCTACAACTGTAACGGTAATGGTCAGTACTTCGTTGACTTCAACGTTGATACATTCGGACCAAACACCTTCACTATTGAGAACTGTATCTTCGGTAAGAGTGCAGATGAGGCTACCAACAAGAACATCAGAAGCAAGACTCCGGCTACTGTAGCCAACAGTTTCAGAACAACAGACTTCTTCAAGGTGATTAAGGGTGTGAATGATACAGAGTTCAGCTCTACCCAGTTGTTCACCGACCCAGCTAACGGTAACTTCACTATCAAGGCTGGTACCTTGAAGGAAAAAGCTGGTGACCCACGCTGGTATGTAGTAGAGGATTAAAAATCATCTCTTAAATATTTAAAGTGCAATGCTCGACTTGAGCGTTGCACTTTTTTTTTGATTTTCTTGGAAGTTTAGAAGAAAAAGCGTATCTTTGCAAAAAATAGTTGAATACTAAACAAGAAGAATATGAAAAAAATGACAACAACACTCAATCCTACTCAGATTCATCTTCTGAGAATGTTTAGTGCAGATAATACAGAGAAAGGATTGCAAGAACTCAAAGAGGTCTTGTTCAACTACTATTATGAGAAAATGAACAAGTCTTTAGACGAACTTTGGAATTCTGGAGTTCTTAACCAAGAACGCTTGGATGAAATTGCAAATATGGACTTACACAAACTATAAATTATGAGTAGATTAGTCCTTGACACAAACTGTCTTATCCAGATTATATCTCCCAAAAGCAAATACCATTGCCTTTGGGACAATTTTATGAAAGGGAAAGATACATTATGTATTTCAAATGAAATCTTAGAAGAATATATAGAAATCCTGCAAAAACTGATTGGGATTGAAACTGCAGAATTAGTTGTAAAAACCCTTATTAATAGTCCTTTTACAATTCAAATAGATCCATACTATCATTTCGGATTAATTGAATTAGATCCTGATGACAATAAATTTGTTGACTGCGCTATCGCTGCACATGCAAAATGTATCATCACAAATGATCATCACTATGACATACTAAAAGAAATAGATTTTCCTAAAGTGTACGTAGTTAATCTTGTAGATTATATTAAAACATTCTACGAACCAGAAAATTAAAAAACTCTACCTTCCTTAAGTTTTTTGAAATCTTTGAGGAAAGTAAAAAGCGTATCTTTGTAGCGAAGTATTAAGACTAATAAGGAATGACAATGAACGGAGAAAACTATATAAGATTCGACTGGGCGATGAAACGCCTGCTGCGCAACAAGGCCAACTATGTTGTGCTTGAAGGTTTTCTGTCTTCATTGCTCGGAAAGAAATTTAAGATTCACCGCTTTCTGGAAAGTGAAAGCAACCCTGAATACGAATACGAAAAATATAATCGAGCCGATATTCTGGCAGAAAGCGAAGATGGGCAGTTTTGCTTCATTGAAATACAAAACAATCGTGAAATAAACTATTATCATCGTATACGCTATGGTGCATCTAAGGCAATAACAGAGTATATTGGTCTTGTCAAACCATACGAAGCTGTCAGCAAGGTGTATGCTATCTATACTGTTAATTTTAAACTGGGACAAGGCAAAGATTATGTTTACCATGGCAAAACCGAGTTTATCGGTAAACACGAACCACATGACACCCTGAAACTCTCCAGCAAACAGAAAGAGAATTTCTTTGGCATCAAAAATACAGATATAGAATCAATGAAGACTCCTGGTGACTTGTTTCCAGAATACTACATACTACGTGTCAATGACTATAACAAGGTTGCGTCCACTCCACTTGATGAATGGATGGAGTTTCTAAAAACAGGCTCTATCAGTTCAAAAGCCACTGCTGCAGGATTACCAGAAGCACGAGAACGTCTGCGTGTAGATTCACTCTCTCAAAAAGACAAACAAGCCTATTTCCGCCATTTAGAATCCGTAAGACACATGAGGAGTCTCTTCGATACCAGCCACGATGAGGGATATCAAGATGGGCTAAGAAAAGGAATAATAGAAAGAATTGCCCTCAATCTTCTTGCATTAAATATGCCTATAAACATCATTTCCCAATCTACAGGATTATCTATAGAGGAAATCAAGAAGTTAAATTCATAAGTACATAAAAAGTGCAATGCTCGACTTGAGTATTGCACTTTTTTTTGATTTTCTTGGAAGTTTAGAAGAAAAAAGCGTATCTTTGCAGATATAATTTTATAATATTACAAATATGGCAACAATTTATATAGATAATACAACTTATAATGAAGCAGCATTATACGCTAAACTTAATAATATAAGTATTTCAGAAGCGATCAAAGCAGGAATGAAAGCCCTTATGAATAACATTAGAGCTAATTCACAAGCCTCTACTGCTGAAAGATATTACATCTCTCCAAAAGTGAAAGCTCTGGAGAGCGGTTTTAAATGCCCTAAAGATTTGTCTTTAGATTACAAAAAAGAATTATCAGATTCAGCAATAAAAAAATATCTATGAAACTTTTTTCAAGAACATAAATTGTAGAAAATCTACATGACCTAACGAAGCGCATCATTAACACCTAAAGAAGCGCATCATTAGACCACTATAAATCGCATCGTTATAGTTGATATACATAAGCTTCCATTCTGGAGAAGTCATTGTTTTCTACTACGCAATCGTTTTCGTGCTTTTTTTGAGATAATTATACCTTAAAATATAAAGAATAGTTGTAATTTTGCAAAGTATAAAATTTAGCCTAAATTACAATGAGAAAATCAATCATCAAAACTATCGTGCTTTCAGCACTCTTGGCTTTGCCAGGCATTGCCAAGGCCCAGACTTTTACTGGTATTACTTCTGAGCAAAATGCCAAGAACACTCCTGAGGGATGGACTGCAGTTGAGTTACCACAATTGCCAGCCATCACATCAGCAAATACGTTTAACATCAAAGACTATGGTGCATCTACATCGGCAGCAGACAACACCAAGGCTATTCAAAATGCCCTTGATGCAGTTCCTGCTACTGGCGGTATGGTCGTAATTCCTGCTGGTACTTGGATGTTTGGTAGCACAGACCAGATGACAAGTAAAACCGAGGTACTTAGCATCAAGTCAAAGACCGTACTCCACCTTTGCGCAGGTGCTACCCTGAAGCTCGTGGAATATGGTAAGGCTCCTAATACCAAGACTGTCTTCATCGGTGGTAAGAACAAAGGCAAGAATGTAACCGACGTCGTTATCGAGGGTGAAGGTGAAACTTCCATCATCGATGGTCAGGGTGCTCGCTGGTGGCTCGCAAGAGAGAATGGCGAAACGTTCAACCCTGGTGCCATGATCCGCTTTGAGCAGGGCAAGCGTTTCCTGCTCCGCAACTTCAAGATTCAGAATACTCCGGGTGTAAACATCACCATCAGCAACAGCGGCAAGGCTAGCCATGCTACCATCCATGATGTTACCATCAGCGAGCCTTCATCTGAAGCCGGCAAAGGCAAAGCATCGCATAACACCGATGGTATCTCTATCTGGGGTCCATACGTAAACATCTACAACTGTAACATCAGCAACGGCGATGACAACATCGTTTGCGACAACGACGCACAGTATATCCACGTTTGGAATTGCGACTTCGGAACTGGCCATGGTGCTTCTATTGGTAGCTATACCGAAAACATCAAGCATGTTTGGTTCGACAATATCACCATGAACGGTACAACAGCAGGTATCCGCATGAAGACTGGTATCAATAGCGATGGTACTCTCCGTGGCGGTGGTGAGGAAGACTGGAAGTTTACCAATTTCACCATGACCAAGGTAAAGAACCCACTCTCTATCGACTGCTTCTATGACAAGAACTACAATAGCGATCCTGCCGTCGATAAGGCCAATGCAAGAGCTGTAGATAGCACTACCCCAACCTATAATGGTATCTACCTGCAGAATGTGAAGACTACGGATGTTTGCGATGGCAACGCAATCTTCTTTGTTGGTCGCCCTGAGAGCCACATCAAGAACGTGACACTCGACAACGTACAGATATCAGCCAAGAAGGGTATCGACATCCGCTTCGTGGATAATCTCGTATTCAAGAACAACTCCAAGATTACAGTTAGCAGTGGTGCTATCTGGCTTCAGAAATATGATTCATCATGGACAGATGAATGCAATGCGACATCAAAAGGTTCTACGGTTACAGACGACAAAGGGCCTTTCACTTTGAACTCAAAGACCTTGACTGATAAAATAGCAGGTTCTTTCAGCAATGGTTTCTCCATCAGCAATGAGAAAGGAAAGACATATGATATTGGATCTGGTACAAGCTACATCAAGTATAGCGCTAATCAATATACCATCATCATTCCAGACGGTATCAAAATAGCCAAGATGGATATCGAAGGAAAAAACAATTACACTGATGCTGATGCCTATATCGGCGAGATTAACGGCAAAAACTACGATGCTTCTACCTATATCTTCCCTAAGGACAAGAGCATAAAGAAATATACGGTGGAGTTTGATTCTCCCGTAGAGCACACTTTGACATTCACGCCGAAAGTAAAACAATGCATCTTGGCATTTACTCTTTATACTGATGCAACCAACTCTATAGCTGGAATCATATCTGATAATAAAAACATAGCGGACAACAACGTCTATGACCTCAGCGGTCGTCTGGTAATCAAGAACGCTTCTACAAGCGATTTACAGGCTCTCAACAAGGGTATTTATATCCATAACAACAGAAAGTACATTGCAAAGTAATATAAAACACTATATCACTCAAACAAAGTCCCCCAGCCTATCAATTTTGGCTGGGGGATTTTGTTTGAGTAAAACACTAAAAAAAAGTATCCTAAGATACTTGCCAAACTATCCTAAGATACTTGCCAAACTATCCTAAGATACTTGCACAACTATCCTAAGATAAACGGCAAAGTATCTAAGAATAAAAAAAGCGAGCACCATCCCTCGATGATGCTCGCCCAAAACAAGTGTGTTTCTAACCAAAAATATCTATTAGTATCCTGGGGTCTGCCAGAAACCTGTCGTACTATTCACCTCTGTGGTGAAGTTCTGAACAGCGTCAATCTCATTCTGTGGGATTGGACGATAGAGATAATGCTTGCTGACATCAGCCTTCAGGTTGTCGGCAGCCTGTGCATTATACTTCTGTACGTACTCGTAAAGCTTACCTGTACGCTTCAGATCAAACCAGCGCATCTGCTCACCGCAGAACTCTACTGCACGCTCCTCAAGGATGGTATCGATAGTTGCATTACCACTCAAGGTATTATCCTTACCCTCGATAGCACGCGCCGTACGGAGCTGATTGATAGTTGCCATGGCTGCACCACCATCACCGAGAGCCAACTGGCATTCTGCCTTGATGAGATACATCTCTGGGATACGCATCACGATAGCATCACGGCTGGAAATATCATGAGTTGGATAATTTACATCATAAACATCATCCAAGAACTTCTTGATGCCAGGGAATGAACACCAACCACCAATCTTATACAGGTTGTAACGTTCATCACCATAAACCTTAGAAGTCTTCACAGCAGCCTCTGTTGGCTTGGCTGTAGCCTCATCCATAGATGTGTAAACAGGGATGTCACCACCTGCCATAAACTGGATACGGTATCTGTTCTTTGCCCAAGCCTGCATAGCCTGTCCCTCTGGAGAATCACCATCCATTGGACAATAGTAAATAGCGGTATCCTGCAACTCTGGATAATTCTTTGAATTCTTAGCCAAATCAGGTGAAGCTATATCATAGTGATCAAGCAAGGTTGCTTCTGAACGCTGATCGGTAGTTTTATGCTTCTCCAACAGGTTCCACAAGTGCAATGAAGGCAAGTAGCGGGTGAATCCACGTCCGTATGGAGAATAAGCTGCACCACATTCTACATTCTTACCAGTTGATTTACTCTTGATGGTTGTCTTGCCAGCAGCTATACGCCAGAACACCTGTGTGTCTTTCTGACCATTGCCACCTAAGTCGTTAGCGCCATTGTTCCACATAGAAACAAACATCAACAACATGGCATTACCACCACGACTATAACCTGTACGGGTAATCAAACTGTTGTACTGCATTGGACTACCACCTTCCAAACGATAACGGTAAGGAATGCAGTTGGCATTGGTCTTGATGTCCTGAGAATAGGTTACACCGAAGAGCGCCTCCTGATTGGTATTATAGCTCTCATTAGCCATCGTCCATACATGCTTGTAGTCATTGTCAAGACTTGCATAATCTCTTGCGCCAATAACAGCCTCTGCATCTGCCTGAGCTGCTGTATAGAGGGCATTCTTGTCTTTACCATCATAATTGCCACCCTTGACGGTCTGACCTAACTGGCCACCCAACCAGGATGCAGCATAAAGCAATACTCTTGATCTCAAAGCCTTAGCTGCCCAATAGTTGGCACGGCCATCAGCCTTGGTCTTGTAACCTGCAGCCTCGAACTTAGCAATAGACTCATCCAAATCGTCCAACACCTTACCATACACTTCGTTCTCAGGCATTCTGGTAGGATTGAAATTCTGAGCTGTTACAGGTTCGGAATTGTATGGGATGGCACCCCAGGTATTAACCATGTGGAAGTAATAGAAAGCTCTCAGGAAAAGAGCCTCACCCAGATAACGGTTCTTCAGATCCTCACCCAGGAAGTTTGCATCATTTACATACTTAATGGCATTGTTGCAGACATCTGTAGCACTATAGAAAAGTTCCCAATAGTTATCAAGACAAGGGTTATCTGCCACATTGTTTTCCAATGCAGCTGCATTGAAATTGTAGGAGCAAAGGCTCTTCTGCTTGTTATCATAACCATAATAGAAGAGGTCGGTACCCATTTCACTTAAACCTAAACCTGCTTCCTTACCATACCAGCCACGAGCAAAGGTGTAGCAGTTTGCTACAAGGCCTTCCAGACCAGCAGGAGTTTTATATGCCAAACCGGCAGTTTCACCCACTTTATTCTCTTCTTCCAGAAAATCAGAACAAGAGGTAAGTCCCAACATCATAGAAGATGCCGCTGCCATGAATAATATCTTTGTTTTCATAATTGATTCGATGTTTTTAGAATTCTACATTAAGACCGATTACAACCTGCTTCTGCATAGGGAATGAGATGCTACCACCACGCTCTGGGTCGTAGTTGTCAATCTTACTCCATGTCATGAAGTTCTTCATTGAGCAATATACTCGAGCCTTATTCATACCGATAGTATGCAACCACTTAGCTGGCACATTATAAGAAAGGGTGATGTCCTTAATCTTGAAGTAATCAGCCTTTTCGTATGTGAACGCAGACTTGTAAGTTGACCAGATCTTGCTGGAATTAGTATCCAAACCTGGGTTAGGGAATTTTGCATCGGTATTGGTTGGTGTCCAATAATCGATAGCATCACCCCAGTTAGCAGACTCAAAGTTCAACTGCTCATTCATTGCGTATGAAATATAACCGCCCAAACGAGCCATCAACTGTACTGAGAGTGAGAAGTCCTTATAGGTGAATGTATTGGTCATACCGAATACATGGTTAGGATCCTGGTTGTAGAGTACACGGTCGTCAGAACTGATAGTGCCATCACCATCCTTATCCAAAATCTTTGGAGAACCTGGTGTACCATAGCCCTTGGTACCTGTGCAACCAGGCTTCTTGCCTTCATGTGCAGCCTTAAAGTCTTCTACATACTGATCAAACTCACCAATACCCCACTCACCGAGTACCTTGTAATCATAGAATGCGTTTACACGATTGCCTACGAACAAGCCCTTGGTACCAGATACGTACTTATCAACACCACCTGTCAACTCAGTAATCTCATCCTTGAAATGAGAGTAAGACCAGTTGGCTGTCCAGTCGAAGTCTTTGGTACGAATGATATCTGTCATCAAAGAGATCTCAAGACCCTGTCCCTTTGTCTTACCGATATTGTCGATAACGGTAGGGAATGATGATGCAGGTGCTGTCTTATAGAACAACAAATCATAGGTATGGTTCCAATAGTAATCAATGCTACCGCTGATACGGCCATCGAGGAAACCGAAGTCGAGACCAAGGTTGAATGATGAGGTCTTCTCCCACGTCAAGTTAGGATTACCCAACTGGCTTGGAATCTTACCAGATACATCTGTGTTGCCCAAATAGTAATAATAGGTATTGGCACTCAGTGATGTCAAAGTTGAATAAGCATCAATAGCTGCATTACCGGAAATACCCCAAGAAGCACGAAGTTTCAAGTTGCTCAACACTTTCTGGTCTTTCAACCAACTCTCCTCGATCATTCTCCAACCACCTGCTACAGATGGGAAGTAACCCCACTTGTGACCCTTTGCCAAAGTAGATGAACCATCAGCACGAAGTGAAGCGGTCAACAGATACTTGCTGGCATAAGAATAGTTCAGACGTCCGAAGAATGACAACATGGAAGTCTTGACGTATGTAGAAGTTGTCACAGGAGAAAGGATCTTAGACAGATCATTGTAACCACTCTCATAATAATGAGTAGCTCCTGCATCACCGCCCACGGTAGAACTTTCTGTCACTGTCTGGGTCAACTCATGACCAAGCAATGCAGTCAAATCATGCTTCTCTGCTATCGTAGTATTGTAATTGATGGTATTATCCCATGTAATCGCAGTAGAGTTATTTCTGATCTGACGGATGTAGCTGGTAGAAGGAGACTGGTATCTCTGCTGACTCTGATAGTCCTGATACAAGCCATTGCGTGAGTCGCTTCTATCTACAGCAAACATAGAGCGTAAGTTCAGGCCCTTCATAGGGGCAACCTCCACATAAGCATTGCCAAAGAAACGGGTTGACTCAGTATTGTTCTGATAAGCATTCTTTACATCATCCAGCAATGGAGAACAGTGAGCTGCATACCAAGGGTTTGGAGTGGCATTGATGGTTCCATCTGTCAAATATGGATGAGTGATGGAGGTCATCTTCAAAGCCTGGTTGTAAACACCGGAATTACGACGGTTCCAGTTCTTATAAGTAAAGAGCAAGCTGGATCCTACCTTCACAACCTTATTGATACGATGGTCGATATTCACCTTACCATTGTAGCGACTCATCTGATCGTTCTTCATCAAACCACGGTCGTACATGGCACCCAAGGAAATATTGAAATTGGTCTTTTCACTACCACCTGCTACATTTACTTCATAGTTCTGAGAGGTACTGTTCTTCAAGAGCAAATCGCCCCAATCAGTATAGGAGCCATCATTATAAATATCGAATGTAGATGTACCATCATCCAGTTTATTGGTCAGTACACTTTCAGGAGTGATGCTGCCGAGCACGTTATTATAAGCCTCTACAGTCTTGTCAGCACCTTTATACCAAGTTGCATAAGCACTCTTGTCTATCAGGCGCTGTACTTCCTTAGCACCGTACATAGAATGTGCTGCATTGGTAGCACTGTTGAAAGAGTTGTAGAAATTGAATCCTACTGAAGTCTTACCGGCCTTACCACGCTTAGTAGTAATGATGATAACACCATTGGCACCACGGGTACCATAGATAGCAGTAGAAGAAGCATCCTTCAATACCTCCATAGACTCAATATCTGATGGATTAAGGTCGAGCGTAGAACCATAAGCCACTCCATCCACAAGAATCAACGGATTATTGGATGCCAACATAGAACGGGCACCACGGAGATTGATGCTTACGCCAGAACCAGACTCACCACTTGACTGCTGCAAGTCCATGCCAGGAATCTTAGCCTGCATCGCCTGCATCGCATTGGATGAAGCCACATTTTTAAGATCGTCAGACTTGATGGAAGCGACCGAACCGGTCAAATCGCGTTTCTTCACTACGCCATAACCGATGACTACCAATTCATCCAGAGAGTTGTTGTCTTCCTCCATAACGATATCGACTGAGTTCTGTGCACCTACCTTTACTTTCTTTTCCTTGTAACCGATATAGGTAAATTTGAGAACTGTTGATGGATTAACTCCGTTAATAGAAAAGTTACCATCCAAATCGGTGACAGAGCCTGAGCCTGCCATACCCTCTGGAACAACACTAACGCCGATCATTGGTTCGCCATTAGAATCCTTCACTGTACCCTTGATTGTTTTCTGTTGTGCAAAAGCACCAAAACAAACAGAGCCTAAAGCCAGTGCCATACTGACACGTTTCAGTTGTTGATACATAAACTTCTGTTTTAGGTTATTATTATTTCAAGTTTTTAAGCTGAACTTAATTTCGCTTTTATTCAGTTTTCATTCGAACTCACCTTATTCATCATGACTTGGTTCCGTTGTTATTAAGCGGTTCCTTAGTTATTCTGTAGGTTTGTTATGCCACAAAGGTATGAAAAATTCTCAAAAGGGCAATGCAAATACATACACAAAATAACGCAAACGTTTACGTAAGAATGTGTAAAAAAAACGCTCATCTTCCATCAGATAAAGCGCTTTTTATACGTTTATATTCAAAAAAGAGTGTATCTCCTAAAAAAGTCAGAAGATACACTCTTGTTTTATAATTTCTTTTCTTCAGGGATTTCCTGAAGAATCTCATTTTTACTTATCAGTAGTTTTCTTGGCTGCAGGTTTGGCAACTGGCTTGGCTGCAGTCTTGGCAGGTGCCTTCTTTGTAGCAGCCTTCTTTGTAGCAGCAGCCTTGGCAGGCTTCTGTGCTTCACGCAGTTTCTCTACTTCCTTTTCTATCTTGTCCAACTTTGCCTGGAGACGAGTGATTTCCTTATCCTTCATCTCTATCTCCTCCTCCATATTGGTTACACTGGTCATGTAATTATCGAGCTGCTCATTGTCCATTTCCGGATGGAGAGAGTTTACTCGGTTGAGGAAGTCGCCCAGAATGTTCATGTAATTTGTGAAAGCATCAAATGGACTTGAATAGATACCACGGTCAAGACCTACATTGCTTGGTTTGGTAGTCATGAAACGGAAGTTATTGCTTGCCTGCAAGTAATCCCAGTCCTGATTGATACGAGGATCATTGGCAATACGTACACGGTCGGCTACACTATAGAGTTTGTTGAAAGCCTCACGCTGCATCGGATTTCCGAGCCATGTGCTGATATCACGCTCCTCATCCACCCAACTCAATGTATCAGGTACATTCAACTCGCCTACAGACTTCATCTTCTTGCAAATCTCTGAAGGTGTAGAGAAGGTGATGCCCTTCTGGCGTGCACACTCTGGCAAAGCCTTGAAGAACTCGAGGATATTGCTGGACAATGGCTGGGCAATACCAAGGGCAGACAGCTCCATGAAGATATTGATAATCTGCTCTTCCTGTGGCAAAGCTGCTATCTCATTGATATAGGTATCGGCAAAGAGTGGATAACCATCCCAACTACTATTATTGAAACGCAAAGAGATATCATCGCTCAAACGGATATCACGGAGCAAAAGCTTCAGATTTGGAGCTATCGGACAATGATAAACATAGTGTGGAGACTTCCAGCCCAATACATGCTTGGCACCTTCGGTCAACATACCTTCGAAGCCCATCTGAGAAGCCTGCAAACCAATATCATCGCTGTAAATGAGTGATGAATTGCGAAGCACAGTTGGCTCCTTACCGAAATATTCCTTGATCTTGGAAGCCTGACGCTTAACCTCCTTGGCAAAGCTATCCTCATTGACGAGAGAGGCAAGACCATGAGAATATGGCTCTGCGAGGAACTCTACACAACCGGTAGCATTCAGTTCCTGCAATTTTTCCAATACCTGAGGAGCATGCATTTCCAACTGTTCCATGCCGACTCCTGAGAGTGAAAAGGCTACCTTGAAATACTTGTCACTCTGATGGATCATCTCCAACAGGGCATTGAGCGCTGGCATATATGACTTCTCAGCTATCTCGCTGATAGAACGCTCATTCTCGTAATCATCATAGTAATAATGATCAGTACCGATGTCGAAGAAGCGGTAGCGTTTCAGATGGGTAATCTGATGTATCTCGAAATATAAACAAATTGTTTTCATACTTTGAACTTTAAATTTTGAACTTTGAACTTTATGATTAGCCCTTTAACATTAAACATTACTTCCATCCCAAAGTCTTGAGATAGAGATCCTTGATGCGGGCTCCCACTTTCTCCCAGGTAATCTGATCTACTTCCTTTCTGCCTTCCTCTGAGAGATAATCGAAGAGACTCTCGTTGTGACAGATGCTGTAGATAGCATCGGCAAGGGCATGGATATCCCAGTAATCTACCTTGATACAGTTAGTGAGGATTTCACCGCAACCACTCTGCTTGGAGATGATAGTAGGTGTACCACACTGCATAGCCTCAAGAGGAGAGATACCGAATGGCTCACTCACGGATGGCATTACATATACATCACTATCCTTCAGGCACTCATATACCTGCTTGCCTCGCATGAAACCAGGGAAGTGGAAACGGTCGGCAATACCTCTTTCGGCTGCCAGATAAATCATCTGATCCATCATATCGCCCGAACCTGCCATGCAGAAACGCACGTTGCGGGTACGATGCAATACCATGTTGGCTGCCTCTACGAAATACTCAGGACCCTTCTGCATGGTGAGACGACCCAGGAAGGTTACCACCTTCTCCTTGCCCTTATGGTCTGGGCGTGGGATGTCCTGCCACTCCTGCTTCAATGGATATACCGCATTGTGCATAGCAAAGCACTTGCGTGGATCCTGGTGATACTGATTGATGACCGTCTGTCGGGTCAACTCAGATACGCACATGATACAGTCGGCATTATCCATACCATCCTTCTCGATGGAATAAACGGTAGGGTTTACCTTACCACGGCTACGGTCGAAATCGGTAGCATGCACGTGAATGCACAATGGTTTACCACTCACCCTCTTGGCATGAATACCAGCAGGGAAAGTCAGCCAGTCGTGAGCATGGATAATATCAAATTCCTCACTACGAGCTACCACACCGGCAATGATACTATAGTTGTTGATCTCATCATGGAGATTGGATGGATAACCACCAGCAAAATCCATACATCCGAGGTCGTTGACATTCATATAGTTGAAGTCGGCATAGATATGATCGCGATAACGGAAATAGTCATCCGGATTCATAATATTGCCTACTCGCTGCTGTACGTAATCATGATTGACATCACGCCAGGCGATAGGCACACTGTTCATGGCTACAATCTTACAAGCACTGCGGTCCTCATCACCGAAAGGATGAGGAAGACAGAGTATCGTTTCTACATCACCCTGGGCATGCAAGCCCTGAGAAATACCAAAGTTAGCAGTAGCCAAACCACCAAATACATGAGGAGGATACTCCCATCCAAACATTAATACTTTCATATAGCAGTCCTCCTTATTAATATTGATACTTATCGAGTAATTCGAGTGCACGCAGAATCTCTGCCACATTCATGGCAAAGGAAATGGCACCACGTCCAGCAAATGGAGGGTTACCATCAAAGAGTTCGCTGATGGTACCGAGACAATGATAAGACATTTCATCTTCATATCCCACCATCTGGCGCTCAATGAAGCTCAATCGGGTTCTTCTGTAGAGTTTCAAACTTGCCTCCATATAGAAACCGCCGAGCCAAGGCCATGCAGTACCTTGATGATATGCATAATCTCGCTGGCTCTGAGGACCTACATAGACAGGATTATAACCGCCACTCTTAGGAGAAAGAGAGCGCAATCCCTTAGGGGTCAGGAGTTCACGTGTACAGATATCGAGCACTTTCTTCTTCTGGTCTTGAGAAAGAGGAGAATAGTCGAAAGCGACTGGGAAAATCATATTAGGTCGAACACTCCAATCGATCATGTTACCATCTACATAGTCATAGAGATAACCATACTCATTGAGGAATGTATCGAGGAAAGATTGCTTGGTCTTTTCCGCAATTTCCAGGAGATGCTGCTGATTGTCTTGCTTGCCTTCCAGTTCGCAGAGAGCTGCACAGAAACACAATGCATTGTACCACAACGCATTGAACTCAACAATATAGCCACTTCTTGGAACTACAGGTTTTCCGTTGGCAGTAGAGTTCATCCATGTCACAGCCTTATTCTTTCCATCAGCGTAAAGGAGTCCGTTAGGATGCAATTCTAAGTTAGGATGGTGATTGCCTTCGATAAAAAGCATGACACTCTTGATGAACTTACCGTATTTCTTCAGACATTCCTCCTTGCTGGTTTCCTTAGCATACTGCTGAAGAGCCCAGATTGCCCAGAGAGGAACATCCGGCTGTTCCAATTCGGTAATATTCACCGTGATATCCTTTCCTTCCATGAATTCCTGATATCCCTTCATGGCAGTCTTCATCACCAGTTCAAAGTAGTCATTTTCCTCTATAGAGAGGGTTAGACCCGGCAAAGAGATAAATGTATCTCGCGCACGGCACTTGAACCAAGGATAACCAGCCAGAATGTATCGGTCATCATTTTTCTCACGACGGTGGAACTGATGGGCAGCATTGACAAGACAATGGAAGAAATTGTCACGAGGGGCTCTTTCTGCCACTTCCTTATCAAAGAGTTTCTTCAATGTACTGGTCTTGATTTCAGATGTAGATGCAGCAAAGACTATGCTCTCACCCTTCTTGATTGGCATCTCAAAATAACCAGGAACATAGAGGTCCTCATTGGAAGCATAGCCACGCTCCTGCTCCTTAGGATACTCCACACCACGATACCAGTCTGGGGCAAAAACAAACTCATTCTTCTTGGAGAACTGCATATAAAGGTCTGGATAACCTGCATACATACAAGTCTTGATACCATTATCCACTGCTGAATACTCACGGGATGCTGTTCCATTCTCATGGGTAAACTGACGCACGCTTCTGAATGCCAAGAATGGACGGAAACGCAAGGTGGTAGCAGAATGACAATCCACCATGGTGTATCTGATCAAGATGCGATCTTCATAATGCTGGAAAACGACCTCTTTTTTTAAGATGACACCACCTACACGGTAAAGCGTTGTTGGCACCTTATCGCAATCAAACTCACGAATGTATTTATGGCCCATCGGGCTAAAGTTGTTGCCTTGATACTTGTGCAATCCGAGATTGAATTCAGCGCCATGCTGAATGACTGTAGGATCGAGAGAACTCAGCAATACATGATTGTCGCCATCCAGTTCTGGAACAGGGACAACCAGCAAACCGTGATACTTTCGAGTATTACAATCAACAATCGTAGAGCACGAATAAGCACCCGAGCGGTTGGTTCTAAGCAACTCCTTCGGCAATGACTCCTGTAGGTTGGTCATCAGGGCCTTTTCGAATTTTAGATAACTCATAGATCTATATTAAGGTTTTTAATATTTTTGTTGACTTTATTGCATCCAAAGGTAAGGAAAAAAAGCGAAACGACAAAGTTTTTTGGCAAAGAATTTAAGAAAATCGCTATATTTAATGTTTTATAAGCTTTTAAAGGGCAAATATTCCCCGTTTTTAAGTCACTTAGATGAATACACACAGTTTTGTGTAGCCTCTTTACAACAATCGCACAATCGAAAAAAGGTGCACAGGAACTTGTATTCCGATACACCTTATTATTCTTAAAACCTTATAATTATTGAAATAAGATCAATCTAACTACTGCGGTATCAGGAAGTTGATTACTTCCTGCTCCACCGTGATGCGGTAAGGCCCAACTGGCGTCTTCATCAATCGACCATCTACACCAATCATCGCATGAGAAGAATCCTCTACCACCACCTCTCTCGTGCGATAGGGATGCACACTTTTATGATTGAGGAATTTACCTTTGACGAAAAGATAAAAGCCTTCAAAGAGCTGGGTCATACCTGGATGATGAACAACAGAGACATCCAGAAGACCATTGTAAGGCACCGCATTAGGAGTCTGTCCATATCCCGATGCATTTCCTACACACATGGTCATCACCCTACGCTTAATGACATCAGAATTGATGCGGATATGCATCTTATAGTCTAATCGCTGGAAAATCATCAGCACGAATGAGAAGAGGAACGACAGGGTGCGGGAACCGAATACATGATGAGTCTTGCGACGCAGATTCATGATAGCAGCTATCAGACCGACATTCACGCAATTGAGAAAATAGCGGTGACAGTTTTCCCCCTTCTTGTTCTGATAACGGATACAACCTAAATCTATCTTACGCACACGATGCTGCTGAAGCCATTTGATAGTCTGTTCGTAATCACTATCATCAAATCCCCAGAAATGAGCAAAGTCATTCATCAGTCCATTAGGAATAATACCCAGCGCAATCTGGTTTCTTACGGAAGCATCTACCTGCATCAGACAGTTTACTGCATCATTCAATGCAGAATCTCCACCCACAATAACGATTGTCTTATAGCCATTGTTGATAAACATCTTAACCAGACGCTCTACACTTTTCTGATTCTCGCTTTGCACGAAATCATAGTCCACATGAAGTTGGCGCAAAACTTTCTCTATCTTAGTCCAGCGCGCACTGCTCCTCCATCCTCCTCGAGGGCAATAGAGCAAGCCCCATTTATTTTCATTTACAGCCACGTCGATTATTCTCCTATAATAATATTCTCTATATTAATAATAATGTATATACGATCAGAAAGCCATCTATTACTTATCCAAATATCTATCAATCATATAAATTGCTACTGATTAGATTTCATCAGTTCAAGAACCTGCTCTACCTTCTGCTCCATCGGTTGAAGTGCATCTATCCAATGAATGGTAAAACCCCTACGCTCCATACCACGGAACCAGGTCATCTGCCTTTTGGCAAACTGATGAATGGCGATTTCCAATCCTCTCAGCATCTCCTCATAAGAAGTTTTTCCTATCACATATTCTGTGATAAACTTGTATTCCAACCCGTAATACAACAGGTTTTCTGCAGGAATACCACGATCGAGGAGTCCCTTGATTTCCTCTACCATCCCATTCTTCAGACGCTGTTTCAGACGGCGGGTGATTTTATCACGGCGGGCATCACGGTCGATACTTACTCCTATCACCAAAGAATCAACCGCAGGCAATTCCCGCTCTGGCATTGGATGTTCGAGATTGTAAGTTTCAATCTCAATCGCACGAATGGCGCGCTGCGCAGTATCTACATCTGTGCGATTGTGCATATTAGAACCATTCTTCGCCTTCAAATGCACCAACATATCTGTCAGTTCTTCCAGCGTTTTACCTTCGAGAGAACTACGAAGAGCAGGATTTTGAGGAACTGGTGAAAGATGATACCCTTTCAAGACAGACTCGATATAGAGTCCGGTACCACCACAGAGTATCGGAAGTACGCCACGATGGGTAATATCCAGATAGGCATCGTAGAAGTCCTGCTGATATTGGAAGAGATTATACTTGGTACCGGCATCACAGATGTCTATCAGATGATAAGGAATCAGTTTACCCCCTACCGTATAATCCTCAAGATCTTTTCCCGTACCAATATCCATGCCCCGATAGACCTGGCGACTATCGGCACTGATAATCTCAGCACCATGCGTATCGCCACCCCACATGGAAGAATCCATGCCATTGATATGCGAGGCAAGTGCAGCGGCAAGACTAGTCTTTCCACTGGCAGTAGGACCCAATATGGTAATCATAGAATGTTTCATGGCGCAAAGATACAAATTTTTCCGATACAGACAAACAAAGAAATAAAAAAAATGGGAAAACAAGGCAAGAAAAGGAGAATCAGTATGCCTTTATGCTATAAAACTTCAAGCCATTAGAAAAAAAATAAATAATAAAAAAGCCTGGCATTTTACAATGCCAGGCTATATATATTGTCGTAAATCGCTTCAGCGGTATTACTTCAACTCAGCGAGGTACTTGATAGTACGAACCATCTGAGAAGTATAAGAGTTCTCATTGTCGTACCAAGAAACTACCTGTACCTGATATGTGTCGTCGTCGATCTTGCTAACCATTGTCTGAGTAGCATCGAAGAGAGAACCGAAACGCATACCGATGATATCAGAAGAAACGATAGGATCCTCGTTGTAACCGAAGCTTTCGTTAGAAGCAGCCTTCATTGCAGCGTTGATACCCTCAACTGTAACGTCCTTACCCTTAACAACAGCTACGAGGATAGTTGTAGAACCTGTTGGAGTAGGAACACGCTGTGCAGAACCGATCAACTTACCGTTCAACTCAGGGATAACCAAACCGATTGCCTTAGCAGCACCTGTTGAGTTAGGAACGATGTTCTGAGCACCTGCACGAGAACGACGGAGGTCGCCCTTACGCTGAGGACCGTCGAGAATCATCTGGTCACCTGTGTAAGCGTGGATTGTTGACATGATACCTGACTGGATAGCTGCGTACTTGTTCAAAGTGTCAGCCATTGGAGCCAAGCAGTTTGTTGTACAAGAAGCTGCAGAGATAACTGTATCAGCTGGAGTCAAAGTCTTGTGGTTAGTGTTGTAAACGATAGTAGGGAGATCGTTACCTGCTGGAGCAGAGATAACTACCTTCTTAGCACCTGCTGTAAGGTGAGCAGAAGCCTTCTCCTTAGATGTATAGAAACCTGTGCACTCAAGTACTACGTCAACACCAAGCTCACCCCAAGGAAGCTCAGCTGCGTTTGGCTTAGCGTAGATAGTGATTTCCTTACCATCAACGATGATAGAGTTGTCTGTTGCCTCTACAGTGTGCTTGCCCTCACCGTACTTGCCAGCGAAGCCACCCTGAGCTGTATCATACTTAAGAAGGTGAGCCAACATTTTTGGAGATGTAAGGTCGTTGATAGCAACCACCTCATAACCCTCTGCCTCAAACATCTGACGGAAAGCCAGACGACCGATACGGCCGAAGCCGTTAATAGCAACTTTTGTCATTTTGTTTAATATTTAAAATTAATGGTTTAAAATAATTCCATATTTTAAGCTCTCAAGCAATCCTGAAGTGCTGAAACATTCAAAAAAATAAGCTTTCAAGCATTTTTTTCTTTTTCCGAGCGCAAAGTTACTAATTTTTTTCTAACTTTGCACACGAAAAGAGTATTAAATAAATTAAAAAAGAATAGTTGAGGTTTAATCTTGCTATAAAAAAAGCAGTTAACATGTCAGACTGACAACTCCATATTGCAAAATTCAATTCTTTCACAAGAATGAAAAAATGCATATCGGATGAAGAAATCAAACCCTATGATGCCTTACACCTTATTATATATATTGGAAAAATCATCATTCTGCAAGAAATGACAAAGTATAAATACTAAAATTATATCAACATTTAAATAAACAAAAGTAAAAGAATTAAGTTATGAGTAAATTTTTGAATGAATTCAAGGAATTCGCCATGCGTGGCAATGTGCTTGACATGGCTGTCGGTGTAATCATCGGTGGTGCTTTCGGCAAAATCGTAAGTTCTGTTGTGGATGATGTCATCATGCCTCCTATCGGATGGTTGATTGGTGGCGTCAACTTCGCTGACCTCAAGTTGACCTTGCCTACCGTACAGGTTGCCGGTGAGGAATTCAAGACTGCGACCATCAACTATGGTAGTTTCCTCCAGACCTGTTTCGACTTCCTCATCGTGGCTTTCTGTATCTTCATGCTCATCAAGGCGGTCAACAAGTTAGCTAAGAAGAAGGAAGAACCTAAGGAGCCTGAGGCACCAAAAGCACCAGAACCAAGTGCTGAGGAGAAACTTCTGATGGAGATTCGCGACTTGCTGAAATCACAGCAGAAATAATTGCACACAACAAAAAGTGACAATAAAAGAAGCCCCATACGATCCGCAGGATGCCATCTGGCAGTACCTGGAATCGTATGGGACTTTTTTATTAAAAGATTGAATAGAACCTTTGGGATTTCAACAGGTGCGTTTATCCCACTCCCAACAACTCAACTTCAAAGATAAGAGTAGAACCTCCTGGTATTCCTGGCTGAGAGAACTTGCCATATCCCATTTCGGCAGGAATATAAAGTTCCCACTGGTCGCCTACATGCATCTGCTGCATCGCCACAATCCAACCATCTATCAGATCGCTCAATCGCATCGCAAACGGAGTTCCGCCACGGCTGGAATCAAACTTCTTACCATTGATGGTCCAACCCGTATAATGAGCAGTCACAATGCTGCGCTTGCCTGGTTGTGCCCCATTTGGATCTCCCTGTTTCAACACCTTATAATATATACCACGAGGGAGTGCTTTCACACCTTCCTCTTGAGCCTTTTCTTCCAGCCAACGCTTGTTGGCCTCTACATATTCTCTTTTTGCCATATTTCAGATTACATGATATTATATTTGCGCCGCTAAGTTACGAAGAAAAATCGGAATGACAAAAAAAATCCGGTTTTATTTTGCCATGTCTTCTTTTTATGCTAACTTTGCATCCTAATCATCAAAAATACAATATGCCACAAACACTACATATTGCAATCATCGGTGGGGGTGCCGCAGGATTCTTTGCCGGCGAAGTGCTCGACATCGATGCCATCACCGGCGGCTTCAATCTGCAGGCCGCCTGGACCACGGG
>OCLF01000163.1_pt1 | contig 21492 bp, 16 predicted proteins | sample 1502881 | NCBI WGS metagenome assembly OCLF01 (sample SAMN03418267, study PRJEB22391) | human gut metagenome | biome: human-gut; feature: organic feature; material: feces | host: Homo sapiens | place: Tanzania | collected 2013-01
TCATCTTCGTTACCTGAGCGAGGGTATCGTCGGTAAGGTTATCCGCATCAATAGTTATTACCTCCGCTTTGCCCTCATTGGTCTTTGAGGTCTTTAAACCTGCTACCTTAGAGATATTAAGCGAGGAAATCGCCCATGGCTCATTGTGATACAGAAGTGACACCTTAGTCTTGATAGGCAAGCCGATGTACTTTGCTGTCTTGGTATTCCATGCCACCGATGCACTCTCGTTACTGAGGTCGCACACCATGAATGGGAGCGTGTCGTGCTGAATGCGGATAGGCATCTGCACCATCTTTGAGGTCTTGCCTTCCAACTCTACCACAATCGTTACCATTGCATCCGTAGCCTTGCGCATTGCGTCATAATTGAAGTTTGCATCGTCATTAGTTCCTGCCACTCCGTCCTTGATATTGCGGATAGCAGTAACAAAGATGGTAGAGTTCTGTACCATCACCTCACAATCTTCGCTCACGGCATGTACACGATAATGTCCTGCTGTTACGTCCTCAGTATTGTCATCCTCTTCAAGCAATATATCCATTCCCTTGCGCACGAATACAGCCGTAGAGATACGGTATTGCTTGGTAGTCTTCGCCTCGTCCTCAGTGTAGAGACCGTTGATGACATTGCCCATGTCATCTACCGTGATGACACTCTGATACTGCGAAAGACTTACATCGTAAGCCTTTGCCTCCTCACGCAAGTCATCCAATCCCGAAAGACCTTGCAGATAGTTGATGTTGCCGCCAAAGTAGATATTATCCTGAACGTAGATACCGTTGCCTTCAGGTCGCACGATAGAGCCATCCTTCTTGACAAGTGCCAGACCGCCCAGCCAGCCGTATCTAGCTACACGGTTCTGAGACTGCACCTCCCATGTGCTGACTCCATCCAATACCTCGATATAGCTGTTACCGCGAGACGAGAAATACATGCTGCTCTGTCGTTTGTCATCGGTGAAGCTACCGTATTGGGCAAAGTCCATATAGGCGCAAGGGTCAGGAGTCACTGAACTTCTCTTGCCGTACTGGAAGACGAACTTACCCTTCTCATTCGTGATGATATGACTCACGTAGAAATAGGTAGAGAAGAAGCCCTTGTGCTGTACGAAGTTACAATCATCCAAAGCTCCCTCCTCAGTCTTATCCGAACTATATGTGTTGTCAATATCAGCATAGAGACCACGACAAATATCGCCCACTTGCAAAGAGCCATAATCATTCTCCTCAAGATGAAGGGTAATGGTACGATTCTTCACGTCCACGCTCTCTATTGTACCATATCCGTTCGTATTCCACTGCTCTGCCTTGGTTACGGAAATCTCATTGAATACAAACTTAGGCGCAGATATAAACTGACGAGCATAGATGCTGTTCACCTCCATGTCACCCTTTTCGTCAATCTGCGCACCATGACCGTAAAGACCAGAGTCGAAATTATTGGTAAGAAGACGGAAGAGACTCAGAGTACCATCAGCCGACCATGCGCCGTTTCCGTCACCAATATCCAAACCTTTAAGCAGCTTCTGTACCTTCTCCCAAGTTACTGTGCCCTTTGCGGTGTCGTCGGTTATCCTTGAGACGAAGTACTTACTTCCCTCTGCCGCAACCTGGTTCTTGACTTGTGTAATTGTCAAGCCTGCACCAGTTCCTCCATTTCCGCTTTGAAGCGACGAAATCTGCTGCTGCATCTTCTGGATAGTTCCGACCTCCTTATCCTCGCGAAGAGTTATATCGTAGGTAGGAATCTTGCCATCTTCTTCCTTGATCGTGAGCTGGTCTATGGATATTACACCGCCAATCCTAAGATCCGTATCTTCGAACTCCATCAGGTCTCCGGCTTTGAGCGTGTCATGAAGACTCTTGATAGCTCCGGTCGTATCCTCTTTGGCCTGGTCATGCTGTCTTGCCATGAAAAGCTCATCAACCTTTGGCTGGTAGACATATCTTGTATAGTCGTTCTTATCAAGATACGCTATTGCGTATTTGAGAAGTTTCAGCGATGCAGCATTTACATACGAATCAGGAAGCGTGATGCCTGTAAGGACGAAATGGTCTCCTTTCTTGATAGGGTAATCCCTGTATGGGAACCAAAGCTCGAGGGCATCATCCTTCACTCTTTCTATAGTGAGTCTCCACCTTCCATCAACCTTGGTTGAGGATGCCACTTTGAATGTTCGTCCGCCGCACATACCATCCTTCATAGAGATAGAGAAGTCATCATCCTTAAGGTCGTTGATATCGAAGTCGATAGCCTTATTGAGGTATATATCAACATTCCTTACTGTTTCATTGTCGCCAAATCTTCCGTCATCATCAGGAGCAATACCCTCATCAATCTCATCCACACGCACGCCACCGATTTCCATTTCCTCGATAGTAGGATAGATTTCAATAACTCCATTCGTCTTGTCGTCAGTATCAAAGAACTGTGACGCCGAACGGAGTCCAATCTGGTCGATATTAACAGAGTCGATATATGGTCTATGCGGGTCAGTAGAGAATCTGTGTTGCTTCCCGGTAGGGTTCACATACTTTTTATCTGTTTCTGTTAGCGAATCATAGAAGTCACTCAGCGATACATGAGGAAATCCTGGCAGCATAAGCCTGTTGATTGACATATTGTTCGGGAGATTCTCTGCATATTCCTTCATGGACGAAGGAACGATCTTCTTGTTGAGGCCGGATGTGATATACATCTTCGTGTTTCCTGCCTTAATCTGTGCAATGAACGCATCCAGCTTCTCCTTTGATTCCTCATCTCCGCTATCAACCTGAGTTCCTTTTAGCTCAGAGTAGAATCTGCATTTGTTAGAGTTGTACGCCTGTGTCACATAACCCGTAATGATAGTTTGGAAATCGAATGTTACCTGAAGAACCCAACCAAAAGACTGCTCCTGTGACTCGCCGGAAACAACGTACTTTCTCTTATTCTTAAAATACGTCTCGATATAATCGATATCCAGTTCAAGCTCAACATTTGTGCTAGCTGTAACCACTTTCGTGATATTCGCCACGTACTTGACACCGAGGTCCGCATAGTAATGAGAAGGGAGATTCTTCTCCGAACCATAAGCTCTCAGTCTCGTAACGACACTCTGGTCGGAATCAGCGTTCTGAACAATCTCATAGAGTCCATTGCCGAGTCCGTACTTGAAGATATGGTTTGCCTGTATTCCGGTAGTACCGACATATACGTTTCTTCCTCTGACGATGAAGTTTATGTTCCACTTCTCGTTCACAAGCGCAAGGGCCTGCCAACAGGTCTGTGAATCCACTGTGATAGACATCGATTCGATGACGTTATCGCTTGTTCCTTCGCCGTACATTGACATCCACTCGCTTTCCAGGGCACCACGCTGCACGGAACGCTCCATGTTCCTGGAGTAAATCTTCCAAAGACCCTTACCAATCTGCTCGTCGAGGTTCGCCTGAATCCTGTCAAGCAAATCGTCCAGAGTCTGTACGTAGAATGGAAATTTCGGTAGGGCGGTGTAGTGGAGTTCGTTGTCATTCAATACCACATCGAGGAACTCAGCCCTAGAAAGCTCATCCTGCAATGCGTTGAACTTTACGCTGTCATAAACGAAGCCCTCGCCGTAGGTGTCAGGTCTTGCCTGCTTATCCTTGCCCGGCTCGTAGTTGAGCTCAAACCGCTCGCCACGATAGACAATATAGTCGCCTATCTGAAAGTTGATAGGCACTTCATGCTTGAAGCTGATAGTCAAAAAACACTCACCCATCCAGGAATCAGAGTATTCCAATCCATGAACGGTTATCTGCTCTCCGTTAACGTCTGTCAGCTTCGAGCCATCCTTATGATAAATATTCCAAGTACTCATGTGTCAGTATTATCCTAAATTTGAAATCCTGCCCTGCGCATCCATAATCGGATTGATATCAGTAACAGGGTCGTTAAACTTGAAAGTAATAGAGAGGGCTAGCAAGTCCTCGTTATCCGGATCTCTATATAGGATTGGATCAATATCCTTAAGTCTTACATGCTGTCTTCCGATTCTATTGAAGTCGCAATACATCTTCATCATGCCTGACTTGCGGATGTAATCAATAAAAGCCTTACATTTCTCGTTAGCGCCGAAAGCCTCACAGTGGAACATAAACTTAACCTTATTCTCGTAGGCTGCCATATAAAGTCCATCCTTTCCGATATATTCGTCATCACCATGCTCATCGTGCCACTCCCTTTTTATGGGCTCCTTGACGGCATCGCATGGTTTGAACGAATTCTCGCTAACATACATACCGAAGTCGGCGATGGAGTCCTTCACCTCGTTCCCATCGCCTTCCTTCTGCATGTATATCCTGAAATAATCTTTCATACCTTAAATCAACTTTTTATAATTGCAAATATACAAAATAATGCATAAATATGCAAGTATATACGCATAAATATGCGTTAATTGAACTTAAAATCGTGTCTGTCCCTGATATTGACTGGTCCGGTAGCATTCACGACTGTTCCTCCGTATTGGTAGACGAAGCACTTTGCGGTATCTTCGCATTCAACATGAAGCTCTGCACCATCTAACAGATTGACAAACACCCTAGAGAATCCCTTAACCTTCAGGTAAAGTGAAGAGCTGTGTCTTACGTATATCTCTCCACTGTCCATCCAGTCATAGCTGATATTTGCTACGCACTCTCCATTGAGGATGACAACCTTCGGATTTTGTAGGTCAACGTTCTCGTCAACATACACACCATGATCGTGAATGACATCACCAAAGTACTTCTTCATATCCTTGGTCGAAGGCCAGTTTCTTCCGATACAGAAGTCGATTCCCTTAACAAACTTCTCGACCATCTCATGTTTGGATGAGTTGTCATGCCACTCGGCGGTCCACTGAGCGCAAAGACCCAGTGAAACCGCCTCGTTCTTCATCCTGTCTGATAAATTTCTTTTTTCAAACATAGCTTTTACTTTTAGTTAATCCTTATACTTCTTGCGCCAGTCTCCTTAGTGATTGAGCGCATCCAGCTGTATATCTCGTCAAGTCTACCGTTTCTGTACTCAGCAAGCGTAACGAGTTGATTTATAGATGTAAGCTGAGACCTTGCGATTACGCTTATCTCAGGTAGAACAGATTTAGTTAATTCCGTCAGCTGCTTGAGATTTGCATTGTCTTCTGCACAATATAATCTGATGGAATTAAGGTACGATGCGAGAAGGCCGATTTCTTCCTCATTAATGCCCTTAATCGAATTGGTCATAGAGGAACTTCCGTTTTCTCTCAAATCAAGTCCCTTTTCCTTTAGAGCATCGAAGATACCGGTTAACTGAGGAGCTACATTTTCGCCAACTTGGTAGAGCTTGTCTGCGAAATCATTCATGTCAGTCTCATCAAGTTTACCCTTTTCATCAAGGATTCCCGTAAGCCATTCGAGAGGTTTTTCAAGTGCTTTCTCCATGATTTTCTGAGATACAATATTCTTCGTAACTTCGCGAACCATTTCCTTGACCTTATTCTTGTAAGCCTCAACCGCATCTTCCCCCTTAGTCCATGCGCTCACAACAGTATCAGTCAGCTGATTTCCCCAGCTCTTCATATCGATAGAGTAAACGTCTTTCAGGAAGTCCTGAGCGAACGTCTTAATCTGCAACTGCATCTCCTTGATTTGCTGATCGTAGTCGGCAATCTTATCCTTGTCCGTCTTTTTCTTATCCTCCTCAGCTTGTCTCTGCTTTCTCAACTCGTCTTCCTGAGCGTGGAGTAGGGCGAGCTGATCTGCGTATGCGGAAGGATTCGTCTCTGTCTTCATCACAGCATCATAGGTCTCCTTGCTGTAGTGGCTCAAGTTCTTGCCACCGAAGAAATCCTTGCCCGTATCAGTCTTAGAAAAAGCATCCCAAGCCTTATAGTCATTCTTGACATCGTTGAGCTTTTTAGTCGTATCTGAAGATCTCTCGTAAGAATAGATTCCACCGAGCGTCTTTTCGATAACAGAACTGATATTGCTAGATAGGTTCTTCAATTCATTCAGCTGTCTCTCTGCAAGCTTTATCTGTCTGTCGAGCTTGGCATCATGAGCCTTTGCAAACGCCTTGATAGGTGAGGTAAATATGCCGGTGACACCGGCAAGGATTCCACCAACGTTGCCGGACTCTGCGCTTGTTACCACCTTTGACAGTGAACTTGACATGCCGGAGAATGTCTCGAAGAAGGCAGAAGCGTCCTGCCATCCGTCAGACTCGGTATCAACGCCGAGAAGAGAAGCTGTCTCCTTGATGTCGTTGAACGCCTCGAACATTCCCTGTACATTCTGGTCGATAATGCTTACTACGTTAGCAAACTTATCAAGAGACTCCTTTGCTTTTGTTCCATCCTTAAACAGAATCTCAGCAGCTTTCATCATAGCCTTTCCGCTGGCAATCATGCTGTCACCACGCTTGATGAAGTTTTCGTCTCCCATTTTGAGACCAAGTTCACGAACCTTCTTTCCTTCAGCAATTTTACTTGCTGCGATGGTCATCTGCTCGCTGGCATCAGAAATCTTCTGCTCGGCCATTCCCTTTAGACCTCCATTGAGGAAAGTCTTCTTTGGACTCGTCAGCTTCGACAACTGCTCATCAAGCTGCTTGATTTCCTTGGCGTACTCTCTAGCATCAATGGCTCCGCTTTGTAGAGCCTCATTGATATTCTGCCTGATTCTTGCTCCGATAGTCTGAGCCTTATCCATACCGAGAGACACGATGGCTCCGTAGAAGTTGAGATAATCAGAAGAGTTCTTGAACTTGTCAAGTTTAACCTGACCAATCTCCTTGTCTCTCTGAATCTCGTACCTTGCCTTAATACCAGGATCATTCGTCTTGCTGATAAGTTCGTTGTATCTCTCCCTTATCTTTAAGATTTTATCCTCATAATCTTCCGTCTTCTCGATGATGTCGGCAGCATCCTGCAAAGACTTAACGTAATTACCACGGAGTAGTTCTGTAATCTTCTTCCACTCTTCGTACTGATTTGGCAGCTTAAGCTTTGCCTTAGCTTCACCATCCGTCATATTGAGAGAGTTCTGAAGATTAAATATCTCATGGTAGTGAGCATAATACTCGTCCATAAGAGATTGAGTCTTGTCATCAATCTGAAAAGCGTCAATCCATGCGGACTCAGCAAAGAACTTGCTGCCTGTCTTTTCGAGAAGACTCTTGTACAAATCCCAACGTTCTGACAGCTTGTTCATGGACTCATTGAAGTCAGCTGCCTTTCTCTCGTACTCCTTCTTGTCTTTCTCATCGAAGAGCCACTCAGCAACCTCACGATAGATGGAAGTCTGGAACTTCTTTCTCTCTGTGGTATTTATGCTGAATCCTTCAAGGAGAGAATGGACAGCCTTCTGATAGTCGTCAAGATTAAGACCGGTAACCTCTGGGAAGAGATTGTAAGTCTTCTTCTTTGCCTCTTCATCAGACATTATGCTCTTGTACTTCTGGTACATCTGCCTTGCAGACTTAAGACTGCTTAGACGCTCCTGCAAACGCTTGAGCTCTATATCTTCTTTGCGACCTGAATTTCTATTTTTCCCTTTCGGAACCTTATTGGACTTTTTGTCTTGCGGATAGAATTTATAGCCGAGACCTTCCCATGCCGCCTGATTCAAGCTATTGTAGCTTTCCCAAGCCTCATCTCGAAGTGCCTTAGATATCTTGCCACGTTTGAACTTATTCTCGCGGTTCTTATACTCGTTATACCTATTTTGCAACTCTGTTTGCAGGTTATTATCCGTATTGTAGTCGGAAGTTTCGTCAAGATAAGAATCGAGCATAGTCGCCTGTGCTTCTACCCTCTCTTTACTCTTTCCTGTCTTGGATAAATTTCTGCGGACTCTTTGCTGCATAGGCGTCTTTGGTTTCTCGACCTTACCGCCGCCAGCTTTCTTAGGTTGCTTTGCACCAGCCTCCTGATAGAAGATAGACTTCAAGTACTCACGAATCTGAGGAACATTCACCTTGCACGCATCGAGCATTCTTTCTATCATGCTCGCAAAGCGTGAAGAATTCCTGTTGCACCACTTCGAGAAATCTACGCCGAACAGGTTGAATGACTTCTTAAGGAAGTTAATGATTCTAGGAATATTCTTCTTAGCGATTTCATTTATCTGGTCACTAACCTTGTTGGCCCTTATTCCTATTTTGTAAATGCTATTTGCAATATCATTGCTTCCGTTACTTGACTTCAAAACGAAAGAATCCCAGTTTGCGCCTCCTCTTTCTGCAAGAATACGAATCTTCTCATCGAGAGACATGGTTCTTTCCTCTGGTTTCAGAAATTGATTAGCAACGCTATCCATTCTCGATTTCGTCTCTTCATCAAGTCCAGACAGAAGTGTCTGATACTTGATAACCGCCTCGTTGAGGTCTTCGACAGCATCCTCTAGTGTGTCAGCAAAAGGATTACCGGAACCCCAACCACCTGAAGCTCCAAGTGCTCCAGCAACAACATCCGAGTCGTTTGCTTCCTGCTGTGAGTTATCACGAGCGGCAACTATTCCCTTATTGAGAATATCATACTGCTCGTTAAGATTCTTCGCCCTTGCAATTTGATCTTCTATAGTTTGGGTATAATCTCCGCTATTTTGAAGGAGTTCCTTCATCGAGTTTACCCGCTGCTGCAAGTCAGCACTGTTTGTAGGCTTCTCGTTCGCGAGTTCATCTTCGTAACCCTTCTTCTTGTTATATGCCGAATCCCTGAATCCCTTCGCATTCTCGGAAATTCTATCCATATCACTGCTATAGCTGGAGAATATCTGAACAGCTGCCCCGATAGCAAGTCCCCACCATCCGCCAAGCATAGTAAAGAGAGACTTAATTCCCCCACCTATCTTAGAGATACCCATATTCATTACGGCGGCAAATCGTGTTCCTCCGAGTATAATCTGCTCCTGTCTTGCTGTAATCTGTCCCATCACAGCAAGCTGCCTGATAAGTTCTTTTGTAACAAGGCCTTCCTTGACAGCTTTCTGCATCTGAAGTACAGACATCTTACCTTCAAGCGCAAGACGCGACATAGCATTCGCCCTTGAAGCGGTATCAGACAGCAAGTATGCCCTTGCCTGTACATTCTGCAACGCCTTCTGTTGAGTAATCTTACCTTCTGTGACAAGTTGCTGCTGTTCGATAGCGTAAGTCCTCAGCTGAGCGTTCATCTGCTGAGTGTAGTTCTTGTTTATTGAGCCTAACCCGAGCTTACCGGAAGCCATCAGTCCGAGTTTCCTTGCAGCAAATATAGCTCCGAAAGATAACATTGCAGGTGATAGCTTATCCAATGCCAAAACCAAGTCTGTTACTCGGTTGATAATGAACGAGAACGTACCGCCTATGACATTCTTTCCTTCTGCAAATTTACCGAGCATAATATCCCACGCGTCGATAAGCTTATTCCAGCGGCCAAGCAGTGTTTCGGACAACACGAGCTGCATATTGTAGAACTGGCCACCCTCATCAGTCATTTTCCACAGTACCTTCTGAACATCCTCGAAGCTTACCTGCCTTCCAGATATCATCTTCTTGACGTCTGCTTGGGTGTAATTCTTACGCCCGTTCTTGCCTTCAGAATTATATAATTCCGTTATCTTCTGCAAGAGAGGAAGTCCTGCGTAAGCAAACTGGCGCAACTCCTTACCATCGAGCCAAGAACGAGCCTTAACCTGGCCGAATGCCAAACCCAATCGTCCGAAGTCTACACCAAGACCAGATGCAATATCCGCAAGTCGCTTTGTGGTATCATACAAGTCATTTGCCTCGACTCCGAATGCAGCCAACTGTTTAACATCTCTGTTCAGCTCTCCAAACTTGAATGGAGACTGCAACGCAAGCTGCTGTGTCTGAGCGAAGAGCTCATCAGCCTTCTGTACATCACCGAGGATGGAGCGCAATGCTACATGCTGCTGAACAATCTCACCACCGGTCTGTACGATTGAATTAAAGAATTGCTGCGCGCCAAAGACAATACCTCCCTGTAAGAAGAGAGACTTGATGTCTCCGACTATGGATTGCATCTTCTTCGCTTCAGCGTTTGCTCCGGCGAATGCTGCTGCAAGGTCGTTTCGTGCCTTTGCAGCCGTTCTCGTTATCTCTTCTTGATGTTTTCGCTCAAGGTTTATCGCTTCCTGTTTTTGATCAATTACAGTTCGCATACTGTTTATCAGTGGAGTATATTCGCTTGTTCCTCTGCCTATAGAGAATAAATCTTTGATAGAATAACTACCAAGATTATTCATCGCACTGCGCAATGTATTAAGCTCTTTCGTAATTTGCGAGAATGCCTGTTGAAGTTGCATTAACTCTTGCGTACTTAATACATTCTTTCCACTTCCAAATAAACCTTGGATCTGTTGTCTTTGTGCTTCAAGTTCCTTAACTCTATCACGTACAAGGGATTCTGCCTGTTTCCTAGATACAGAAATTGCTTCTCTTCTAGCCTGGTTAGTTCGCTCCGTCGCTTCTCTTAGCCTATTTTCGGCAGCAATCATTTCTTCATTACGGCGTACGATGGCATTTCGCAACTCAGCGAGTTCTCTTTCCCTGACAGCTAACTCCTGTGCAGCCTGCGCTTCATTTTTCATCGCAACAAAGTTACCGTGCTCGGTTGACTGTCTGTCTCGCTCCAAAATCGCGGATTTCAGTTGCTGCATTTCCCTGTAACGCTCATTAAGTTCCTGCGCCTGTTTCGATTCGTTAACAAGCGTCACGAAAGCCCCTTGAGCTTCCATTTCCTTGTCGCGTCTTAAGATATCTTCTTTTAACTTGGCAAGTTCATTGTATCTATTTGTTAAATCAAGTGCTGCCTGCGCTTCATTTTTCATCGCAACAAAGTTACCGTGCTCGGATTGTTCCTTGTCTCTACGAAGAATGTCAGCTTTTAGTTCCGATAACTCCTTCAGTCTTTTGCTGAGATTTGCAGTTTCCTGAGCCTGAATGCCCATTTGGGCCGCTATATTTTTAAAATCCTCAGCGATTTCTTTGCTATTCTCTCTATTAAAGTTCTTAAATAACTTCTCAGCAGACTTTCTTCCGGACTCAGTTTTTAGATCCAACTCCGAAAGTGCTTCTGAAATTTCTTTCAGTTTTGACCTAACATTGCTGTCTTTAATGTTTAAGTCAAACCACAAGTCACCTAAATTTCCACCTGCCATATCCTGAATATTTTAAAATTAGAGTTTATTGTTTAAGTAATCCGCAAGACTTATCTTCTTGCCAACGAGGCTTCCCTCATTCTTCTTTTTCTCCATCCACCTGTCGTAGAGGTCATCCATCTCCTTCTTGGTGTGCTTCTTCGGACCACCTTCCTTCTTCGTCTTTGGATAGACAACAAGAGGCTGGTCTGCAACCATGAGGTCAATCTGTGCCGATGAATAGCCCCACCAGTAGTCGTAGGCTGCGATGAAGTATTTGCGCTGAAAGAGGAAACCGAACTTCTCTGCTAGTGAGAAGGCTGCTCCCCAGCTTGTTCTGCTTGGATAGCTTTTGCTTCGCTCCTCGTCATCGTCATCATCACGTCCGTCATCCCGGTCGCTAATATGGTAGCCAGTGAGAATGCGTTCGATGGAATTTTTTTTTTAGAAACATCGAGAACCCTCAGAACCTCGGCCACATCCACATCCTTGATGTAGTAGAGCCAGCGCCAGTAGATCCAATACAGGAATCTAATCTTCCAGATGTTGTTGAGGAGAATGCAGACGCAAATCTTGACGTTGCGCTTCCATTCGTTCTTCTCCTTTGCCCGGATATGAGAACACTTGCTCATTGTTCCCTTGCGAAGCCAGCCGAGCTTGTGTTTCTTTCCTCTGAACACGAACTCGGTAGGCTCGTCGTGCAGCACGCTGTCAAGCAACTCCTGCAAGTCCACTGAAGGCTGCTCTATTTTCTTTTCTTCTGCCATGATTGTACGCTATTAAATGAAGAAGGGCGGCACGGCTGTTGATTAGCCTGCCGCCCAACGGTTTGTTATCCTGAATCTAATTACCTAAAGAAGCCTTACACGTCACCAGTAGTTGTGCCCTTAGTAAGCCAAGCGATACTGCGCTTACCTGCACCCTCGATAGAACCAGAGAACTTGAATGCAACCGGCTCTGTACCTGAGTTGTCCCACTGCAAGGTAGCGTAGAGAGCGATGTTGGTGATAACCATGAGGTTCTCCTTCTCGTCGTCAACAATAACAATAGTACCCTTGATCTTGAACTTCTTAGGCTCAACAGCGATACCTGTAAAGCCGGTAGTAGCGTCGAGAGTAGCGTCACCTGTACCCTTCAGAGTAACCTTGGTCAGCTCTGTGATAGCATCCTCGCCGAACATAATTGTCAGCAAGTCCTTTGCCTTTGAAGGAACAACGAACTCTACATTGAAGTCGCCGAGCTCTGCGGTAGTTGCCCAGTCACCAGCAAGACCGATAACCTTGTAGTGGTTGATGGTTGGGTCATCCATAGTCGCCTTCAGCGAGTCAACGGTAACCGGAAGCTCGACCTCTGGGGTGATGTCAACTGTAGCCTTGCTCAAATCGGTAATAGCCTTTGAGTAGAGCAGAGTCTTAGGACCATTGAAAATGTCCTTCATCTTGTCAATAGTTGTCATAGCCATAATCTAAAATATTTTAAATTGTTATACCTGAATACTTATCTAGTACGTAACCTTCCCTGTATGATTGTCACGGAAAAACCTGCGCCGTCGTCAGCCTGGATAGCAACGTTCGGTCTAGTAACGATGATGTTGTCTGTAGAAATCGGGAATCTTTCGAGGACCGCCTTGACTTTCTCATCCATTTCCGCAGGACTGAAACCATTCGGATTCGCCGAGGAGGCCTTATCTCTTACATACACCTCTATCTGGATAGTGGTAGTATAGTAGTTGTAGGAGCCATCGTAGTTCATCTCGTTGTTCCTGATTGTGTACGGAGCACTTACGACGATGTAGCTACCTATTTTGGTATCCACAGCCTTAGGACGATTCCTGGGGTACACCTTGTCGCATATACCCTTTACGGCGTTCCCTAAGTCGAAATATATCTGCTTGATATCTACCATAGCTTACAGTTTGTTAAAAGTTGAACTATTGGCGTACACTACGCAGGCATCGAACATATCTGGAAGAGACTCGTATGTGTTGTAAACTGTCTCGAAAATGCGGTTCTCCTTATCGAATACTGCATATTCAACAGGACATATCGCAACGAGTGCCCAGTCTTTCCCGGTAGATTTCACCTTTCCGATACGTCCGTATAGAAGGTTTGGACCCCACTGGTGACCGCCACCGACTGAACCGGTGTAGCCTTTGTTCTCTCCTCCGTCGTAGTAGAACGGGAGATTGTATTTCTCTCCTTCTGCCAGGGTTACTCGCGTTGGTGCTTTTTCACCCTTCGAGGCACGCACCATGTAAATGAGCTTTCCTTTGTAATACACTGCTGCATAGAACGAAGTATATGCGTTACCGGTGATACTGTAGAACGTCCTGTTCTCTTTGAAATAGTTGACGGTTCTGTGAGCAAGTTCCTGCATAATCGCAAGCATCTTGTCATACGCCAGCTTTTCGACCCTTGGCTTAATCTGATGCTCGAACTGCGCTCCGAGAGACAGACGCTTTCCGCTAAAGTATTTCGCCATAATCTAAACCCTTGTTAAGTTCCAATACACGACGGTTCTGTTGTTATCCGGCTCGCAGTCCTTGACCATACCTACCTCGGTATTGTTGCCGACAGTGGAGTAGATGGTGTCGCCGTCAAGAGGACATCTGTCAGCATCCCATTCGTCATATCTGACCGGAATCGATGCCTTCCTCTTGTTCTGGTCGACATTCTTGTCTCCCTCTGTAGTGGTATCGGTGTAGCTGCGGCCTTCGCCATAGTAGAGAATGATTTCCTTGTCCTCACCAACTGGAGCATCATCATCGGCGAACGGGTCATCAGGGTCGGCCTTTCCGACGACCTTCCTCACGATCTTGATGATGTGAGGGTATCTTGGGTTTCTGATGTTTTCCTTTTCCATACGCCTTATTTGATGATGTGAGGGAGAGGTTCTCCCCAAGGAGAATAATTCGCCCTCTTTACTCCGTGGGAGGTCACCCGGAAGGTGGACTTCTTCTTGAGCATCGAATCAGGCTCCAGCTCTGCATATATAGCGTTAGCCTCTGCCTTCATCTCGCTCCTGTCGTTGTCCGACATGTCATAGCCACCTCCCGAATGAGTCCATCCGTTATCGGAATCGGAGGTGTTGTTCACCTTGCTCGGACCAAGAACAAACCATTTCAGCATGTCGGCATAGGCAAGTCTTACCTTGTCCTTGTCGCAGGCTTCGAGGTCGATACCATTTTCGAGCTCCCTGTCGTGCATGATGCCCAACAGAGCCTTCATCGGCATCTCGAACTTCACCTTATTAATAAGGTAGTCGTTCACAGTGTAAATGTTCATCTCCGAATCCATAGTCATACAATCTTGTTACGTTAAAGAATTAACCCTTCTTGGTAATGTCGATAATCCAACGGTAAGGAGAATCGAGCATGGCAGGAACAGAAGCGAGGAACAAGTCTGTCTTGAACTCCTGGAACATACCGTTCGCTGTGACCATGTTACGAAGCAAACCGAGGCGGTTGTTGGTCTGTGCCCAAGCAACATCCACGAGCTTGTTACCGAGAGTGTCGAAAATTCGCTTATCGAGAATTTCCTTGCGCATGAAACGCAAAGGCTTGCCAGCAGGGCGAAGAACGACTGTTCCGTCTGCCCAACCACGAATCTCTGTAACTGTGCCATCGAAGCGCTTGTTGTGCTCAACCTCATCGACAATCTCGATAGGAGAAAGACCGTTGAGGTCAACAACAGACTTCAAGAACATTGCGTTGTTTGGACCGTAGTTCTGCAAAACTGCCACCAAGTTAACGTTCGCCCAGCTCTTGTACAGCTCGGCAATCTGCTTGTTCTTCAAGAAGACGTTGTTGTAGTCGTTCTTAGTCATCTGCCATACGAGAGGTACACTGCGGTGCTCGATGTTCTCCTTGCGCCAATCCTCCTCAAACTTGCGCATCTGCTCAAGCAAGTCACAGTTTGGATCGTTCCAAGCAAGCGTACCCGCCTTTTTGAAGTTCTTCTTTGGAACCTTTGCGTCACACAGAGGCTCCTGGATACCACGACCAATCTTGTCGTAGTCGATGAAACCGGTCGAACTCAACTGGGCTGACATGTAGGTCATAGTCATGTCGAGTGAGTCGTACAATACCTGTACCTTGTCGAGGTAAGCATCAACCAGGTCAGCGTCGTTGCCGAACTCATCCTGGAGAAGCTTCATCTTGTGGTAACGCTCTGTTGCAGTCTCACGGAAGCCGTCAGCAGCGAAGTCTGGAATTGAAGCGGTGTACCACTCAATACCCTCATGGTCGTTCTGATAGCCCTCGCCGAGAGGAGCACGGAGGTTCATCAAGGTTGCAGGGTTCAATGTACGTGTGCGAACCTTGAAGGTTGCATCACCATTGTTAGATGTAGGGGTGAGATTTGGATCAATGTCACCCTGTGTCAGATACCAGCCGTTGTTACAGCGAAGTACGCCGTCACGATTGACGAACTTCTGAAGGTAAGTGTTGTTACCCTTACCAGTGAAGAACTTCGCAAGCTGCTCGACACCAATATCAATTTTTGCCATAATCCTGAATCAATCTTTTTACGTTAGACAATAGGTTAAATATGCCAGAACTCTGGGTAGAGTGACTTGTTCATCGCCTTGACAGCAGGCGGAACAGGACCCATACGGTCAAGCCACATAACGCAGTCTGGATTCAACATACAGAAGTTGACGTTTGTACGAGGCTTGTGGTACTTGTCGCCGCCGGCATCGAAATAAGGGAAGTCGTTGTCGCTCGGAGCAAAGCAGTTAGGGTTGGTAACCATAGGCAATACGGATTCGCCTGCACTTGCAGCCTCAACCAATACGTCACCTACCTTCAATGCGCCGAGAGCAGCAGAAAGAGTAACCTTCCAAACATCACCTGCGGTGTCGTCAGTCGTAGCCTCAACGGCAGATACAGTCACGCCCTTTGCTTTTGTCTTAAAGTCCTTCTGACCGACCATGATGGTGTCGCCAGGGAACGGGATGTGAACAAAGCCGTTACGAACGATGTAGATGTCTGTGTCTGTAGCCGCAGCGGTAGCCTTTGCCACGCCGTAAGCCTTCAGAATCTTGATGGTAGCACCAGGACCATCGTTGCCAGCTGTAAAACCAAGGTCGTGCTCAATCAAGTCACCGGCATAAATCTTAGCCTGACCCTTGAACGGATTGACGAGCTTGCCACCAATAGGTGGGTGAACGAAGGCATTCTTAATGAGCGCCTCAAGACCGGCAAACACATATCGGGTTCCGCCGACCTTACCTTCTGTCTGAATGATGGTCGCACCGTGGTTCAGCATACCACGAGTACCCATCTGTTCCATGTAGGAAATAGAAGTGTTGTCCATAATCTTTTTACCTTTTTAAAATTGTTATCCTGAAATTACTTCTTGTCTTCACCGCCGCCATATCTCTTCTTGCGACGCGCGGCAACCTCATCCATGAACTTGTCGTCGTCAGTAGAGCTTCCGCCACCTGATGGTCGCTGTCCCTTTGCCGGGATACCGTTTTCACCAGTAGCTTCCTTGTACTCTGCGGTGTAGATCTTCTCAGCCTTAGAAACCAGGTCGTCGATGTCGGCATCTTCGTCCGGAATCTCCAGCTTTGCGATTGCAGCATTGAGGAAGTAGTTCTTCATTTCAAGGTTTGCCTTGTCGAACTTATCCTTCAAACCTGCCTTTACAGACTCGATGGTTGCCTTCCTTGCAGCCTTCTTGTCTCTTTCTGCGTTAGCCTTTTCAAGAGCTTCGAGTTTCTCAAGCAGCTTGTAGTATTTGTCGTCAGGATCGTCATCCTTGTTAGCCTCCTTGCGCTTGCGCTCCTCTTCCTCTTCCTTCTTCTTGCGTTCAGCTTCCTCCTTGCTCTTCTTTACCTCGTCAGAGATATTCTTGTGCAAGTTGCCGTTGATACGCTTCAGACGGTTTGCTAACTTGGTAACCAACTTGGAATTTGCTTCCTCGTCATCACCGAAATCTTCCAAAACATCATCAAGTTCCTCATTGATGGTCTTTTGGCTAAGTTCTTTGAACTTGGTGGTATCAACCTCCTTGTTCACTAATGCTAAGAGTTCCTCTCTTGTCATGTTGTTTTTTGATTAAAAATGTTATCCCGAAAGTGGTCCCTCCACCTCGAAAACGTATAAATATACCTTTTATTTTGCAAATATATGAATAAATATGCAATAATCCAAGAAGAATTGTGTATTTTTGCAGTATTAATTGTATATTTATGCAAAAGGAGATTTATTCAGGATTAAAATTGGATAACGGAGAGCCTGTTTACACTCAAGAGTATATCCAATCATTAAGAGACGCCGACAAGAAGCATCCCGACAAGCTGAAGATTATAGCTCAGCGTGGCGGTCAGGAGCGTATGCTGTCTATTGATGCTGATATTAAGATAGTTGGAGGCTCGCGAGGTGGCTCAAAATCCTTCTCTTCTCTTATGGAAGTTTTGAAGGATATCAAAAATCCGGACTTTCATGCAACTATCCTTCGTAACGAAAAAGATGACTTACAATCCTTAGTAACAGACTCTTACAAATTGTTCTCCCAATTTGGAACTTACAATAAGTCGCAAAATGACATGACCTGGAACTTCGATAACGGAGGATGGCTCAAATTCTCGTACTACGCAGGAGCCTATCAGGATTTCAAGACACGATTCCAGGGAAGACAGTACGCATACGTCTGCATCGATGAGGGTACTCAGTGTCCATACAAGAAGTTCAAGTACCTCTTGACCAACAACCGAAATGCGGCTCATATCCGAAACCGCTTCTGGATTACCTGTAACCCTGACCCGGAATCTTGGGTACGAAAGTTCATCGACTGGTGGGTTGACGAGAATGGTTACATCATACCGGAGCGAGACGGAGTTATCCGCTACTGCTTCATGGATGGTGATACACCGGACTCAATCTACTGGGGTAACACAAGAGAAGAGGTGTACGAACAGTGTAAGGGCATTATTGACAGCCTTTGGAAGGACAGCTACGAGGAGCTTGGATACACGAAGCTCGAAATGTTCATCAAGTCGGCAACATTCATCCGTGCTGATGTATCAGAGAACATCAAGCTTATCTCCACCGACGCTTCATATATCGCCAACCTTGCCCAGCAGGACGAGGAACAGCGTATGCGAGACCTCGAAGCCAACTGGAACTGGAAAGCTGCCGGAGATGACATGATCAAGATGGAAGACCTTGATGAAATCTACGACAATGCAGAACAGATAGGAGACGGAAAGCGTAGAGCTTCTGCCGATATTGCTTTCACCGGTGGCGATAACTTCGTGATGTGGCTTTGGGAAGGATGGCATTGTAAGGACTTGGTAGTGCTGAGGCTGGACCCTAAGACACTTGTTTCAGTAGTTGAGGCCAAGCTGAGAGAGTGGGGTGTTGAAGAATGCAACTTCACCTACGATATGCAGGGCATCGGTCAGTACTTCAAGGGATTCTTCAAGGATGCGGTTCCATTCAACAACCAAGCCGCACCTATCGCAAGGAATCATCAGGAAGAAGAAGGAATCAAATACCTCTATAAGGATTTGAAGTCCCAGTGTGCATGGTTGTTCTATAAGATGATAAAGGAGAGGCAGATTTCCATCGACTCGGCCCTGCTTGAAAGAAAGTATTCAGGAAACGGATTTGACAAGGTCCCTCTCAGACAGATTCTTCAGAAGGAGCGTAAGATGCTCAGACGTGACGAGAATAGCGATGATAGGGGATTCAAGCTATTACCTAAGAAGATTGCCAAGAAATATGTCGGGCACTCGCCTGACTTCTTTGAATCTTGGTTCTACGTAATGATATTCAGTTTAACAAAAAAGAAAAATAAAAAGGTAAAAGGATTATGGATGCTATCAAGGTAACAAATTTCAGAAAGATTCTGGTAAAGAAGCCTTTCTTTGAACTCACGCCAAAGGGGTACATGACCCACGATGGCTATAGCAGGAACGAGGTGTCCGATAATGAAGACCCTCAGATGCCGCAAGATACATTATACAGAGTGGTTAAGACTCAGAAGGACTTCCTCCGTGAGTTCTATCCTACGTCCCACAAAATCTTCGACAAGGATCTCTACCCTGACATCTGGAGAAAGAACCCGGAAGACGGGAAATGGTATGTCCAGGAGATTCAAAGAACGGCATTTGCTTTCCAGCAGGTTATTCATACGAAGCACGTTCTCCACATGACAGGTAACGATATTCAGTTTGAGCTTGCCGGTGATCCTGAGATGAAGAAACAGGAACAGTATATTAATCTCCTTGCCAAGTTCAAGAAGGGATGGTATATGCACGATATGGAGATTCGTCACTATGAGGCTGTAAGTTCGTACATGAAGGTTGCTGAGGCTGCTGTAGTCGGATTCTTCGATAAAAACAAGAAATTCGGTACTCGCACATTGGCTTTCGATAGAGGAGACACATTGTATCCTCAGTTCGACCCTCTTACTGGTGAACTCGTTGTGTTTGCTCGCAAGTATTACGACTTTGACGAGGAAGGTAATGAAAAGATTGAATGGGTAGAGGTGTGGGATGACAAGACATTCTACCGCTTCAAGAAGCAAGTTAACGAAGGCAAGGTCAAGGAGACTATCAAGAGAATTGCCAAGATATTCGGAATCGACGACTACACTTGCGTTGAAGAGAAAGATCACGGCTTCCCATTTATCCCTGTTGCATACGTAAGAAACGATGACGGCCCATGCTGGTCTGTTGTACAGAAGAACATCGAGGACTACGAGGAAGCTTTCTCTTATCTCTGCGAGAACAACAAGGCTTACGCCTTCCCTATAATGAAGCTGAAGGGCGATGGTGACGACATTACCGTTGTTGGAGATACAGACGGATCGGCTAAGATGATTCAGATTACAGATACGAATGGTGATGCTGACTTCATTAACGGAACGGACGCTTCCGATGCATTTGCGACACAGCTCAACAAGTCGTATGACCTCATCTATGAGCTTTCGTTCACAGTAAAGCCACCGGAGCTGAAGTCGGGTGACCTTCCGGGCGTTGCCATCAAGCTGCTCTATTCTCCTGCCATCGAGGTTGCAGAGAACGATGCTAAGAAGATGCATCCGTTCCTGGATCAACTTGTTCGTATCTCAAAGTATGGTATCGGAGTTGAAGAAAACTGCATGGCCACTATGACCGGTCTTCCTATTCACGCTTGGGTGGAAATCTATGTTCATCAGAATAAATCTGAAATAATTACAAACTTAGCGACAGCTGTTCAGAACAACTTCCTCTCAAAGCAGACTGCATCTGAGCGTTGCCCAGACTTCCCTGTTAACGATGAATATGACCGTATCATGCGTGAGAAGAAGGAAGAGGACCAGCAGGACCTCCTCATGGATATGCAACGTGCGGATAACGAAACTCAAAATGCAATCGAGGAGCAGAAGGCAACGGCGAAGATTCAGAATGGAGGTAGCGGAAACGTACGTACTGGTCGTGGCGCTGGCAGGCCGAACAAAAGCGGGACAGACTGGGATGAGAACGGCAACTGGCCTGGCCGTAACAACTGGAAGACCGTAAAGAAGTAAGCCTATGGATGAGTTAAAACGTTCTGTCGATTACAGCAGAAAGCGCTTGCAGGCAATCCGAAACTGCGAGGACCATGTTGCAGATATTCTCTGGAAATCGACACAGAAAATAATTGCCGCAAGTAAGCGATACAGAGGTGCGGGCAGGCTCACAAACGAGTCAGCCCTGCTCTCTTATGCCAAGAATGTTACTGCTGAGGCAGAAGAGAGTATCAATAGCTACATCTCTGCTTACTCCAAAGCTTCATGCAAGATTCTCGGGATTGACAGCGAGAACATAGAATCATTTCTCGTCAGCGACATCTACGGAAAGACGACATCTGAAAGAAACGCTGTCTATCTCGGAAACTTTGCGGAAGATATTGTAAGGATGATCAAGGCGGGTACCTTGATGGGATATTCAGACCAGCAGCTCCTGTCTTCCATCCGAACAGGCTACAAGGACCCATACCATACATCAGTCATCACCAAAGCGAAGAGAAAGGATATCAACATCGATGTTCCTTCTTACGGAAAGGGATACTACAAGAATACCTATCAGAACATCGTAAGAAACGCTTCTCAGGTGATTGCTTTGGCGTGGGGACAGGCAGAGCAGGAGTATGGACAGGAGAACAAGGCTATCGGATTCTATGTAAAGAGAGGAAGCAGTTATCCGTGCGACATTTGTCAAAATGAAGCCGACGCTGGCATCCATTCTTTCAAAGATCCATACCCTCCATTCCACGTTTCATGTTGCTGTTACACTTTATTTGCGTTCAAGGATAATAAAAAGAAATAAAACTATGATTGAAGAAACAAAAGGATACACGTTATCCGTCGATACGTACAAGAAGGCG
>OCLF01000165.1_pt1 | contig 21404 bp, 15 predicted proteins | sample 1502881 | NCBI WGS metagenome assembly OCLF01 (sample SAMN03418267, study PRJEB22391) | human gut metagenome | biome: human-gut; feature: organic feature; material: feces | host: Homo sapiens | place: Tanzania | collected 2013-01
TGGCCATGATGTTGGCTTTGGTTTCTATGTGTGTAGCATTCAGCTCTTGCAGCAGCGATGATGATCCTGTAGCAGTAGCTGCGGCAAAGGAAATTGCGGGTACCTATACCGGAAGTTTGGATATGACTGTAATGGGCACGGCTTCTACATACGATAACCTTACCATGAAGATTGAGGCTGTTGATGATGCTACCGTCAAGGTTACATTGCCTGCTTGCGGCGAGGGCATGATGGCTCTTCCTGCTCTGGAGGTTCCTGCTGTGAAGGTTTCCGGTTCTAACGGTGCTTATGCTTTCTCTCAGGAGGACTATGCAGGTACTATTACCGTAAATGGTGCAGAGAAGAAGTACACAGTTACTTTGCAGGGTACATTGAAGGACAAAACCCTGACCGTCAACTATTCTGTGCAGTATGGCAAAATGCCTATGCCAATGATTGGTAAGTTTGTTTGTACAAAATAAAAGGATTGTTTCAGGATAAACTTTGATATAATTCGATGAAGCAAAAGATATTCGCACTATTCCTGATCCTTTGCGGATTGTGCCTGAATCTGAAAGCCGAAACCCAGGGTGATATCGTGGGTAGAGTGCTCGATGATTCGGGCGCACCTCTGGTGGGTGCTACCGTCCAGATGGTGAATGCCAAGGGAGGAGTAACCACTGATGAAGACGGATATTTCCGCATTCCTTACAGCAAGGAGGGAGCGGTGAGAGTGAAGGTGAGCTTTGTGGGCTATCAGACTCAGACTTTCGTACTGAAAGCGGATGAGAGAAAAGGTGAGCAGCATGTGCTTCGCCTTCAACCGGATGCTACAGCCCTCGATCAGGTGGTAGTTACCGCAACCCGAACTCCGAAGGCGCTGAAGGATGCTCCTGTGGTAACCCGTCTGATTACCGCCAATGATATCAAGATAGCTGATGCTACCAATATCCAGGACCTCCTCACCGAGCAGATGCCGGGTCTGGAATTCGGCTATGCCATGAATCAGGAGACTTCTCTCAACATGAATGGTTTCGGTGGAAACGCCGTGCTCTTCCTCGTAGATGGCGAGCGATTGGCTGGTGAAACCATGGATAATGTTGATTACAGCAGATTGAACTTGGATAATGTGGGTCGTATCGAGATTGTGAAAGGTGCTGCTTCGGCACTCTATGGCGCCAGTGCCGTAGCCGGAGTCATCAACATCATCTCCCGTGAAAACAGCGAACCTTGGACTGCCAATGTCAATACCCGCTACAACGACTTCAACAAGGAGTGGCGCCATGGTGGAAGCTTCAGCTTCAATGCCGGAAAGTGGAATTCGCAGACCAGCATCCAGCGCACCACATCAGATGAGGTGCAGCTCACCAGTCCTTTCGATACAGAATCCAACATCCTCCATATCTATGGTGGCGAGACCTTCAATGTGAAGGAGCGACTTACCTACAAGCTCTCTAACAAGGTGAAGCTGATAGGTCGTGGCGGTTATTTCAATCGTATCAGCAAGCGCAGCAACTATGATGATCATTACATGGATTATTCTGCCGGACTGAAGACGGTGATGAATCTCTCGGAGAATGATAATCTGGAGATTTCATACGGCTTCGACCAGTATGACAAGACCCGATTTGTGAACAATGAGCGCACTCACGATCACGATTATACCAATCGTCAGAACACCGTCCGTGCCCTCTATTCCCATATCTTCGGCAAGAATACATTGACGGCAGGTGCTGATTTCCTGAACGATTATCTCACCACCTATCAGTTTGCCAACAATGGTTCCAAGACTCAGAATTCATACGATGCCTTCGCCCAGTTCGATTACAATCCTTTGCAGTGGTTGAACATCGTGGCAAGTCTTCGTCATGATTACTTCTCTGCATCCAGCCAGCATGCCACTACCGGTCGTCTGGCTCTGATGACCAAGTGGAAGGGCTTTTCCATCCGTGCCAACTATGCCGGCGGATTCCGTGCCCCAACCCTCAAGGAGATGTATATGAACTTTGATATGGCAGGCATGCAGATGATTTACGGCAATCCGGATCTGAAGCCGGAGAAGAGCAACAACTTCAACCTGGCGCTGGAGCATACCGGCAGGGTGAAGAATGCAGGCTTCTTGACCGGTCAGTATAGTCTTACCCTGATGGGCTATTATAATAAGTATGATAAGCGCATCACTACCGAGGATTATGCCGATTATACCCCGGGAACCGGTCAGCCGGATGTGGCTTCCCGTTATTGCAACGAGGATGGAGTAGAGGTGAGCGGCATCGACTTCAGTGCCCAGTACCGTTCGGATATGGGACTCGGTGTGAAACTCGACTACAGCTATCTCCATGTGGGTGGCAGAAGCGTAGATTCCCAGTTCTCCCAGCCTCGTCCTCATACCGCCACCTGGCGCCTCGACTACGACCGCCAGCTCTGTTCGTTCTATCGCATCAATGCCGCTCTGTCAGGCAGATACCTGTCTTCTCCTGATACGAACATCGAGAAGCATGACAGCAGTTATCAGTTGTGGAAGTTCACGCTTCAGCAGCGATTCCTGGATGCCGTCAATCTGAACTTCACGGTAGATAATCTCTTCGATTATACACCAGAGAAGTATTATTGGAGTTCGGCGATGACCACCGGTCGCACCTTCTCAGTGGGACTTTCGGTTGACATCGACCGCATCGTGAATCTGTTCTAGAAACCGCCATCTGGCAGTCGCCAGACCCAAAATAGGTTAAAAAAGCCATAGTGAAGGATGCTTTTCTTCAAATTATGCCGTACTTTCGGTATAAAATCGTAATTTTGCAGTGATTTAAAACCTATTCATTCAAAATTATGATACGAAGAATCATTCTAACTATGGCTTTTTTGGCTAGCCTTTCATTATCAGCCAAGGATGTGAACATGGGCAGTTGGCAGATTGTTCCATTGCCTCAGCAAGTCAAGGAGATGAGCAGCGCTCCTTTCCGCATCACAGCCAAAACTACAATCTATTATGCTGCTGGAGATGAGAAGCAGAAGAAGGATGCCGAGTTCCTGGCATCTCATATCAAGGAGGTAACCGGTATCGAGGTAAAGACTACCGACAAGCAGGCGAAGGGTCAGATCCGTCTGGCGCTGAATGCTGGCGATACCCAGTCTGAGGCTTATTCTCTCGTGGTCAACAAGAATGGCATCACCATTTCTGCCACCTCTCATGTAGGTATCTTCTATGGCATCCAGAGTGTGATGAAGGCATTGCCTATCACCCGGAATGTGAAGAGCGTTTCTCTTCCTGCTGTCGAGGTTACCGATGCTCCCCGCTTTGCTTATCGTGCATTCATGATTGATGTGGGCCGTCATTATTTCAGCGTACCTTATCTCAAGAAGTTGATTGATGTCTTTGCGATGCACAACATCAATTATTTCCACTGGCATCTTACCGAGGATCAGGGCTGGCGTCTTGAAATCAAGAAGTATCCGATGCTTACCCAGATCGGTTCCAAGCGCAAGGAGACCATCCTTCCAACCAACAAGAACGAGTTTGATGGCGTTCCCGTATCAGGTTATTATACCCAGGAAGAAGCTCGCGAAATCGTGAAGTATGCTGCCGACAGATACATCACCGTGATTCCTGAGGTGGATATGCCAGGCCACATGCTGGCTGCCCTGGCATCTTATCCTGAGTTGGGCTGTACCGGTGGTCCTTACGAGGTAGCTACCCGTTTTGGTGTTTTCGAGGATGTGTTGTGTGCCGGCAAGGCTCAGACCCTCCAGTTTGCCAAGGACGTGATGGATGAGATCATGGATATTTTCCCATCAGAGTATATTCATATTGGTGGCGATGAGTGCCCAAAGAACCGTTGGAAGGTTTGCGAGAACTGTCAAAAGAAGATTGCAGAGCTTGGCATCCAGGAGCTTCCTAAGCACAGCAAGGAAGAGCAGCTCCAGACCTGGTTTATGGGTGAGATAGAGAAGCAGATCAGAAACCGTGGCAGAAAGATGATGGGTTGGGATGAGATTCTGGAAGGAACTCCATCCAAGGACATCACCGTTTGCGGTTGGACCAGTGTGAATGCCAGCATCCGTTCAGCCCGTGAAGGTCATCCAACCATCGTGGCTCCTATCAGCAATTTCTATTTCAGCAATCCTCGCATCAACAAGATTGAGGGTATTCCTAGCATCCAGCGAGTATATGATCTGGATCCTTGCTCTGATAAGTTGACTCCTGCCGAGCAGCAGAACATCATCGGTGCCGAGGGTTGTATCTGGACCGAGTGGGTGAAGGATGCCGAGAAGATGGAGTGGGAGTTGTTGCCAAGACTTGCCGCCCTTTCTGAGGTTCAGTGGACTGCCAAGGATAAGCGCAACCTGGAGAACTTCTTCCCAAGAATGCTCCACATGCAGGATCTCTACCGCCTCTACGGCTTGAATTACAAGGCTGATATCGAGGATGCCGTGAAGAAGCATCTGGAAGAAAAGAAGTGATATTTGTAGATAACTCCGCCCTAACTCCCCTTTCGTGGTTGTTTAGGGCGGAGTTCTTGTATTTTAATGTCCGTTTTCAAAACTGATACTGTCCCCATGAGATAGGGGGAAGGTCGGTGAAAAACGTTGAAAAATCGCCTAGAAATATCTCTTCCTCATTTTCTTCAAGAAATCCTTGGTGATAGGGAAGCCGGAGGCATCACCTATTACGGAGTCGGTATAACAGAAGGGACATTCAGCTGTAGGCGGCTCATCAGGGAGGTAATCCGTGATTTCGGATGGCGAGAAGATTTCGCCGCAGAAGAAACAGCCGCACTTTTCAGACTTCTCAATCTGTTCCTTGTTGCTGAAGCAGCAATCGTGAGCCTGGCGGAAGATCCTGTCTTTCTCCTCCTCTTCTTTCTGCTTTTTCTCAGCCTTTTCCAAATACCCCTTGAATCGTCTCTGAAGATAGAGCGGCACATGATAGTGAGGGGCGAAGACATACAGCGACGGAACATGGTCGTGGTATTCGTAGCCGGGACCATCTATCACGGTATAGCTGTCATCCGTTTCATCGTATGGCAGTTCATCCAATCCCCTTTTATCCTTGGCAGCCTGGTTTCTCTCCCAGATCCATTCGGTGGTAAGCGGAGTACCGACAACGATGGCTAGTTTCACCTCATTGCCCCGATATACTTCCACGATGTCACCTTTCTGGAATCTAATCTGTTCTGCGTTTCTGCCTCGGAAGGTCTCGTCAGGATGACGGTCGTATGCAGGCAAATCGCAGACTCCGGGATAGTAAATGCTGAAACGCGAACAGCAGTAAGACCGGTCGATCAGTTTTCCTTCCCCATCATACATCCTTTCCGAAAGACATTCGCGGTCGTAGTGCAACAGTCCCATTGGAATCTCCGAGATATAATAGCAGAAGGTATCCAGCGGATAGTCGTCTTCCTCCTTCATCTTTTTGCGGTACTGGACATCCTGGTGCATCAGTCTCTCTGCCTCCTCCAAAGTTGTGGTGAAGGCTTGCGGACAATAGGTATTCACCTTATATTTCGGATAGTGTGAACGCTTTTTCTCCTCCAGCTCTTCTGTTTCTAAAACTTCGAGCTTGAAGATGGCAGGAACATCCCGATGCTGTGGATGCTCTGCCAATTGCTTAAATTTTTCGTATGTCATGGGATGTTTATTTTAAGAATTTGTGAAAGTCTATCGTAATCCATCGGCTAACCCCCTCAGTGTTAGGAAATCACCCATTCCAGAGTATTCACCTCGTCTTTGACAGAGAAGTTCAAGCCCACCTTTACAATTTCCTTATTCTTCAAGGCAAAGGCTTGGGTATAATGCTTGTCATTGATTTGGTCTAATGCCTCTTGCGCACTCTTATTGAATTTCAGTTCCATCACATAGATGGTGTCGGCAGTCTCCATCGTGATGTCGATTCTCCCTTTAGCCGTGTGCTGCTCCACAATAATATTGTAGTCAGTAAGCAAGGCAAAGATGATATAAAACATCTGCTGGTAATGTCCCTCATAATCCGTATTGGCACAATAAGGCACCGTCGCCAAGAAGTCTGCCAAGAGTTGTAACGCCCCTTCCATATCCTTGTCTTCCAGATAGGTGGAAATATCAGCTATCACCACCTTTCCTTCATCAGATTCCGACTGCACATATCCAGGCAACAAGCTCTCATAAAGACCGATAAAAATTTCTCGATTTGGAATATCCAAGGTATAAACCCTGGTCTTTTTCTCGTACCCTTTGATGGTGGAATATCCGCTTTGGTAAAGCAAAGGCAACAAACTAGTCATTTTTTCCGTAGCAGCATCAAAAGAGGAAGCCTTGGCTCTCATCCTGCCCAACATAGAAGGAAGAACCTTGAATTTTCTCATCATGTTGATAAGATAAACAGGTGTGCCAGACTCAAACCAAAAAGCTCTCAAATCTTGTTTTGCGAAACAATTGAGCAAGCTATAAGGATTGAAAATATCAGGCGATGGCCATGTGAAGTGATAACCATCATAATGGTCTTTGAGCTCCTGGATGGTCTCCTCCCTGCTCAGTTCTAGATGCTTGGCAAGAGCGTCGATGTCATCACTCATCTGGGTTAACATTTCCTCCTTGGTGATGCCGCAGATGCCGGCGTAAGGCTCGTCCATACTCACGTTGGTGATGTTGTTCAGCTCGCTGAAGATGCTGAGCTGCGAAAACTTCGTGATGCCCGTCATAAAGACAAATCGAAGCATAGACTCGTTTCCCTTCAGAGGACTATAGAAGTTGCGCATTGTGTTACGGAGCTCATCAAGTTTTTCTTTTTCATGCGCCACATCCAGCAGCGGAGCGTCATATTCATCAATGAGCACCACCACCTGCTTGCCTGTCTTTTGGAAAACCACTTCTATCAAGTCATTGAACCGATTATTGTTTCCGTTACGGTGATTTTCTATACCATACTTTTGTTCATAATCTTCCAAAAGGTAGCCCAGATGCTCTTCTAGCTGCGCCTTCTCCATATGCTTACCCTTGCTCAGGTCGAAGTGCAGAACAGGATAAGTATTCCACTCCTTCTCCAGCTTCTCGATGGCAAGCCCCTTGAACAGTTCCTTCTTTCCCTCGAAATAACTTTGGAAGGTGGAAACCAACAGCGATTTGCCGAAACGGCGTGGGCGACTCAAGAAGAAATACGTTCCATCCGTATGAGTCATACGATAGACATATTCCGTCTTATCTATATAGAACTTATCCTCCTTGCGGATCCGTTCAAATGTCTGAATTCCTATAGGATATAATTTTCTTGCCATTGCGTCATCGAATTAATTCATTTGCAAAGCTACAACAAAAAAATGATACCACCAAACTTTTATGAGGGAAAAGTTCTATTCTTTTCGTGGTGAAGGCTTGCGGACAATAGGTGTTCACCTTATATTTCGGATAATGTGAACGCTTCTTTTCCTCCAGCTCTTCCGTTTCTAACACTTCGAGTTTGAAGATGATAGGAACATCCTGATGCTGTGGATGCTCAGCCAAATGCTTAAATTTTTCGTATGTCATGGGATAATTGTCTTAAAAAATCGTGAAAGTCAATCTGTGGTCTAAGTTCAGGGAGACAACCTTCAGAGTCTTTGCCTTCTTGATTGTTAAGATTCCTTTTGGTGATAGTTTTATGAATTTTCAGTTTTCTCATGTCCGACTTGCCGTTAGCTTTATGGTCCTCCCAAGGCTTGGGATATGCATGTCTTTTTTTGTATCTCGTGCCATCGCAGTTCTGGATAAAGATTTCCAATACTAATCCATCCATTTGACAATCATGCGGAATGTTGACGGCACGGCGCAGAATGTCGCTTTCGTAGAAGATGCTGCCATCCTTCTTGCAGAGCACGATGTCCAGATAGTCTGGCATATCAGGTATAGTTCCAGGCTCTGACATTTGTGGTTGAAACTCCCCAAACTCTTCCTTCACATACTCGAATAGTCCCCGAGTATATTTTTCGATATCCACCCCTACATATTGAGTATAGGTGTATTTGATAATACATATAGACATTTTATTTGCCATCTTAATCTTTCTTTTTGGTTATACCTATATAATATAGTAATATTGAGGGAAAATTTCAAAAATAAGCGCCAATATTTTGAAAAAAAGTATTGGCGCTTGATTATTGAATGATGATATTGTAAAAAAATCGTATCTCTTAGTTCTTGTTATATCCGAATTTTCTAGTAAACAATACATCTTTCCAATGTGATTCCCGATCAATGATGATTTGGTCATCAGTATCCTTATTGAATGTTTCGAGAATTGTAAAATAGAAATTATTCATGATATAGTCTGTACCTAATTCCTTAAGAAGTTTATTTCCTCCATGGCATGTACGAATGTATGTTTCCCATCTACCGAGAATCATATTTTCACCATACGCTGAACCAACATATTGTTTTCCTGTATTTGAATCAACCAACAGATAGACTCCTTTTTGATTTTCAAGAGCAGAACGCCAACTATCTTTTGTGATGAGATTCTTAAGAGATAGCCATGAAACATTCACGTTGTAATATCCAGGAAAATAGTCGTTGTTGTAAACATTGGGCAGAATCTCTTCAACTATGCACTCAGGCAATACATTCTCTCCTAATCTGATAAGATTCTGACTATGATTTTTAAAGCGGATAACCAATCTGCCTATGTATTCTTTGTATTCATCCAATTCTTCAAACTCATAACCGATTCCATCTTGGATATTAAGATCTTTGGTTACTTTTCCTATATGGAACAATAACCAACAATCTTGTTTTTGAGGAATAGGAACAAAACCTAAAGTTATGTTTCCATCAGAGAAATTACTTTTTTTCGAATAGTTCCAATATTGACCTTCAAGCATATGTTGCTTGCTTTCTTCCGTTTGGTCTGTAAAGTAATCAATAGCCGGTCTTTTGGTTCCAAAACTCAAGTTAAATCTAACTTTAACATTCTTAGGGTCTGGAAGTCTGAGAATATCGTTAAGTAGTATCATAATTAAAATATTTTAGTTCTTATTTTTCCGCATCCATTTGATAAGTGGACACGGAAAAACTTTACTGAAAAACTTATGCGATTAAATTTTCTGGATATCCCAATAGCTTGGGTGCGAAGCTTCACGAGATTTCTTGCCAAACTGAGCCTCACATGCATCTGCAATATTGTGAGCGTCACAACTTGCGAGTGAGGTTGTTACCTCAACGACTGTGCCTTTCTTCATTCCGGCACGGTCAGCTTTTAATGTTCATTTAAATATGTTCATAATTAATAGTTTCTTATTTTCTGAATATTATCTGAAGATATCATTATTCGACTTAATCGTCATAATCATATTGTGATTTTAAAGCAGAGAAGTCACGGCTCCTTTTCTTAAATTCCTTTTTAAGTGTTTTGTAGCAAGAAGTATCTTGCCAAGTCATTTCATTATCAATCTTTCCCATATAGGTGGTGCCCACTTCTTCTGCATTATCAAGGTCATCCGCTTTTATGTATGCCTTTATCAAAGCTAAATATGCACCATCAAAATCTGTTATTGTAACAAACTTGTGATCGCTACCTTCTACTACTGCAAAAGAAAGAGTTGTTAATTTTGATTTTGCACCTTTGAAGTTGCCATCATTTATCATATCCACAACTTGCTCAGTTGTTGCTTCAACCTCTTTTAAGGCATTATTGTAAGCTCTGTCAGGAGAAAGCAAATTATAAACAGTAAAACCAAAAACAGCAAGACCAATAAATCCTACAACAATTATTACAATCTGCTTATTTCTTCTTATTAAATCCAACCAGAATCTCTTTTTTGCATCTACCTTTGCTGCTTCTGATTCAGCCTCAACCTCATCAAGCAAACGCTGTATCTTAGGATTGTTACCATAGTACATTCTTGCTTTGCGAGCATAGCGCTCCACTTCAGCTTTGCTCTTATCAACATCTTCTCCAGACTTGAAGTTTACCAAAGCAGATTCAAGATGCTCGATAATCTCCTCCAACTCCTTACTTGCCTCAGGGGTGATGTTGCCACCACAGTTAGGACACTTGTCGGTCAGTTCTGGAATAGAGCTACCGCAGTAAGGGCAGGTCTTGCCACGACGCTTGTTCACAGCAGCTGCTACAGCCTGATCTGCCTTTTGCTGCTGTGCATCGATGTACAAATCTACCTCGTCAACATTCAAACCCAGAGTCTGTGCTTTGTTCAAAAGCACCTGACGCTCTTTGGCAGAGATGATGCCGTCGGTAAGGTACTCTTTGATGAGGTCATCAAGCTCCTGTGGAATTGCACCTTCCTTCTTAGCAGGCTTAGCTGCCTGAGGAGCCTGTGCTTCCATTTCTTTCTTGCGCTTAGCAAGACGACCCTCAAGTACCAGTTCAAACTCGTCGCGGTCGATGCCCATGGCCTCGGCCTTCTTGAAGAGAAGATTCTTCTCTTTGTCAGTCAATACACCATCTGCCAATGCTGCAGTGATGAGTGCTTCTAACTTCTCGTTATACATAGTAGATAAATTTATTTGTTATTATATTCTTTTATACGTATTAATGATGCTTCTCGTAGAATCTTGCCTCAAGCACCATTTCTACCTCGTCGGGATCTTCTCCCTCCTTGACAGCACGGCGTAAGACAATTTCCTTCTTTTTGTCTGTCAGCTCATCACTTGCTGCTGCAGAATTGATGAGCTCTTCAAGACCATCAGAGAATAGGTTGCCAGGAGACTTCTGTATGGTTGGAATCTCTTCGGATTCTTTCTGGATATCCATAGTCTCTTCCTGAGTGTCCTGTGTCTCTTCTTCTGCCACTTCGGTAAGTGGTGGAACAGGTGTACCATAGAAATTCAACTTGTCTGCAGGCATCTTACGAAGACGAACTTCTGTTTCGTCAACTTCCTTTAGAAGTTCGGCGTAGTAGACATATAACTCTTCTGGTACATACAGAGTCTTAATGCAGTCACACAGACTTTCTATATCTGTAAGTTTATTGGTGTAGATATACACATCAGGTGCGTATTCGTCATCATTGAGAGTGCCGATTTCTTTAACAGTGTAAGGTACATATACCTCTCTAATGCTTTTGCTTGAGGCAAATTCATCACCCACAATTTTTACTCCTACAGGTATGACAAGTGTCTCAATCTTGCAATTTTCACCAATGAAATTATCTGGAATTTCTTCCAACAGATGAACCTTGGACAAATCCAATTCTTCGATATTCTTACATTTATAGGTAGTGCTTTGGAGCGACTTTAGAGTACTTGGAAATGTTATCTTGCGTAGGTTGGTGCATCCATCGAACACTTCATCACCTATTGTTTCTACTCCTTCAGGAAAGTTTATTTCTTGAAGTCTCTTACATTTTTCAAACAGACAGTCTGGAATTTCCTTCAATAATTTAACCTTTGAGAAATCTACCTCTTCAAGATAGTCCTCATGTCCATGCTCACTGAAAAAACATCCATCAATTTCTCTAAGGGTTGAAGGGAAGACAACTTTTCTAATTTTCTTATAACCCTCCAAGGCATCTTCGCCGAGAGTTGTATGTCCCTCGTCGATGGTTAAAACGCCATTTTTAAAAGTGCCTAACTGGATTCGTATATCATCGTCATCATCTGATAACTTTGTTAATGGATAATCCCAATTGTCATCATCATCGTCATCATCATCGTCATAGTTGAATTGATTCTGCTTTGCTTCCTGGATGTTCTTTCTTACCTCTTCGCGAGCCTCTTGAAAACTCTTTTTGGCTTCGTTTGAAACTTCTTCCAGACTTTCACCTACTGTCTTTGCGATATCACCGACTAATTTTTTGAATAATCCCATATTATCACAAATTTAATGTTCTTACTTTTGTTTGTATTATAGCTGCCGGGAAATTACATCCCCGGCATAGTAGGAGGCATTCCCGGCATCTGTGGGGCGGTGCCTTGGAACAATGGAGCGAGTTCTGCTACATTGCCGGCAAACTCCCACTGCGCCATGCCGTTCTTCCAAACGTATGACTGCTGGGTGAGCTGACCCTGCTGAACGAGCTGCTGGAGCTTGTTCCAATCGCATGGACCATACTGCTGACCATTGATACCAATAAAATATTGCACCTGAGGAACTGCGGCACCCATGCCTGGCATCTGAGGCGCACCACCCATGCCTTTCTGACCTGGCATCTGAGGAGCTCCACCCATCTGACCCATGTTGTTCATACCACCCATAGTCTGCTGGCGGAAGGCATTGATGCCATTATCTGTGGCATTGTTGAGAACACCGGCATTAAGGTTTGCCTGATGAGCACCCATAAAGGTCTGCTCTGTCTGGAGACGAGAAGCACGCTGCATCTCCTCACGCTGAATACGCATGGTTTCACGTTGGTTCTCCAAGTTCATGCGCTGCAATTCCTCCTGACCGCCAAGGTCGAGTTCCTGCTTTCTGCCCATGGCATCGAGATTCAGCTCAGACTGCTTCTTGAGCATATCCTGCTGAAGGTCGTTGTTGAGGTTGAAGTTGGAAATCTGGGCATTGTGCTGAGCCATCATACGCTCCTTCTCCAGGTCGGCAGTAAGGGCTCTGAGTTCACGATAGCCACGGCTCTCCTTATCCACGTTGATGCCTGTGATGTCGAGGCTGCGGATGGTGATGCCGAAAAGCTTCTCTACCTGAGGAGTAACACGCTGCTGGATGAGTTCGCTAATCTCAAAAATCTTGCGTTCAATCTGAACTACCGGAATCTGAGCGTCTATAGGAGCATTCACCACCACGCTCTTGATGAACTTGGTGAGCTGACCACGAAGCTTGTTCTTGAAAGTCTCGTCGCTGTAACCCTCATTGCGGTTCACACTATGGAAGAGATCCATGTCCTCGATGGCATATACCACGGCACCATGTACAGATACTGGTACACCATAATCTTGCAGGCGTGGGTCGAAGACATCAAAGTAAGGGATGGCAAAGTTCAGCTGACTACCCTTGCTCAGGTTGCTGAGGTTGGTCAGGTTGTTCTGTTCCACTCTTCTCGCTGCTTCCTCGGCAGCTTGTCTTTTCTCTTCTTCTACTTCCTTAGAAGATTTAAAACCAAAAAATCCCATACGTTTCAGTTTTTATGATTGTTATTATTTTTGTTATTTACTATAGAGTCCCTTTGTAGGGGACAGATTATTTCGTTGTATAGATTCGCTTCGTCTTGCCCTGGGCATCTACTTCTACGAAGGTGTCTGCTCCATATTGGCGGCTTGCGTCGTGATAGTTGAATGAATATCCCGTTTCGTAATTGCCGTCGATGGTAGGTCGGCTTACCTGGTCGATGCTATCCAGCATTTCCGGTTTCAAGCCCAGCTGCTGGTACAGATGCTGCTCTACCATGTTTCGGATGGCATTGAGATTCTCATCCACATAACCACGAATCTGGTCGATGAGCGACTGGTTGCTCTTATCCTTCTGCAGCAGGCGCTGTCGCATGGTCTTCTTGAGCGGAGAACCGTCTGCCTTGATAGGAGCTGGTGGCATCGCATCATTCTGCAGTGCAGATTCTACCACATATTCTCTGCGACGGACATGGAGCATCGGGTTGCCGTAGAGACAGAACATCAGGGCGGTGCTCATAGAGAAACAATCATCCTCTACATGTCGGCACATGTTGAAGTAATCGCACTTAGCCTGGAGCATCGCCTTTCCGCCCGTCATACCCTTGAACTGATAGAGCGGATAGAGGCGCATCAGCACCTCGCTGCCTGTGCCCGGGTTCAACAGAAGTTGGCGGGCTTCATCCGTTTCCTCATTAGAGAACATCGGAACAGGAATGAGCGAACCGGTATAGAGTAATACGCCACCTCCGTAGAGGGCGCTGAGCAACATGGAGTCGTTTCGTTTGTAACCGGCATATCGGGCTCCGAAACAAGCCACGGTATTGAAGACTCTTGCCCTGCCTTGGTTGAGGAGCGAAGGATTGAATGCTTCATCCTCACTATAGAATCCGCACATATCCTCTGCATCGGCACCATGAAGATTGAACATCAGCATATCTGCCTTGTCCAGAGACTTGCAATAGATGCTGAGGCTTTCCGCATCTTCGGTCAGCAGCTTCGGACTGATATACATTCCGTTGCGAATCAGCTCAGGATCGTCGGTATTGTAAAGGAGCGGCAGGTGCTGGGTCATCGTGCAGCTGGCTGGAATCCAGTCGCGGTTGCTGATCATCAGAACATTGCCAACAGGAATACCGCCGCCATACATACTGCTGATGTTGAAGTAAGCACCGATGTCGCTTCGGATATCCGTATCGAGCTGACCGTCCTCTAAAGGCAGACGAGCCACATTGTTGCGGGCGCAACCTACGGTGAAGTCTGAATCGCGACTATCCAGCAAATCTACGATATAGGTGCCTTCGAAGGCATAGCAGGTATCTGTAGGGATTCGCTCGCCGCCATACGGCCATGGGTCTTCGACGCGAGGGATAGGAATCACATCGTCACCTCCTATTATAAATAGGTGTAGGTCGGGACCTGCTGTCAGGTTGTTGTCTGCGATGCAGCGGGATACTGCTTCATTGCATTCTATCCAGGATGGAGTCTCATGGGTGGAATCCAGTCCATATTGCGAGATGTCGAGGAATGTCCAGTACATCTGCTGGTCGTAGGCATTCTGTATGAAGTCGTTGAAGACATCATATACCTCCTGGATGGTGCAACCGTATTTTCTTGCCAGTGCATTGCCATCTGTCAGGATGATGCCGTAGTGGTCTTCCAAGGGGTCGGGCTGGTCGATGGGTTCATCAGCAGTTCTTGCTTCTGATGCCATCTGCACGGCTTCCGGCTGTGGAGCCGCCTTGCTTTGTCCCGGCATAGGGGGAGGAGTTGCACCGCCTGGCATACTTGCCATTTGAGGCTGCTGACTGATCGCATTGACGCTTCCCAGTCCCATATTATTGGCAGCCTGCAGAGGATTGAAGCCTCGCATCTGGTTGAGCTTCACGTTCTGGGCATTAAACTTTGGCATCGGAGGAGGTGTAGGCATCTGAGGTGGTACAGCCATCTCGCTCTTCTCCTTCGGGATGAATTCCGAAAGGGTTGTGTCGCAATAGAACTGATACCATTCTTCTGGCTGAGGCTTATCCTCCAACATCTCCTTTACGGCATACCATAGGGCACTTAGCGGTTCACTCATTCCGTTTTGTACGGCCTGGTCGAGATACTGGATGGTCTGCTGTCTGTAGTAATCCTGCTTTCCATTCTTGTGGTAGTCGGCAAGATTATCAAGAGCCATCAGCAGGGCGATGTCGCCTTGCGGACAACCGAAACCGCCCATTCTTGGCAGAAGCACGGTGGCATTGTCGATATTGCCGGTCTTGATGAACGCTACATGAGCCCAGAAAAGTTGCCAGTAGTTATCGGTACGGGAACCGAAGAAGGCAAGGGCGCACTTGTCGGGATACATCGAGGCTAGCAACAGATGATAGTAGAACTGGATGTTGTTATCATTCGTCATCACACGTGCCAACTGCTCCAGACTGTTGAACTTGCGCTTCAGAATGTCGGTATGGTTGGTCTGGATGGCATTGAAGACCTCGGTCAGAATCTGCTCTGCCAGGAATTCGTTACCCTTGCTGCCTTGCAGGATATGGATGTTCTGACGTACCTGATCTATGATTTGGTTGGCTCTTAAGGGAGCAATATGCCATTGGATGCTCAACTGGTTGAGCTCTGCCAACTTCTGATTATCCAACTTGCCATCCACCAGTCGTTCCTGCACAGCCTGCAGAAAGAGAGTCTCATTCTGCTGATAGATCTCAGTCTGAGTCTTCTGTGCCTCATATACAGTCTGGTTGTTAACCGTACTGTTGTTGGTGGTATGGGTTGTTGTTGAGGTGTTATAGTTGTTTTGCGTATTGTGGGAGTCGGAATGGATTCCGCCTACTACAGCTGCATCACCATCAAGTTTAATATCGCTCATAGTCTGATTACTTTATATGTTTAGACTTCTTGTTGCATTTTCTGGAGAGGGCTTACCATTGGAAAGGTGCACCACAGTCTGGACAGTTTGGAGTGCCTGGTGCAATGTGGATGGTGTGTCCACAGTTGTAGCACTGGCATTCTATCAATTCCTGCTGAGGAGTTGCCTGTTGTGGAGCTGCTTGGCTTCCTGCTGTATTTCCACCGAGTCCGCCATTGAAGGCGTTCAGATTGTTGGCGGCAGCAGTGCTTACCTGCGAGATGTTGTTCATAGCCACATCCTGGGTATGATCTACTCGCTCCTGCTGGCGTCGGTTTTCCTCTTCCAGCTGGTTGATGCGCTGTTGCTGCTGGTTTTGCTGGGCGCCGCTGATGCCGGTGGCTGTATCTTTTATCATGCCGGCCATCTTCATCATGGCTTCCATCTGAGCATTGCTGTTCTGCTGTTGCATCTGTAGCATCTGCTGCATCATCGCTTCCTTTTCTGCTGCAGTCTGTCGCAGATTTTCGGCTTCCTTCTCGCCGCTATAGGCGTTTGCCATAGCTACCTGTGCATCTCCGGTGAGGTGGGAGAGTTGTGCGGCACGAATCTGTTCGGCAGTCATATTGGCGAAATGGTTGTCACGATTCATCTGTTCATTGCTCTGAATGGTGGCTACGTTCTCTTCGTGCTGATATTTCTGCTGGTCGAGCTGTGCCTGCATCTGAGCCATCTGCTGCAGCTTGTCCATCTGGCGCTGGTGGCGGTTGGCTTCCAACTGGTCATCGTCCATCTTTTCCTGACGGTTGCGCTCATAGGCAAGGCGGTCGTCTTCCAGTTTCTCGTTGCGTGCCAGGAGATGGGCTTCCTTATCCAGTTCGCGTTGACGCATCATCTGCTGGAAGTCGTAATCATCCTCCTTCGCCTTTCGGTTGAAGTCTCGGTTGTATTCCTTTTCTTCCTGCATCCACTGGCGTTCACGCTCTTCATCTTCGATGCCCCAGTTACGGCGGCGTTCCAGATCTTCACGTTCCCAGTCGTGGTCGGTGCGGGAATCATCGAGTGCCCATTCTGCTTTAAGACGGGCTGTGTCGATGTTCTGCTGGCTTTGGATGCGCATGATTTCCGTGATTTCCTCACGAGGAATCTTCTTGTGGGCAAGCTCATCTTCGAGCACTTCCATTTCCTCCTGCTTGACAAGACGGTTCTTGCGGAGGTCTTCCAGGGCTTCGAACTCCTCTTCCTGGGTCTTAGCCTGGCGGATGCGCTTCTGACTTTCGAGCATCTGGACGAATTCCTCCAACTCATCATCGTGGAGCAACTGGTCTTTGTTGATGCCCTGGAGGGCATGGCGCAAATCCTCGGCGTTTTGTGCAGAAGAAATCTGCTGGGAGTTGGCCTCAACTTCCATTCGGTTTCGGAATTCTCCGGTGCGGTGCATGAAGTCGAGTTCCTTCTCTGTGTTATAGAGCTGGCGTTCTACCTGACGGAAACGCTCAAAGTCCTGATTGCTGTCGGTGATATTCAGAACCTGAGTGCATTCTATGCCGAATACCTGCTGGTTGATGGTCTGGCGGATCTTCTCTTTCAGTACATTTACAGTTTCGGCAGTCAGTCCGGCAGACTCGTAGTTCTGGTTGCGGAGTTCCTGGCGCAACAGGGTTTCTACGGTACCATTGAGCAACTGCTGTAATTCTCTAGTTGTTACGCTGTTGCGGTCGGTAAGGTAATTGGTAGCGAAGGTATGAATATCGCTGATGCTCATCTGGAGAGATACTCCAATCTGTACATCATGGATGCCCATCGGAATGGTGTATGGCTGGAAGGCAAGTTCGCCATTCTCGTTCATCGCTCCACCGAAAGTGAGGGTGATGAAACGGTTGCTGACGATATAGACCGACAGGATAGGAGCCTGGGTGATGCGGGCTAAGATGCGGGCATAATCCAGTTGGCGCTTCTTGGCTTTTTCTTTCTGTTCACCTTTCTTTTCGCCGAAGATGATGCGACCGAGCCAGTTGAAGCCACGGCCTACTTCTCCTACGATACCGAGCTGGCGGAAGGTAGGCTCAGCCTGGCGCTTGCGGTCTCGTTCACGCTTTTCGGCTTCAGCCATATCTTTCTCAGCCTTTTCTACCGCATTCTTGATAGCAGCCTGCTCTTCTTCTACAGACTTATAAAAGAGGTATGCACCTGCTGAGAGGGTTGAAACCAGCTCACCATTGGCAAAAATGATGGCGGTGCAACCTTCCTGAATGATGATACCTTTCAGTTTTTCTATTTCGTCGAGTTCCCGTTCGCTAATCTTGCGAGCGATTTCTCCTGGTTGGATATTCCAGATGGTTCTGCCTCTTACCACGTCAACACCATCAACAGCTTCCATACTGCGGCGGTCGCGGCTACGTTCAGCCTCTCTTTCGGCAGCAATCTGTGCCTGTTCAGCCTGCTGCTGTGCATTTCTGGCATCACGGATTTCCGACTGGCTTTCAGTAGCTTGCTGGTTAACGGCTCTTCTCTGTTCTTCTGCAATCTGGCGATTGAGCGCACCACCAGTCATGGCGTTTGCTACAGAGCGAACGGCATTGGTGAACATACCCTTGCTGGCTTGTGGAGTCTGAGGGGCTTGTGGAGACTGTGGAGCCTGAGGCATTACTGGGCGCTGAGGCTGCATCGGTTTTGGGGGCATACCCGGTGTTTGAGGTCTCATAGGTTGAGGCTTCATAGGCTGTTGAGGAGCCATGGCTTTCAGTGGTTGAGGACGTTGAGGCTTGCTAACTCCTTGTGGCTGGGTTGGAGCCTGTGGTTGCAAGTCAATAGGTTGTCCACACTTCGTACAGAATTTCATTCCCGGTTGCAGCGTTGCGCCGCATTTCTTGCAATATGTCATAATGGTTATTATTTTTAAGATTAAATGAACTGATTATTGTATCAGCGCAATGAATATAGCGATTAGCAGAATCACCCAGAAGAACTTGATGAAGCATCCTATACATCCGGTAATGCCTTCACCTAAGAGTCCTCCGAGAAATCCCAGTAGCTGTATTCCCCAGCCTAGAATGCCGAGAAGTACAAATGCTCCGATTCCTATCAATATGATAAGTAGTATTGTCATATCACCTTTGAGAGTATTTCATTTACTTTATACAATCGTTAAGAATATCAATTTACGTTGATAACTAATTCATGTTTGGGTGCAAAGATATATAAAATAAATGAAACAGAATTGGTTCAAATTGGTTCATTTTTGCCTTGATTTGGATCAATTGCCTCAAAAAAGCATTTTTTTTAGTGAAAAATGCCCAAAAAGGGTCTTTTTAGCATTTCTTAAACTTTTGGGAGATGTAGTTGGAGAGGAGTGTCTTTCTCCCGCTGAAGCCTGTTTACCTCTTCCTTTCCCGATTGTACTCCTGAGCTTACACCTTATTATATACATAGGGGAATGCTTGCCGCAATTCCCCTCTCTTTTCTCTTGTGAAATGTGGAAGCCAACCCCTTTAATGTCCGTTTTCAAAACTGATACTGTCCCCATGAGATAGGGGGAAGGTCGGTTTAAGAATTTGTGAAAGTCAATCGTAATCCATCGGCTACCCCCCCCTCAGTGTCAGGAAATCACCCATTCCAGAGTATTCACCTCGTCTTTGATAGAGAAGTTCAAGCCCACCTTCACCACCTTCTTGCCGCTCATCTTGAAAGCATCGGCATAATGCCTTGTCTCTATCTGGGCGAGAGCCTCCTCGGCACTCTTGTTGAATTTCAGTTCCATCACATAGATGGTGTCGGCAGTCTCCATCGTGATGTCGATTCTCCCTTTAGCCGTGTGCTGCTCCACAATAATATTGTAGTCAGTAAGCAAGGCAAAGATGATATAAAACATCTGCTGGTAATGTCCCTCATAATTGGTGTTGTCGCAATATGGAATGGTTTCCAGGAAATCAGCCAGCATTTGCAGGGCTTCATCCATTTTACTACTATTAATATAGGAAGAAATGTCAGCAATCACAACCCTACCCGTATCTATTCCCGATCCAAGGTAGCCCGGCAACAAACTGTCGAACAGTCCCACCTCAATCTCCTTGTTAGGAAAGTCGAGCGTATAAACATCTATCTTCTTTTCGTAGTCCTTGATGGTGAGATAGCCACTCTGATACAGCAGAGGAGTGAGCGAAGTCATTCTTTCCGTTGCAGCGTCAAAGGAGGAAGCCTTAGCCCTCACTCGCCCCAACTGCGATGGCAACACATGAAACTCCCTCATTTTTTCAATCAGATAAGTAGGTGTACCGGATCCAAACCAATAAGCCTTCAGCTTGCCATCAGCAAAGCAATTGAGCAAGCTGTAAGGATTGAAGACATCAGGCGATGGCCAAGTGAAGTGATAACCATCATAATGGTCTTTGAGTTCCTGGATAGTCTCCTCCCTGCTCAGTTCCAGATGCTCGGCAAGAGCATCGATGTCATCACTCATCTGGGTCAACAGTTCCTCCTTGGTGATGCCACAGATGCCGGCATAAGGCTCGTCCATGCTCACATTCTTGATGTTGTTCAGCTCGCTGAAGATGCTGAGCTGCGAGAACTTCGTGATACCCGTCATGAATACGAAGCGAAGCATTGATTCATTTCCCTTCAGAGGACTATAGAAGTTGCGCATCGTGTTACGGAGCTCGTCTAGTCTTTCCTTTTCATGCGCCACATCCAGCAGCGGAGCATCATATTCATCAATGAGCACCACCACCTGCTTGCCTGTCTTATGATAAACTGCATTTATCAAATCGTCAAGTCGAATATTAACATCTGTTTTATTGCTCATGCAATCGAACCTTGCCTCTTGCTTTTCAATAATATCCAACAAATAACGATTCAGCTGCTCCTTCTCCATATGCTTACCCTTGCTCAGGTCGAAGTGCAGAACCGGATAAGTATTCCACTCCTTCTCCAGCTTCTCGATGGCAAGCCCCTCAAAGAGTTCCTTCTTTCCTTCGAAATAACTTTGGAAGGTGGAAACCAGCAGCGACTTGCCGAAACGGCGTGGGCGACTCAAGAAGAAATACTTTCCATCGGTATGTGTCATACGATAGATGTATTCCGTCTTGTCGATATAGAGGTTGTCCAACTTGCGGATTTCCTCAAATGTCTGAATTCCTATAGGATATAATTTTCTTGCCATTGCGTCATCGAATTAATTCATTTGCAAAGCTACAACAAAAAAATGATACCACCAAACTTTTATGAGGGAAAAGTTTTATTCTTTTCGTGGTGAAGGCTTGCGGACAATAGGTATTCACCTTATATTTCGGATAGTGTGAACGCTTTTTCTCCTCCAGCTCTTCTGTTTCTAAAACTTCGAGCTTGAAGATGGCTGGAACATCCCGATGCTGTGGATGTTCAGCCAATTGCTTGAATTCTTCGTATGTCATAGGATGGCTATCTTAAGAAGTGAAGGTCAATCTTGGGTCTAAGTTCAGGTATTCTGATGCCTTCAGAGTCTTTGCCTTCTTGATTGTTAAGATGCCTTTTGCTGATAGTTTTATGAATTTTCAGTTTTCTCATGTCCGACTTGCCGTTA
>OCLF01000168.1_pt1 | contig 21317 bp, 16 predicted proteins | sample 1502881 | NCBI WGS metagenome assembly OCLF01 (sample SAMN03418267, study PRJEB22391) | human gut metagenome | biome: human-gut; feature: organic feature; material: feces | host: Homo sapiens | place: Tanzania | collected 2013-01
TACTCTGAAGGGGTCTCGTCGCTTGAGAGCACGTCTATCAGGCTGTTTTCTTCGCCCTCTTTAAACGGCGCGTCCATCGACACCTGACGCGTGTTGGCCTTTATCGCTTCCTCCACCTTTTCCTGCGGCAGGTCTGTGCTCGATGCTATCTCGTCGATGCTCGGGCGTCGTTCGTGCTCTTGCTCAAACTTGCTCAGCGCCTTGTTAATCTTGTTCACCGACCCCACCTGGTTGAGCGGCAGGCGCACGGGCCGTCCTTGCTCAGCAATGGCTTGCATGATGCTTTGTCTTATCCACCACACGGCGTAGGATATGAACTTGAAGCCGCGTGTCTCGTCAAACTTCTTCGCAGCCTTGATCAATCCTATGTTGCCCTCGTTGATGAGGTCGGGCAAGCTGAGCCCTTGGTTCTGATACTGTTTGGCAACCGACACAACAAACCTCAGGTTTGCGCGTGTGAGCTTTTCAAGCGCTTTGTTGTCGCCCTCCTTTATGCGTTGGGCCAGTTCAACCTCTTCATCGAGCGAAAGGAGTTCCTCATGCCCGATGTCTTGTAGGTACTTGTCGAGAGCATCGCTCTCGCGGTTGGTAAACGATTTACTTATTTTTAGTTGTCTCATGTAGCTCACGCGATTTTTTTAGATTATACAAAGGTATATATTATTTTTTTTCTTACGCAATGTTTTTCGATTTTTTTTCTTTATGTAGTCTTATCTTGTAAGTTTTTTTGCTTTTTGTTTTGTTAATTGTGAATATTAAACTACTTTTGCACAATAAAAACAGACAAATCAGCTATTTTTGGCGACTCTTTAGCTTGCCGTCTTCACATTTTATTAAAAAAACAAGGGGCTCTCACACGGCTCTCATAGCATATATTAATAAGGTGTTAAGGTCCATGACCACATGAGCAAACACGCCAACACAAGCATTTGTCTGGTCGATAGGGCAAAAACAGAAAATTATTATATTGTTAGCATATATGAATAAAACAATTATTACAGTAGTGGGCAAGGATACTGTTGGTATCATTGCAAAAGTGTGTGCTTACCTCGCTGAAAGCCATGTCAACATCCTGGACATCTCTCAGACCATCGTTCAAGACTATTTCAACATGATGATGATCGTTGACATGACAAAGATGGAGAAGCCGTTTGAGGTTGTGGCCAATCGCCTACGCCTACATCCGAAGTTGGAGGAGTGAGCAGAGGATCTTTCTTTAGCACACGTTTTAGCACGGCACCCATATAAATTCTCAAAGCTATGTCATAGTATTTGATACCCTTGCGCAACGACGAGGCGTTGATGACATACTCGTGATAATTATATGTAGAGACATTATCGCCCGAAGCAGAGCGAAGATTTTCGAGAATCTTCTTACCATTAAGGATTTCGCCTACCGAGAATGGCGATAGCCAATCGAAGTTGACGATGCTCTTCTGCGAACCTATTGGGCGCACATCGCGCTTAGGCCATTTGCGGATATCGCGATATAGACCCACGGTAGTGATATTGCGACCAGGCACCAAGAACATGGTGTCACCACCTGCTATGAGATATGAGAATGGCAAGTTGCGAGTGTTAGGATGGTGCATCAGTTTGCCGAAGCATACTGAAAAGGTTCCGATAGTGGCAGGCATCAGCAGATAGGCTCCGCTGGCTGTCTTTGAACCACGCTCCAAAACTCCCCAATGCATAGGTCCCATTTTGTAGGCATGGTTGGAGAAGTTGGTGGCAGAACCTGCGTTATAGAACGAGAACATACCGCCAATGAGCAACGAGCTCTTATGGTGGCTGGCTGTGAATGGTCCACAGAAGGCTGCACAAGCCTCACCATTACTCATATAAGAGTTGGCAAAGAACAACGAAGCTGAAGCTGTGAAGCCATTGCTGAGCTGGCAAGCTTCGCCCACAAAGCAATCTTGTATCTTCACACTATTGATGATGCTCGAGCCATCTGAGATGATGGAGTTTTCGCATATCACGCCTGTACCTATATATACTGATGCGTTAGGCGATGTGAGGATGGTGCAATCGCTTAGGCGTGAGGCGCCATCTATCTCGCAATCATCAAAGACTACAGTATTTGTAATTTCTTTGGTATTTACAATCTTCACTCGGTCGCCAATGACGCCTCGCTCGGGAGCTGTATCAGAAATCTGCTGACGAATAAGCTGACGAATCTCGCTCTTTAGTTCCTTGTCGGCAAAATGCTTCACCATGAAAGCAGCCAACTGACTATTTAGATCGCGGAACAAAACTACATTACCATCACCAACCTCGTTGAGAACTGAAATAAGGTTGCCTTCGCCAAAGGTAGCGCCATCTGTTGTCTCGATAGTTGAAACATTGGCAATATGGCAATCTTCACCAATAGTATAGTTGTTGATATAGTTGCCTATTTTCTCTATCAAGCAGTTGTCGCCAATAACTACGTTTCGCAATGTGGCATCGTTGATACCAGAATGCTTCACGAAGCCTTTGCTCACCTCTACATTTTTCTCGAAAGCACCAATGCGAATGTCGCCATATAGCATCACTCGGTGCATGAAGTTGGGGCGAAAATCTTCTGCCACCATTACCGAGGTCCAATCCTCAGCCCAACAGTTGTTGGCTTCAAGGATATCTATCTCACGGTCTGTAATGTGTCTGTAGTCGTTCATTTATTCTAAGATTAGTCAATAGGATATAAAAAGTCGTTGTATGGATACTTCTGTACATGAAGCTCGCGAACTCTGGTGTAAAGGGTGTTGCGGAGTTCTTCCACATTCATCTTCTCGCGTGCTGAGATGAAGATGCAGTTGTCGTTGAGCTTGGCCATCCATGTCTTCTCGAGCTCATCGAGTGTGATATTCTCCTTGGTGGCAGGAGTAAGGTCGTCGGGCTCTTTTTCTGTCCATGTGTAGTTGTCTATCTTATTAAACACCATCACCTTAGGCTTGTCGGCACAACCGAGTTCCTTTAGGGTGTTGTCTACAACGTTTATCTGTTCCTCGAAGTCGGGATGTGAGATATCTACTACATGGAATAGCAAGTCGGCTTCGCGCACCTCGTCGAGTGTAGACTTAAACGACTCTACAAGGTCGGTAGGCAACTTGCGAATAAAACCTACAGTATCGGCAAGAAGGAATGGAAGATTGTCGACAACAACCTTGCGCACGGTAGTATCCAAAGTGGCAAAGAGCTTATTCTCGGCAAACACCTCGCTCTTGGCAAGAAGGTTCATGATGGTAGACTTGCCAACGTTGGTATATCCCACCAATGCCACACGAATCATTCTGCCACGATTCTTGCGCTGAGTGGCTGTCTGCTTCTCAATTTCCACAAGTCGCTGCTTGAGCAGAGTGATACGCTGAAGGATGATACGACGGTCCATCTCAAGCTGGGTTTCACCAGGACCACGCAAGCCCACACTACCCTTTCCACCACCTGAGCCAGAGCCACCACCTTGGCGTTCCAAGTGGGTCCACAAGCGCTGCAAGCGTGGAAGCATATAGCGATATTGCGCAAGTTCCACCTGTGTCTTAGCGTTGGCTGTCTGCGCACGCATAGCAAAAATGTCGAGGATGAGAGATGTACGGTCTAATATCTTTACGCCAAGTTCGGCTTCGATATTTCGTATTTGCTTTGCCGACAACTCATCATCGAAAATTACCATACCAATCTCGCGTTCGTTGTCTTCCTCGTCTTTGATATATTGCTTTATCTCTTCGAGCTTACCTTTACCTACGTATGTAACCTGACTTGGTCCAGTAACTCTCTGCGTAAATCGCTTCACAGTTACCGCACCAGCAGTATCGGCAAGAAACTCTAATTCATCGAGATATTCCTTGGTTTTGGCCTCATCTTGCTCCTTGGTTATAAGTCCAACGAGTACGGCGGTCTCCGCCTTGGCCTCTGAAATTACGAATTCTTTCATCTATTATATATAATATGTATGCAAAAATAATAAGATTAAGTGGAATAACAAAGAAAAACGCGTATTTTCCATACATACAACGTAATGTTTACTGTAAACGTTTGCGTGGAAATATCGATAATAATTTGTTATTTATTTGATTTACATCAATAAATGCCCTACCTTTGCATCAGAATTAAGAAATAAGGATACATTAACTGATTTTCATAAGATCATAACTACATAGAAAACACAAACTGCTGAAACATTCAAAGGAAAAAGTCCCGATGCGATATCGGGACTTTTTTGCGTTTATATATACAAAGTTCCAATATTTTTTAATACCTTTGCAGCCGTTTTAACCAAAAACACATTTATGAACAAACAAATTTTTAACAAGCGCTCACCTATCCTGTTCAAGCATTTTAGCAGGAAAGGCTATGCCCTCTTCTCGTGCATCGGACGTGAAGTGTTGGTAGGAACGCTGAGCATCGCTACTTTGACTTACGCCAAAGCAGACGGCATCAGCACACGTACCGACTTCGCTGCCGACTCTCTTAGTCGCGAAGAGGTAAAGCTCGACGAAGTTATCGTCACAGGTTCTCGAGCGCCGCTGACTCAGCTGCAGTCAGCAAAGATCGTTGAGGTAATCACTCGCGACGATATTCATCGTGCGCAGGCTACAACCATCAACGACATTTTGAAATTAGCTACTGGCGTGGATGTTCGTCAGCGCGGTGGCTTTGGTGTACAGACGGACATCTCTATCAATGGCGGTACGTTCGACCAGATTACCATTCTTCTTAATGGGGTTGACATTTCCAACCCTCAGACTGGTCACAATGCTGCAGACTTCCCAGTTTCGTTACAAGACATCGAACGCATAGAGGTACTCGAAGGTGCTTCGGCAAGGGTGTTTGGCTCGCAGGCTTTCAATGGTGCTATCAACATCGTGACAAAGCAGGCTGAGAATACTGGGGTGCGCATTAGCACAGAGGCAGGAAGCTTCGGCACATGGGGCGCCAATGGTAGTTTGTCGTTCTGCAACAAGAACTTCGGGTCTACACTCAGCGGTGGCTATCAGCAAAGTGATGGCGGCACCGAGAATAGCGACTTCAAGAAGCGACAGTTGTATTGGCAGGGCGGATTAGGCAAGGAAGGTGCAAAACTGAATTGGCAAGCAGGACTTATTTCTAAAGATTATGGTGCCAGCACTTTCTATAGCGCACGTTTCAACAATCAATATGAGACTACTCGTAGATATATAGCTTCGATAAGTGGCGAGCTGAAGCCTATAGCAGGTTCTTCGTTGACTTTGGCTCCTACGGTATATGGTCATCGCAACTACGACCACTACCAGCTGACACGCCATAAGACTGGTGCAAGCAATGGCGAAAACTATCACAGACTCGACGTCTATGGCGGTTCGCTCAATATTTATTTCTCGTCTATCTTAGGAAAGACTGCCGTTGGTGCAGACTTGCGACGCGAAAAGATATATAGTACAGCCTACGGCGATATGCTCGACGAGTCGGAATATAAAGATATTCATGGCTCAGACAGAAAGTATACAAGAATGGGCAAACGTACCACTTCAAACTTCTTCATCGAGCACAACGTTATCCTTGGTGGCTTCACACTTTCGGCAGGTTTGCTTGCCAATAAGAACACGGGTATAGATAGCGACTACAAACTGTATCCTGGTATCGACCTCAGCTACCGTCCTTCGGAAAACTGGAAGTTGTTTGCATCTTGGAACAAGGCGTTGCGTGTGCCTACTTACACCGACCTTTACACCAGCAACTCAGTACAGCAAGGCGACTTGAACCTGAAGCCTGAGAAGAATTCTACATTCAAGGTTGGTAGCCAATATCGTAGTGAATGGTTGGATGCTAATTTGTCGGCTTTCTATAGCAAGGGTACTGACATGATTGACTGGGTATACGAAACCCAAGAGTCTACAAAATATCATGCACTAAATATTGGCGAGCTCAACAACATGGGATTCTCTGTAGAGTCTACCATTAAGCTCAACAATCTGTTGCCTACAACTCCTCTTGAGCGATTGAAGTTGGGCTATGCTTATATCGACCAAGATCATAAGACCGACCGTCAGATCTTTAAGTCGCTCTATGCTTTGGAGTATCTGCGCCATAAGTTTACATGCACCCTCGACCATCACATCTGGCGACAGTTGCATGCAAGCTGGAGCCTAAGATGGCAGCAGCGCATGAATGGTTATCATCCATACACCAAGCTTGATGGTAAAATCATGTGGGATGCTAACTCATATAACATATATGTAATGGCAGACAACATCACTTGCCACAGATACTACGACCTCGGAGGCGTAAAGCAACCTGGAATGTGGGTAATGGCAGGATTGACCATCAAAATCCAATAACAGTTTTTAATAACACCAAAAAACAAAAAGCCTCGCCTGATAGCAATATCCGGCGAGGCTAATTTGTTATAGCTATTTAAAATGCGAAAATACGCAATTATGCTTTTATCTTGAATGAGTTTTCAAGGCTTTGGATTTCTGCCAAGAACTCTTTATCTACCTTCAAGCGATTTTCCACCTGGGTGCAACTGTGGATAACTGTAGAGTGGTCGCGATTACCCACAAGCTTACCTATGCGGCTTGCTGGCATCTTGGTGTATTTCTGGGCAAGATACATCGACACCTGACGAGCAACTACAAAGTCGCGCTTACGGCTCTTACCACCAACAGCAGATGGTGACACATTAAAGTGATTGCATACAGTCTCAATAATCTCGTCGACAGTAAGTGGCTTGTCGTCAATCTTAACAGCTCGCTTAATCACTCTCTCCGCCAATCGCATATCGATATTGCTATTATATACAATAGAATATGCCATAAGCGAATTGATAACACCCTGCAAATCTCTTACGCTACCATTGGCAGTCTGCGAGATAAACTCGATGACATCGCGTGGAATATGCAAACCATCCTTGCGAATCTTGTTTTCAAGAATGTCTACACATAGCTGGGTGTTAGGCTTTTCAAGCTCTGCTATCAAACCACAAGAGAAACGGGTGAGCAAACGCTCAGGCATACCCTTTAAGTCGACAGGAGGACGGTCGGAAGCCAAGATTATTCGCTTACCATTACGGAACAAGTGGTCGAAGATATGGAAGAAAGTGTCCTGTGTCTTTGGTGCACTAATCCATTCCTGAATATCATCGACGATGAGCATGTCGATGGTCTGATAAAAGCGAATGAAATCGTTGGTAGAATTCTGCAACACCGCATTGGTATACTGCACCTGGAACAATCTTGCGCTGATATACAACACACGTTTCTGAGGATACAGCTGCTTAGTGCGCAATCCAATGGCGTTGACAAGATGAGTCTTACCACAACCCGATGGTCCATAGATGAACATAGGGTTGAATTGTGTGGTATTAGGATGCTCGGCTATTGACTGACCTACCGAACGTGGCAACTTATTGCTGGCACCTTCTATATAATTGGCAAAAGAGAGGTGAGGGTTCAGTTGTGGGTCAATCTGCTGAGGTTGTGCAGCATCAAGCGGAGTTGGCGACTGATTAGCTCTTGTGCGTGGTTTCTGCTCAATATCTGCAGGGTCAGACTCTATATCTTGTGATAGTTTATGTTCCTTATCTGTAACAACACGATAATTCAGGCGTATACCTTCGCAAAATGTGCGATGCAACACCTTTATAAGCAAATCTACATAGTTCTCCTCCAGGTACTCATACACAAATGGGCTGGGCACCTGTACCAACAAAGTCTTCTTCGCATCGTCAAACGATTCGAAGACTATTGGTCTAAACCATGTATCGTATTGCTGCTGGCTAACGTTCTCGCGGATGAGCGCAAGAGCATTGTCCCAACGAGCATCAGGACTTGCTTTCATCTATAAAGTTTAGTATTATTATGATGTCGTCAAAAGACTAATTCACACTTTTCAGGCTGCAAATGTACCACTATTTTTTCAAATAAACAAATATCTCAAATGTTCACCTCTTAGTATAAACACCTCGTAAATGGTTATAACTGTGGACTTTAGCATCGTTTTCGCACACATAAAGTGTCATTTAGCCTATTATTTCACTTAACCTTCTGATAATTAAAGTTTTAAGCTACACAAAGTCCACAATCTTAAAACATAGTGAAACATTATGCTTTTCGATGTAATCTCTTTATTATAAGGAGTGTTTCAAAACAATTAAAACTTGTGAAACATTATGGCTTTATATTTAGACAAAATTTAATTAAGGAGTTATTCAGATGTATAAGAATAAAAGGAGTTAGAGATCTCTAACTCCTTTAACTTCTAAATAAGCAATACTTATTTATCTTTTCTGCCAAATACCGAGAAGTGAACATATCTCTTTGGATGTGCCTTAAGGTCGATAAGGAGAGAGTCGGCACTACCCATAGTAGATGTGAGATTGTGATAAAGCGAAGGATCGTTTATCAAGAGTCCCAACGAACCATCCTTGCTGTTTAGTTTATCTGTTACAGTCTGCACATTGTCGAGAGTCTGATTAACCTTAGCCATAGTTCCTGCAACATCCACAGCGGCAAGATTTGCTGTGAGTGTCTCAGTATTGTCAAGCACATTGTTAGCCTTGTTCATCATGGTAGGCAAATTCTTGTTCAAACCTGCCATCATGGTGTTGAGTTCCTTAGTTGTAACAGTAAGGTTGGATGTTATGGTCTGCACATTAGCCATAGACTGACGGATGGCAGGATCGGCAAGGATGGCATTAAGGCTCGACATAATGGAATCGAGCTTAGGCAACATTTTTTCTACTGCAGGAATCATAGCCTGAAGCTTACCCATAGCACCTTCGTTGATAGCTCCCTGGATGGTATCACCAGGCATCACACGCTCACGAGGGTTGTTGGCAAGCAGAAGGTTCATCTTTACATTTCCCATAAGGTCGGTAACGATTTCTGCAGAGCTACCCTTAGGAATACGCAGATTGTTGTCTACATCAAAGCCTACCACTACGTCGCCATTATTAGCATAGTCGTATTTAATGGTCTTCACTACTCCTATCTTATATCCATCTGCAAAGATAGGATTCGAAGCCGACAGTCCGCTAATATCCTTAAACCTCACATAGTAGGTATGGTCGGTAGAAAATACAGACATACCCTTGAGAAAGTTCATTCCAAAGAACAATACTATTATACCAGCTATAGCCACAAGAGCTATACGTACTTCCTTAGTAAAAAATTTCATGTCACCTATTGTTTTTAAATTCTCGTATCGCCTCGTTGACATTCATCTTTGCTCCATTCTTGAAAGCTATGATGAAAGCTTCGGGGAACTTATCCAATATTTGTTTTCTTAATCTGTAAATCTCGTTATAGTTTGCCGACTCGCCAACAGTATATTTACAATATCCTGCTTCTTGATAGAAGTCGTAGTCGGTAAGTCCTTTCAGATGTGGGTCGCCATTCTTTAGCTTTCTGCTTGATACCAAAATCTGAACTTTGAATACAGGCTTGTCGGCAGCAACAGCAGCCTTAGGCTCTACCTTTACTACCTTTGGTTCTGCTTTCACCACCTGTGGCTTTACCTTATTATTATCGTTATTCTTCTCCCTAACAGCTACATTCTGCACCTTTGAAGCTGAATCTTGCTTATGTAACACGACTTTTTCTTCATCGCCCTTTGATTTGCCACGCTTTTTAGTTCTTGGAGCAGGAGTGTCTTCCAACACCTGGTCAGGAGTGCGATAAGGCACATTCACTATTTTGTCGTATCTTCCTCTGTATGCATTAAAAGCATTCATGATTCCACGACTATATAATGTCACAGATTCAGGATTGTTGAGAAAACGTTCCTCGTCGGCAGTAGAGATAAAGCCAAGTTCTATCAAGCATCCAGGCATCGACGAGAGTCGGAGCACGGCAAGATTGGCTTGATGAGCTCCACCATCTATTCTACCCGTAACAGCACATACATTTCGCTGAAGTAATTTTGCGAGGTTCACACTCTGCTCCATATTTCTGTCCTGCACAAACTCAAACATAATATTGCTCTCTGGCGAATCAGGGTCGAATCCCTGATAGCTCTGCTTATAGTTGTCCTCAAGCAATATCACGGAGTTCTCACGCTTTGCCACCTCAAGGTTGGTAGACATTCCGTTTCCGCTACTACCCTTTCCCAAGGTGTAAGTCTGAAAACCGCGAGCTATCTTTCTGCCTGGCATAGCATTGATGTGTATAGACATAAAGAGGTCGGCCTTAGCACGATTGGCGATGGCAGCACGCTCCTTCAACTCCACAAACACATCTGTCTTGCGAGTATATATCACTCTCACATCTGGGCATTCTCTTTCTACCAGTTTGCCAAAAGCAAGAGCATACTTCAATGTAAGGTCTTTTTCTTTCGATATTGCACCACATGCTCCATCATCTCTGCCACCATGACCAGCATCGATGACGAGAGTGAACGACTTGTTAGCAGCATTTACTACTACTGCAAATACCAACAGCAAGATGGTACAGAATAGACTTTTCTTACACATTATATTATAATATTTTGCAAAAGTAAGGAAATTATATTAGAAAACCACAAAGGATGGTTAAGTTTTATCATTTATTAAGTGAAGTTCCACACCTGCTCCCTTACAATCAGCACCAAAAGGAGGGTTTAGTTTGGTTAGCTTTATATTGATAGAGGTTATGGAAGTAAACTTGCGCGACAATCTGTCGCCAATACGATATGCAACTCTTTCGAGCAACTGGCTTGGCACACCCATCTCTTGGTCTACTATCTTATAGACCTCAGCATAGTTGAGGGTATCATCAACATTATCAGACACCATAGCCAACGACACATCATAACCTATTTTTATATCTATGGTATAGTCGTTGCCAGTTAAACGCTCCTGCGGCATCACACCATGGAAGGCATGAAACCGCAGGTCGTCAAGATATATATAGCTTTCGTTCAAAATCATTATTTAGAAATTAATTATCCACATCTACTTGCACCACAATTTTTACATATCAGGCATCCCTCTTGGTAAACGAGAGTCTCCTGTCCGCATTGTGGGCATTTCATGCCTTTTGCCTCTGTGCCATCAACGACATACTTCTTCAAGGCACGCTCCACACCATTCTTCCATGTGTTGATGCTCTCGCTCTGTAGCTGCAACGAGCCAACGAGCTTGATGACGTGGTCGATAGGCATACGATAGCGCAACACTCCAGAGATAAGCTTTGCATAGTTCCAATATTCAGGATTAAACTTGCCACTCAAGCCTTCAACGGTAGTCTTGTAGCCACGCTTGTTTTGGAACTGGAAGTCGTAGCGACGAGTGCCATCTTCGTTAATGGTCTTGATAATCTTACCCTTGGTAACACTCTTTGGTAGCATGATGCCTTCTTCGTCGTCTTGCAAACCTGTGAATATCTCGTAAGGATAACCATCGAGCAAACCTACGAATGCCACCCACTTCTCTTTATTGTTCTGGAAACGAACCACATCGCACTCCAATTCCTTAGGTCGAACCTCGGTAACCTCAGGATGCTTGCAAATATGTTGGTTTTCTACTGTTGGAGTTTCTTCGGCTTTCTTTTCTTTCTTATCTTTCTTAGAAACAGAAATCATCACACCCGAACGGCTACCATCACGATATATAGTACATCCCTTGCAGCCTGAGCGCCAAGCCTCAACATATAGTTTGTTTACAAGTTCCTCGTCTACCTCGTTTGGCAAGTTGACAGTTACGCTTATCGAATGGTCTACCCATTTCTGAATAGCTCCCTGCATGCGCACCTTCATCAGCCAGTCTACATCGTTGGCTGTAGCTTTATAATAAGGCGACTTCTCTACCAGCTGATCTATCTCCTCCTTGGTGTATCTTTTTTCGGTATCGATACCGTTCACCTTCATCCACTCTTGGAACTTCTTATGATAAACGATATATTCCTCAAACGAGTCGCCAACTTCGTCAACAAAGTCTACATGCACATTAGTATCATTAGGATTAACCTTTCGTCTGCGCAAGTATACAGGCATGAATACAGGCTCTATACCACTTGTGGTTTGAGTCATAAGGCTCGTAGTGCCTGTAGGAGCAATAGTCAGACAAGCAATATTTCGGCGACCATACTTCACCATGTCGGCATACAACTCAGCATCTGCATCCTTCAAACGATTGATGAAAGGATTGTTAACCTCGCGGTTGGCATCGTAAATCTCGAATGCGCCACGCTCCTGAGCCATAGTAACCGAAGAACGATAAGCGTTCAATGCCAATGTCTTGTGAACAGAAACCGAGAAATCTGTAGCCTGCTGTGTGCCATATCTAAGTCCGAGGGCTGCAAGCATATCACCTTCGGCAGTAATGCCAACGCCTGTACGACGTCCCATACCGCTCTTCTTCTTTATCTTCTCCCAAAGATGATATTCTGCACCCTTCACCTCGTCAGATTGTGGGTCTTGCTTTATCTTCTCCAATATGAGGTCTATCTTCTCCATTTCAAGGTCCACGATATCGTCCATCAGTCGCTGTGCAAGCTGCACGTGCTTAGCAAACTTATCGAAATCGAAAGATGCCTCTGGTGTAAATGGATTGTTTACATAGCTATAGAGGTTGACGCTTAGCAAACGGCAAGAGTCGTAAGGGCACAATGGAATCTCGCCACATGGATTCGTGCTCACAGTACGGAAGCCAAGGTCGGCATAGCAATCTGGTATGCTCTCTCTGATGATGGTATCCCAGAACAAAACTCCTGGTTCTGCACTCTTCCATGCGTTGTGCACTATCTTTTGCCAAAGGTCGTGGGCAGAAATCTCCTTCTTTACCTTTGGATTTTCTGAATCTATAGGAAACTGCTGCACATAAGGCTTGTTGTCAACAGCTGCCTGCATAAAAGCATCGTCAATCTTTACCGAAACATTGGCACCCGTCACCTTACCTTCGGTCATCTTAGCATCTATGAAAGCCTCGCTATCTGGATGCTTAATGCTTACGCTGAGCATCAACGCACCACGACGACCATCCTGTGCAACCTCGCGGGTGGAATTGCTATAGCGCTCCATGAATGGAACCAAACCAGTAGAAGTCAGCGCAGAATTGTTCACAGGCGAACCTTTCGGACGTATGTGGCTAAGGTCGTGACCTACTCCACCACGACGCTTCATCAGCTGCACCTGCTCTTCGTCAATACGCATGATAGCACCATAAGAGTCGGCATCGCCATCAAGACCAATAACGAAGCAGTTGCTAAGGCTGGCTACCTGATGATGGTTGCCAATACCTGTCATAGGACTACCTGCTGGAATAATATATCTGAAATGATCGAGCAACTCGAATATCTGCTCCTTGGAAAGAGGGTTTGGATATTTCTGCTCAATGCGGGCTATCTCATTAGCAATACGCCAATGCATATCCTTAGGCGAGCACTCAAAGATTGTTCCAAAACTATCTTTCATGGCATACTTGTTGACCCATACTCGGGCAGCAAGTTCATCGCCATCAAAGTATTGCAACGAAGCTTGATAAGCTTCCTCATAGGTAAAAGTTTGTTTTGATTCCATTGTTCAGTAAAATAACGATGGCAAAGTTATATATAATTTCTTTAATAGAGAAATAATAAAACGGAAAACTTTCCGTTTCATTTTTGAAATAAAGTTATCCAAAACGGATAACTTTCGCAATGCAACATTTATAGGTCGTTTCTATAAAAATAAACTTTGCCTTCGTAGAGTTTCTCATTTTTATAATGTACCTTTGCAACATCATCGGTGCATTTAGCTTTGCAACAAAGATAGAGTTTACACCTTAATTATATATATAGACATAAATACACCTTATTATATATATCACATTATGAAGAATATCAATACCCGTAGAAGTATACGCAAATATTCCGATAAGGAAGTGAGCGAACAACTATTAAATCGTCTGTTTGCCGAGGCTTCTCGCACACAGACCATGGGCAACATGCAGCTATATAGCGCTGTTGTTACTCGCTCTGAAGAGGTTAAAGAACAGTTGTCGCCTGCTCACTTCAATCAGCCTATGGTGAAGCAAGCACCTGTGGTTATCACTATCTGTGCCGACTTCCGTCGCTCCACCGACTGGTGTTTGCAGCGTAATGCCGACCCAGGCTACGACAACTTTCTGTCGTTTATGAATGCTGCTACCGACGCCCTACTCTTCACTCAGACATTCTGCAATCTTGCAGAAGAAGAGGGCTTGGGATTGTGTTTCCTTGGCACCACGGTATACATGCCACAGATGATTATCGACACTCTGCATCTGCCTAAGCTCGTGATGCCTGTAGCCACACTTACCGTTGGTTGGCCTGCCGAAGAACCAGCACTCACCGACCGCTTGTCTACAGCAGCCTTCGTGCACCAAGAGACCTACCACGAATATACTCCAGAGGCTATAGACGAATATTATGCAGAGAAAGAGGCTCTGCCTGAAAACCAAGAGTTCGTTGAGATAAACCATAAGCAGACCCTCGCACAGATATTCACCGACATCCGCTATACTCGCAAAGACAACGAGGCTATGTCTGCCGGCTTCATCGAAGCCCTAAAGCATCAAGGCTTCTTGCCTACTGATGAAGAATAAGAGAGAATCTTCCATTTCTCTATTACAGAGAGCAATTCTATTCCCCTATTCTATTCAACTTTTATATTCAACTATCGCAAACACTTTTTTGCGATAGTTGAATAATATACTTCCTAACCTCCTTCAAAACTACAGCAAAGAATTACGCAATTAACTATCTCTTTCGTTCAACAGCTGTTGAACGGTCGTAGAAGTTAACTTACTTTGCATTTTATATCAATATACTTCACCGTTCAGCCCAGGCTGAACGAAAGAGCAATATAATTAGCTGCTGATTGACAACTATTATAAATGATCATATCAACTATTATAAATTAATTAATCAACTATTATAAACAAAGAAATAAGCCAACACTATCTCCTGCACCACCTATTTATAAGCAGTCCACGAAATGCATAGTATGCACAAATAGAATTAGAGTTTTGCATATAACAAAAAGGATAGCGATGCTGGCAGCGAAGAATAATGATAGCTACAGCTGATTAACAGCTATACAATAACATAACACCAAAGATTATCCCCGTCATAAGTATGCCTATGACGGGGATATTTTATGTAGATATACAAAAAGGGTCATTAGCAACATCTACTAATGACCCTTTATATTTAAGATAGTTATAATTTCTGTTTACTCTGCAGCTTCAGCTTCTACAGCACGGAAGTTTACGAGGTCTTCGGCTGTGAAGTTCTTGATATAAGAATGGTGAGCAGCACACTCAGCCTCAGCATGGCGGAGGTATACATTGATACTCTTCTTGAAGAGCTCTGGAGCATGTGTTGCATCGTCGAGCAAGAGCAAAGACATTATGATGTCGCCAGTCATCTCGTAGAGACGGCGAGCGAGGAAGTCTTGCACCTCCTGGTTGTTCTGCTCCTTAACATAGGTGAGCGCATCCTCGTAGAGGTTGATGAGCTTGCCAATACGCTCGCGCATATGAGTAGCGCAATCGCAAATAGGACGCTCCATCATCTCCTTCATGATAGAGAGGTAGGTGCCATTGGTGATGTAGCGGATAGCTGCAACAACCTGAAGCTGTGTGGTACCCTCATAGATAGAGAAGATACGAGCATCACGATACAAACGCTGACACTTATACTCCATGATGAAACCAGAACCACCATGAATCTGGATGGCATCATAAGCATTCTGGTTAGCATACTCAGAGTTCATACCCTTAGCCAATGGAGTGAACGCATCAGCAAGACGAGTATACTTCTTCTGCTCTGCACGCTCTTCTGGAGTAAGCTTGCGCTCACGAGCGATATCGTCAAGAGCCTTGTAGATGTCTACATAGCGAGCTGTCTGATAAAGGATGCTACGACCTGCGTCGAGCTTAGCCTTCATACGAGAAAGCATATCGTAAACAGCAGGGAACTCAACGATAGCTGTATCAAACTGCTTACGCTCTTTAGCGTATGCAAGACCTTCGTTGTAAGCAGCCTGGCTAACACCTACAGACTGTGCTGCAATACCAAGACGTGCACCATTCATAAGAGCCATCACATACTTGATAAGTCCCATACGTGTATTACCACAGAGTTCGCATTTTGCATTCTTGTAAACAAGCTCGCAGGTAGGTGAACCATGAATACCGAGCTTATGCTCTATGTGACGAACTGTTACGCCACCATCACGCTTGTCGTAGATAAACATAGAGAGTCCACGACCATCGTGGGTGCCTTCCTCTGAACGAGCAAGTACGAGGTGAATATCAGAGTCGCCATTGGTGATAAAACGCTTAACACCATTCAAGCGCCAACAGTTGTTCTCTTCGTCGAAGGTAGCCTTGAGCATAACACGCTGAAGGTCGGAACCTGCATCTGGCTCTGTAAGGTCCATAGACATTGTCTCACCAGCACAAACACGTGGGATGTACTTCTGGCGCTGTTCCTCAGAACCAAACTCATAGAGAGTCTCGATACAATCCTGCAACGACCAGATATTCTGGAAACCAGCATCAGCAGTTGAAACAATCTCAGAAGCCATTGAATATGGAGTGATAGGCATATTCAAGCCACCATAGCGGCGTGGCATAGAGATTCCCCAAAGACCAGCCTTGCGAGTTGCGTCAAGGTTATCGAATGTCTTTGAAGCGTAGACCATGCGTCCGTCTACGAGGTGTGGACCTTCGAGGTCTACATCTTCTGAATTAGGCTCAATGATATTAGCTGCTATATCGCCAGTAATATCGAGCACTCGCTTATAATTCTCTATTGCGTCATCAAAGTCAACAGGTGCATCCTCAAACTGATCTTTGTCAGCAAAGTTGCGCTCCTTAAGCTCTACGATGCGCTTCATCTCAGGATGATTCAAATAAAAATCAAACTCTGGATGATCTGAATAGTAATTTGCCATTGAATGTTTTTTTTAGAAGTTAAAGAAGTTAAAGAAGTTAAAGAAGTTAAAGCCAAATGCCTTATTTCTATAATTCATTTGCAAATGAACTTTCTTTAATCTTCTTACCATAAGCATTAAGCAGCCTACTGGTATCCTCAATAACCATATTCATTTGAGAAGCTTCATTTTCTGTTATATAGCCAAGATCCATTGATAGAATTATATAATATCTACATTCTTCAATACTTCCTTGAGCAATATTTATGAAGCGAAGTTTGTCAGCCTTTCCTACTTTTCTAAATCCTTCAGCTATATTAGCTGGTATTGAAACTGCAGCCCTTTAGAATTGTGAGGTTAATCCAAATCTCTCATAATTTAGATAACTATTGGTTACTTGATAAACAAGTAATACAAATTGATGACCTTTTTGCCATGCCAACAAGTCTTTAAAAGAACTGCTCATATCAAAAAGAGTAATGGCTTTAACTTCTTTAACTTCTCTAAATTCTTTAACTTTCTAAGTGATTACTTATTATTCTGTTTATAATACTTTATCAGCTTTGGAACAACTTCCTCTACATTACCTACGATTACATAGTCGGCAATCTTGTTGATAGGAGCTTCAGGGTCGTTGTTTACTGAGATGATGATACCTGAATCCTGCATACCTGCGATATGCTGAATCTGACCGCTGATACCACAAGCAATATATACCTTTGGATGAACGGTGACACCAGTCTGACCAATCTGACGATCGTGGTCGAGCCATCCTGCATCAACAGCAGCACGAGAGCCACCAACCTCACCATGCAGAACCTTAGCCAACTGGAACAACTGGTCGAAGCCCTCCTTAGAACCTACACCATATCCACCAGCAACAACGATAGGAGCACCCTTGAGATTGTGCTTAGCAGCCTCAACATGGTGGTCGAGAACCTTTACTACATAAGCCTCTGGAGATACATACTTTGAAACCTCTGGATATACAGTCTCGTTCTTAGCGTTGCCTTCGTAGATGGCCTTCTGCATAACACCCGAACGAACGGTTGCCATCTGTGGACGATGCTCAGGGTTAACGATAGTAGCAACGATGTTACCACCAAAAGCAGGACGAATCTGATACAATAGGTTATCGTAAGTCTTACCGCTCTTCTTGTCTTCGTAAGAACCAATCTCAAGTTCTGTACAGTCGGCTGTCAAACCGCTTGTAAGTGATGATGAAACACGAGGACCAAGGTCGCGACCGATAACGGTAGCACCCATAAGACAAATCTGTGGCTGCTCTTCCTTGAAGAGGTTTACCAAAATGTCGGTATGAGGAGCCGAGGTATAAGGGAACAAGCCCTCACCATCGAAAACGAAAAGTTTGTCTACACCATAAGGAAGAATCTGCTCTTCCACATTACCCTTGATGCCTGTACCTGCAACAATAGCGTGAAGCTCTACACCAAGTTCATTGGCCAACTTGCGGCCCTTTGTCAAAAGTTCCTGAGAAACCTCCTGCACTTGAGTGCCCTCGATTTCGCAATAAACAAATACGTTATTCATAATCTAAGATTAGCCAATGATTTTTTCGTTCAACAATTCTTTTACCAAATCCTCGATGTCTGCATCGCTACCTGTAAGAGTCTTGCTCTCCTTAGCCTGGAAAACAATATTCTTAACAGCCTTTACCTTGGTTGGTGAACCACTCAAACCGCACTGCTGTGGGTCGCCATCAACATCGGCAACCATCCACTGAGTGAGTGTGAGATAAGGACGCTCAGCATAGAGTTCCTTGTAAGGCATATCCTCTGTGCGCTCCATAGGAGCTGTAGCACGCTTGTACTTCATCACCAACTTGGCATTGCAAGGACGGCAAGGAGCTGCGCTACCATTTACAGTAACGAGAACAGGCATTGGAACTTCAACAGTCTCTGCACCACCATCAATCAAACGACGAATAGTAAGCTTGCCATCTTCGCACTTCTCAATATTCTCAGCATATGTTACCTGGTTTAAGCCAAGCTTCTGAGCAACCTGAGGACCTACCTGAGCAGTATCACCATCAATAGCCTGACGACCACCAATAACGACATCAACATCTCCTATCTTCTTAATGGCAGTAGCCAAAGCATAAGAAGTGGCAAGTGTATCGGCTCCAGCAAAGAGTCTGTCTGTTAACAACCATCCAGTATCTGCACCACGATAAAGGCCTTGGCGAATAACCTCAGCAGCACGTGGAGGACCCATTGTTAGGATACCAACTGTAGAACCGGGATTCTGCTCCTTTAGGCGAAGAGCCTGCTCAAGAGCATTCAAGTCTTCTGGATTGAAGATTGCAGGCAAAGCAGCACGATTGACAGTACCTTCGGCAGTCATCGCATCTTTTCCTACATTACGTGTGTCTGGTACTTGCTTGGCAAGTACAACAATTTTCAAACTCATTTCTTATAATATAATATATTACGTTCTTAGATTAATTTGTTTTTAGTTGCTTGCAAATTTACACGTTTTTTACTTTTAAACCAAATAAAATGCACAAAAAGCAGATATTCGTGCGCAAATCATAACTTATGTGCAGTCATTTTTACCATATTATGATAGCTTGTTTGAAAAAAAATGTGTAAGTTTGCACATATTTTATATATAAACACTAATAACTACCAAAAAACAATGAAAAAATTATTATCTGCTATTGCAATTCTCACAGCAACAACAGGTGCATGGGCTCAGAATTTTGATAATCTGCCTGACCCTGTAGAAGATGTTAACAAAGTTGTAGACAACACTCCCGACTCTATAGCTAAAGCTTTGATGTCGAGACCAGAACCTGGTTCTACTCGCAAAGGCAACAACCCTGTATTGTTCCTCGTTGGCAACTCTACTATGCGCAACGGAACCAAGGGCGATGGCTCTAACGGACAATGGGGATGGGGATTCTATGCAAGCAAGTATTTCAATGCCAACAAGATTTCGGTAGAGAACCAAGCGCTTGGCGGTATGAGCACCCGCACATTCTATAATAAGCTTTGGCCTATGGTAAGAACTGCCTTGAAGCCGGGCGACTGGGTGATAATATCTATTGGTCATAACGACAATGGCCCTTACAACGAAGGACGAGCAAGAGCGGTGATTCCTGGAGTTGGCAATGACTCGCTGAATGTTACCATCAAGGAAACTGGAGAAAAGGAAATTGTATACACCTATGGTGGATACCTAAGAAAATATATTGCTGAATGTAGAGCTAAGGGTGCAAACCCTATCTTGATGTCGCTTACTCCTCGTGATGCATACGATGAGAAGACTGGTAAGATAGTAAGAAAGCCTCAGACAGAATGGGCTGCTTATGTAGCTGCAGAAGAGGGAGTGCCTTTCGTTGACCTTAACGAGATATCAGGAGCAAAGCTTGACGGATTTAGCAAATGGAAAGAGAAGTATCATTTCTTTGGCGACCATATCCACACAAGTGCATGGGGAGCAGAGATGAATGCTCGCTCTGCAGCCGAAGGTATTGCTGCAAGCCATAACCCTGACCTCAAGCCATTGCAGAATATGCTTATGGGTGTTGAGCTTCCTGTGGTTAACGTGAAGAGAGAGAAGGGTAAGCCTGTAGTATTCATTACTGGCGACTCTACCGTAAAGAACAAAGATAAGGATAAAGACGACATGTGGGGATGGGGCTCACAGGCAGGAACCATCTTCGATGCAAAGAAAGTGACATGGGTAAACGAGGCTATGGCAGGAAGAAGCACACGTAGCTATATCCGCGAGGGCCGTTGGGAGAAAATCTACAACACCTTGCAGCCAGGCGACTTTGTACTCTTACAGTTCGGACACAACGACATCTGCCCTATCAACGACAAGAAGGAAAGAGGCGTCATACCAGGAACTGCCGACACATGCCATGTATACAAGATGGAGAAGGATGGCAGATTTGAAGTTGTATACAGCTTCGGATGGTATCTGAAGAAGATGATTGACGACTGCCGAGAGAAGGGTGCTACTCCTATCCTCGTATCTCTAACTCCACGCAACGAATGGCCTAACGGAAAGATAGAACGCAGAAATGACTCTTATGGAAAATGGTATCGCGAGATAGTTGCAGAGACAGGTGTTGACTTCCTTGACTTGCACAATATCTCTGCCGACTTCCTTGACAAGAAGTTTGCAAGCAAGAGCGAAGAGAAGAGTAAGAAGGCTGCTTCTAAATATTTCAAGAAAGACCATACACACACCTCGCTCATAGGAGCAAGAATGAATGCACAGAGCATCGCCAAGGGCTTGAGAGCTATTCATAGCAAACTGGCTGATGGACTGAAGAAATAAAAAACGAGAATGATAGATAGACTAACTGTAGAAAAGATAAAGGACGCGGCAAACATCGTAGATGTGGTATCGGAGTTCGTGACGCTGAAAAAGTCGGGAGCTAACTACAAAGGACTTTGCCCGTTTCATAATGAAAAGACACCATCGTTTATGGTGTCGCCAGCACGCGG
>OCLF01000169.1_pt1 | contig 21270 bp, 16 predicted proteins | sample 1502881 | NCBI WGS metagenome assembly OCLF01 (sample SAMN03418267, study PRJEB22391) | human gut metagenome | biome: human-gut; feature: organic feature; material: feces | host: Homo sapiens | place: Tanzania | collected 2013-01
CACGAACCAAGATAGTCGTAAGGCTTGAAATAGAATACAGTCTTTATTTCAGGCATATCGCCCTTTGCTTCAGCTATGATAGCTGTACATTTAACCTCGTTAGAATAGGTTTGTTCAAACTTCACGTAGTTGATTTCATGGCGAATGATAGGAAGCGACGAGAGCATCTGCTTAACCTTTGCTATGTGTGCATTGTCTAAAGGTTGGTTCTTCGTAAACAGAGTCTACATTATCCATGTAGAGCATAGCTGCAGCCTCATCGTATTTGCCATGTTCAGCATACTCAAAGAATGTATTTACTAAATTGATAACATTAGTAGAGTCTTCGTTTGTAAGGTTCATCTCAAAACCAGTCTTGTCAGCAGGTTGTGGTTTATCCTTACATCCAACCAGCGCAAACGCTGCAAAGAGCATCATCACGCTCAATGATAAACTAAATTTCTTCATATCTTAAAATCAGTAAGGAAAAATAGGCAGGCATGCCTATAACCATGCCTGCCTATAAAAGTTATTATTCGAAACTAAAAGTTATTAGTGACGCTTTGCAGAAACTGTTCCATTAACAGTTACCTGAACCTTAATTGGAAGCTCACCCCAATGGTAAGTTACAGTACCAGGAATTACGATGTGGAATGTACCCACGGTGTTACCAAGGTTCTCATATGTAATCATACCATAGTCACCAGCTACGATCTGTGTACCATTACCAGCAGGAACTTCGTAACCGAGCTTAATATTAGGAGCAACAACCTTGAGCTTGTCAGCAGCGTTGCCATTCAAGTCGGTAGTTGCATTATCAGTATCCAAAGCAATCGCACTAACGCCATAGTAAGCGAAGAAGTTAGCACCAGAAGGAATGCGGCTTGCATCGGTGAAGCCCATGTTACGCCAATCCTTGAATGTAAGACTCAATGCCTTCTCGGTTTCAGCAGCATCAGTAAATGTAGCAGAAGCACTTGTTACAGAGATTGGGCGGATGAACTTAACATCAAACTCGTTTTCTGAAACAGGAACATTGATGTCGCTACAAACCTTTGCTACAACCTTTACTCTTGCTGTAAGGCTCTTTTCAAGTTCTGCCTTAGTAGTGTGACCATAAGCATTCAAAAGCTTCTTAGCCTTAGCGTTGTCGTTCAACATAACGACACCTGTAGTCTTATTCAATGTAGCAACCTTGTTTGTCAAAGTAGACTCAGCGTACAACTCATTGCCTGTAGCGTTAGCATATAGACCATGACCATTTACGAATTCGAATGTAGTAGCCACCTGAGTGTCAAGACCCTGATAAGGAGCGGCAAACTTAGCAACAGTCAACTTGTTACCTACGAGAGTGTTCTTGATATTGAATACGAACTCATCGTCAGCAACAGCAGTTGTAACACCATCTACAACTTCATTATTAGTAGTACCAACAACCTCAACGTTACCATGGATTTCGTTCCAACCAGTACCTGCAACAGGATCGTTTGCAGCATACCAATAAGACTTAATCTTGTTATCATTAGAGAATGAAGTCTTTGGCTCGATATTAATTGCCTCAGGTTTCCAAGTGAACTTCAAGTATACCTTATCCTTAGCATTGCTCTTGTTCTGATAGCATACGAGAGTAGACAATTCCTTCTTACCAGCCTTGAATGCAGTGTAAGCCTCCTGATTCTTAACAACCCACTTGAGAATCTGGGTTTCTGTACCATCAACATAGGCAGTTGTCTGAGAAACAACACCAACCTTAGTTGTTAAAGAAACACCATTTGCATCAAACTGTGTAGCGTCAGCTTCTGTACCAACCAACTCATAGTTATTATGGAAGTCTGCCTTAGAAACATTAATCTTAGCGATAATCTTCTCTTCAACATCGTGCCACTTCAATTCCTGTGTCAAGTAAGCAGCAGTACCACAAGTCAATGTATAAGCCTTGGTCTGAGCACCCATATCAAGAGTTTCTGGCTTAACATCAGCAACAGGAGTAAGAACGATCTTAAGCTTCATGTAACCAACAGCTACAACCTGATTCTTGTTCTTGGTATCAACGAGAGATACACGTACCAATGGTTCCTTATCGATAGTAGCCTTACTCTGATTAGCGCCATAAGCCTGCTGTACACCATCCTTAGGCATCTGTGGACGAAGTGTGTAACCATCATCAGCGATTGCAGCATGTACACTCTGCATAGTTTTGTTATCACCAGCCTTATAACCTACCAACTCGAATACATACTTGAAGCCAATCTTATCTACAGTACCAGCTGCAGCGTTCTTGTCCCAAGCCTTGCACTCTATTGAACCTTCCTCAACGCGGTCTGTGTTAACATACTCACGCAAGTCGATAGTCTTATCCCAACCTACTTCAACAGTTGCATCAGCAGCGATAGCAGCAGCAGCAGTTGTATAGAGGTGATCATCGCCAGCAACGTGGCTGTTTACACCACCCTTAGGATTGTTGAGAGCCAATTTCTCCCAGTTAGTATTTCTGAGAGCAGCGAAGTCTGAAGTTACAACATTGTCGTCACCCTTATACTGCAATGCGATAACAGTAACCTGGTTGTCAGTCAACTTCTTGATTTCCTCACCTTTGTAGCTTGCATAAACAGTAACCTGACCGTCTTTCTTCTCAGCCTTAGTTACAGTAAAGTCTGTGCTTGCAATAGCACGAGAATACTCCTTGTCGTAAGGAATGAACTTATAGTTCTCAAGCTTCTCAACATCAATCTTTGCGTTAGAAGGATTCAAGAAATAAGTAGCATTCAACTCTGGAGCATAAGTAAAGAAGTTAGCAGCTGCAGTAGGAGCATCAGCAGCGTTGTCAGCATTAGCATCAACCTTCTTCAATGTCAATGGTTTGTACTTGAATGAAGCAACATCCAAAGCCTCGATACCACCATAGTAGAAGTCAGGGCTGAATACGAGCGACTTCAATTCAGTTGTCAAGTTGATAACAACCTTCTTATCAGTAGCGCCTTCTACGTTGTTAATTGTAAGCTTGTCTTTTTCCCAGATTGCAGAAACAGTTGCAGCTGCAACATAAGAGATTTTTGAGTCGTAAGCAGCCTTGTCGCCATCGTTGTAAACCCAGAATGTACCGGTTTGTTCATTTGGCACATAGTACTTACCATCCTTACCAGCAGCACCGGTTGCACCAGTTGCGCCTGCAGCACCAGCAGCACCAGCAGCACCTGTATCACCCTTGTCGCCCTTAGCGCCTTGAGCAGCCATACCAGTGTCTACGAAAGCAGCTCCAGCGGTAGAACTCCACCAGTTTCCGTTGTCACCGATCTTCCATACAGTACCATCAACACCAGCATCACCCTTCTGACCATTAGTGATGTCGTAAGTTTTACCGTTACTCAATTCCACAGTAACACCATTAGCTGTAGGAGTTACAGCAGTCAAGATAGCGCCCTTTTCAATCTGACCTTGGATAGTCTTAACCAAAGTGTTAAGTTCGTTAATCTGATTCTGTAAGTTAGTAATGTCGTCATCGTAATCTTTACAAGAAACGAGAGACCCTGTCGAAACCACAGCGAGAGTTCCGAAAAGCAGTGCACTAAAAACTTTCTTTCTCATTTTAGTTGAAAATTAAATTAAACGTATAAACATTGTTCACTCTTTTTGCTCGTGACGTACCGTGGACAGAAGGTTGTAATTCGTTTAAGTTGATCATAATCACCCATTCATATCATTACGGCAGTTTGATGCATATATTTTGCTTAACGCATCGCAAATATAAACAAAAATTAGTTAACGAACCATTATGAGAAGCTCCTATTATTTGAAACCCACGACTTACTGTGTGAACCCCCATAGTTTTCTTGACGAGCCAAAAATACACTTATTTTTTGCACATCATCACTTATATAAATAATGTACATACGCGCAATATAGAGAATGCTTGAATATTTGCCGAGTATACACAGAAAAAGGGCTAAGAATTCCGAATGAAATTCTTAGCCCTAAATTATATGTTTGTATTGCTGAATTATTCAGGAGATAATCTCCGATGAGATTTATTTGCCTGTGAGTTTAAGTCCACCCTTAACAGTCATAAACTTCTTAAGGTCGTCTAAAGTGAATACAGGACCATTTGCAGGTTTAGCAACCTTGTTTTCTACTACGCGGGTTGCAGCCTTCATGTTGTGACGCTTGCTAAGCTCGTCAGAAACCTTAGGAGTGGTGAACTTCTTAGATACCAATGGACCCCACTCGTTGTTAGCATTCTTTGACAATACAGCGAAATAATATGTAGTTTCAGGATTAGCATAGAAACCTACATCCTCAGTACCATATACATCATAGAACTGTCCGAAAGGATCGTTGATAATTGCTCTCTTAAGAGAATCTTCACCTACACTCCACTCTTCCTCTGTATAGAGATAAGTACGATGACTTGCACACTGGTCATTCTGAGTTACGACAACACGCTGATACCATCTGCCATCATCACTCTTTTTGAATTCCTTCAAGTCTATAGTAGATTCTGCGATTCCTTCGCCACCAATCTTAGCTGTTGTTACAGGAATCATGAAATAGTCGGTCAAAGTACCATTCTTATCCCAAGGCTGAACATAGATTTCGTATCCTGTGTTAGGAGTATAATCTTTCCAAGTGAATGTAGTATCTTTACCTGCTTCACCCTTATAACCCCATGCTTTTACCATTTCACCAATGCTTGCTAAGCCCATCATAGCACCCCATTGCTTGAACTGCTGCTCAGCCTCTCCCTTGCCAAACGAAGTAACAGCATAACCACCTACATCGCTGTTTGGCTTGAAAGTAACACTAACAGAGAATGGCTGAACATCGGTAACATCATACTTCACCTCTGGGTTACCCTGAACAGGAACAACAGGAGTTGTGAAATAAGCCTTTGCCATTTCGCAAGCTGTACCAATTTCATCGTAGCCCAAAGTAACGATAGCATACTCTGTATTTGGAAGTAATTGGAAATCGAAGCCTGTCATTTTAGCATTAGTAAAATCCTGATTAAAAACATTAGACTCAATCTGATCAAAATATCCTGCGCAAATAGCACCGTTTGTTATAACGTCGGCGATAGACTTCTTAACACATGCAATCTTAAAAGACTTACAACTCTCAGAACGAGTAACAGCGAGAGTGATAGTATCTGCAGGACACCCAGCAGCCTTGAGTGAAACACCCTTGACTTCAACATCGGCAGCCACACGGCCATCGATTTGATAGAAGAACATGCTATCGAGGTTGTTGATAGCGTATGGATGAGTATATCCACCCTTATCGCGGATGACCAAACGGTTAAGGTCTGTATTCTGTGCATATACTGAAAGACAAGCTACTGCACAAAGTATAAGTGTAAAAAACTTCTTCATAATATTATAATGTCAATTTTAATGTTTTGTTGTTTACTTTAAGAATGTACACTCCACGACCGAGGTTGCTCAAGTCGATGTCAGCACCATTCCATCCCTTGCGCTGGTCAACAATCTGACCGTTTGCGCTATAGATAGCCACAGTAGCAGTCTTACTGCTATCCCATCCCTTTACGCTAACAATGTTGCCACGGCGTAGGAGTGATAGGGTGCCACCGAGTGTAGATACTTGAGGTTTGATGGCTGTTGCCTGGTCGACGAACTTGATGCTCTGAATTTTAGTCAAGTCGATAGCGTTGCGCTGAGTAGTATAAAAAACTAACGACTTGTTTTCAAACGTCACCTTCTCGACCTTGTTGATGTCGAATGTCCAATATTTGCCATCTTCGCCGTATGCTACCATACTTGTTTGGGCAGACATGCTTCCGAAAGCCAATGTAGAGACAAACAACACGCTTAATAGTCTTTTCTTATTCATAAGCCAATTGCTTTAAGGTTGTTATTTTATTATTAATGCTGCAAAATTATGCAAAATAAATAAAACTACAAAACAAAAAGCCACTTTTCTTCAACAAAACATACCTTTTTGTCAAACATGCCGCTAATACATAGTTATAATTATACCTATTTATATAATAAGGAGAGATATCAGATGCCTAACTGACAGCAAAGTTTAAATAAATTAATCTTTGCTGACGATTTTGGACACAATGGCATCATGGCATGAGGGATATGCCAATGGGCACGCATATTGCCTATACTTAGGTGTAATCGGAAGCCCCCGAGAACGAGGGTGGAGGGTTACGAATAACATTAAAAAAAACAACAAATTTAAAATAGGAGGTTATTATGTTACCAGTAATGAGTTCAAACAATTGGTTCCCAACAATGTTCGATGATTTCTTCAACAACGATTGGATGCCTAAGATGAAAGCTACAGCGCCAGCAGTTAACGTAAAGGAAGATGCTAAGGCATACGTTATGGAGTTGGCTGTTCCTGGTATCAAGAAAGAATATTGCAGAGTTTGCATCAACAACGATGGCAACTTGGAAGTAACTATAGAGAACAAGATGGAACACAAGGATGAGGACAAGAAAGAGCACTATTTGCGTCGTGAGTTCTCATATTCTAACTATCAGCAAGTATATGTTCTTCCTGAGGATGTTGAGAAAGACCATGTAACAGCAGCTGTTGAGAATGGTGTTCTCGCCATCACAATGCCTAAGAAGACTAAGGAAGAAGAGAAGAAAGCCTTGCGTCAGATTGAGATTGGCTAATCTGTTCATGATTGGATATTTGGTTAAATTGGTTAGTCACAGTTAGACATAGGTGAATCGGAGGCAAGCAGTCCCACAAGGATTGCTTGCCTTTTTTTGTGTAAGCTGCACTCGGGAATGAAAAGAAAACTTCGTATTTCTTTGTCATTCCACTCGTTTAGATAAATTTCTCACGCTCAAGAATGCAAATGAATTTGCATTCTCTTCGCTTAATCGAAATTTTGCACTACCTTTGCAAACAGATTGGCAACAATGCCAACATATTGATAAACAAAAGAACTAAAGATAACATCACTATGAACAACTTGAAAAAAGACTTTGCATCACGCCTTTTGAAGGTAAAGGCCATTAAGCTTCAACCAAACGACCCTTTCACATGGGCAAGTGGATGGAAATCTCCTTTCTATTGCGACAACCGCAAGACATTGGCTTATCCAGAGCTTAGAACATTCGTTAAGCTTGAACTCGTACACGCAGTGCTCGAGAACTTTAGCGAGGCAGAGGCTGTGGCAGGTGTTGCTACTGGCGCTATCGCTCAGGGTGCATTGGTTGCCGACGCTCTCGGTCTTCCTTTCTCTTATGTACGTTCGAAACCAAAGGATCATGGTATGGCAAACCTCATCGAAGGCGAAGTGAAGCCTGGTATGAAGGTTGTTGTTGTTGAAGACTTGATTTCTACTGGTGGTAGCTCATTGAAGGCTGTAGAGGCTTTGCGCCAGGCTGGTTGCGAGGTTGTTGGTATGGTAGCATCATACACCTATGGTTTCCCAATAGCAGAGAAGGCTTTCGCTGACGCTAACGTAAAGCTCATCACTCTTACCGACTATGAGCATGTAGTGGCTCAGGCTTCAGAAACTGGCTATATCGCAGAGAGCGACATCGAGGTTTTGAACGAGTGGCGTAAGGATCCTGCTAACTGGAAGAAATAAGGAATATGGCAACATTCGAAAGTTCTGTAAGACAGATTCCACATTCTCAGCAAGCAGTTTACAATATGCTCTCTGACCTCAGCAACATAGACAGAGTGAAAGACCGCATACCTGCCGACAAGCTCAACGACCTCACTTTCGATGCCGACAGCATGTCGATATCTACTCCTATGGGAGCGGTGAAGCTGAAGATTGTAGACCGCGAAGAACCAAAATGCATAAAGTTTGAGACGGAGCAGAGTCCTCTGCCATTCAATTTCTGGATTCAGATATTGCCAGTTACAGACACTACATGCAAAATGAAGCTCACCATAAAGGCTGAGCTAAACCCATTTATCAAGGGCATGGTATCGAAACCTCTGCAAGAGGGTATCGAAAAGATTGCTGATGCCCTGCAAATGATTAATTACGCTTAAACCAATGGCAAACAAACTTTGGGAAAAGAATTACGAGATAAACCACGAGATTGAACGATTCACCGTGGGCAGAGACCGCGAGATGGATTTGTATCTTGCTAAGTATGATGTGCTCGGCTCTATGGCTCACATCACTATGCTCGAATCTATAGGCTTGCTTGAGAAAGAGGAACTAAAGCCTCTGCTCGATGAGCTAAAGAATATCTATGAGCTTTGCGAAAAGGGCGAGTTTGTGATAGAAGACGGTATAGAGGATGTACACTCGCAGGTGGAGTTGATGCTGACCCGCAAGCTTGGCGACATGGGAAAAAAGATACACTCTGGACGCTCACGCAACGACCAGGTGTTGGTAGATCTCAAGCTCTTCACACGCCATCAGCTCAAGGAGATTGCTGATGCTGTAAAGGTGCTCTTCGACGAACTATTACAGAAGAGCAACCAATATAAAGAGGTGTTGATGCCGGGCTACACTCATCTGCAGATTGCTATGCCTTCGTCTTTCGGCTTGTGGTTTGGCGCTTATGCCGAGAGCCTTGCCGACGACATGCTATTCCTACAGGCTGCATACAAGATGACCAACCGCAATCCGCTTGGTTCGGCAGCAGGCTATGGCAGCTCGTTTCCTCTGAACCGCACCATGACAACCCAGCTCTTGGGCTTCGACTCAATGGATTATAATGTGGTATATGCTCAGATGGGACGTGGCAAGATGGAACGCAATGTGGCTTTTGCCCTTGCTTCGGTTGCAGGCACATTGGCAAAGATGGCTTTCGATGCCTGCATGTTCAATAGCCAGAACTTCTCGTTCGTAAAACTTCCTAAGGAATGTACCACAGGTTCAAGTATCATGCCTCACAAGAAGAATCCTGATGTATTTGAGCTTATCAGAGCTAAATGCAACAAGATTCAGGCTCTGCCTCAACAGGTGATGATGATTATGAACAATCTGCCAGTAGGCTATTTCCGCGATTTGCAGATTATAAAAGAGGTATTCTTGCCTGCTTTCGACGAGTTGGCAGACTGCTTGCAGATGGCTGCATATATCATCAACAAGATAGAGGTGAACGAGCATATTCTCGACAACCCTATGTACGACCCTATATTCTCGGTAGAAGAGGTGAACCGCCTTGCTGCTGCAGGCATGCCTTTCCGCGATGCATATAAAAAGGTGGGACTGGAGATAGAGGCTGGCACATTCCATGCCGACCACAACATCCATCATACCCATGAGGGTTCTATCGGCAATCTGTGTAATGACGAAATCAATGCTTTGATGAACAATGTACTCAAAGGCTTCAATTTCGAAAGAATGACAGAGGCTGAGAAGAAACTGCTGGAAAGGTAAAAAAGGTAAAAGGGTAAAAAAGAAAAACGGTAAAACGGTAAAAAAGAGGAATGATGAGAAAAATCATTTTCACTATATCTACATTTATTCTGTCTCTCCTCACGATGATGTTCTCGTCGTGTGGAGAGGCGGAATTTGAATATAGTTCTGCACCATGCTATCTCATCATCGACAACAGTCTGCACCAAGATGCTACGTTGGCAAGTGCATTGACTCAATATTCAGGCACCTACGTTACTATAACCATTATCACTAAATCGGGAGCACGCTATTTCTCGTTTACCAATAATGTTGGCAAACATACCGAATCAATATTCAATGCCTACGACGAGCGACGTAACTTGATATTGGGTTATAATGGCGGACTGATAGTTGGCTATGGCAATTCGATAGATGGTATTCTGTATGCCTTCGACCGTGAGTGTCCAAACTGTTTCGATCCAAATATGCTACCATTAAAGAGCCGACCATTGTCGGTTTCAGAGAATGGAATTGCAACATGCAGTTATTGCAAACGCCAATATAACCTCAATATTGGAGGCTTTATTTGTAAGGGTGACAAAGGCAAAAAGATGACAAAATACAACTGCCCACCTACAAAACCATACGGAATATTGAGCGTAAACTAAGGGAATAAAGGCTTTTTCGAAGATAACAGAAGCAGAAATCCTTAAATTGTGTAAATTCCTTTGGCACTTTCAATAATTACATATACCTTTGCACATATCAATTTTTACACGACCTATGCCGCAATGGTGGAATTGGTAGACACGAGGGACTTAAAATCCCTTGGCCAGTAATGGCTGTGCGGGTTCGAGTCCCGCTCGCGGCACCTTCTAAAAACTTATTTTATTTTTTATATGCGCAAGAATATTTTCTATCTTTTGTCAGCATGCTCATTGTTTGTTTTAGCTTCATGCTCTAAGATGGGCCCATTGTCTGCTGACAACTTTACAGTTAATCCTGTTCCACTTGAAACACAGGGTGGACAAGTTCCAGCAACTATCAATGGTACTTTCCCTGCTAAGTACATGAAGAAGAAGGCTGTAGTTACAGTAACTCCAGAACTTCGCTATGCTGACGGTAAGGTATCTCGTGGTGATGCTGCTACATTCCAGGGTGAAAAAGTTATGGGCAACGACCAGACTATTTCATACAAGGTAGGTGGACGCTACAACATGAAGACCAGCTTCACTTTCAAACCAGGTATGGAAAAGAGCGATATGTATCTCACTTTCGATGCTAAGGTAGGAAAGAAATTGGTTGAAATTCCTGCAGTAAAGGTTGCTTATGGTGTTGTTGCAACATCTGAGCTCTATCGCAATACTTTGAAAGGCAATTCATGCATTGCTCCTGACACATTCCAGCGTGTTAACGAGAAGAAGCTCGAAGCTAACATCAAGTTCCTCGTTAACCAGGCTAACCTCCGCAAGAGCGAATTGAAGAACAACTCTGTTAAGGAGTTCGTTAAGATGCTCAAAGAGATTAATGCCGACCGTGAGGGTCTCAACGTTAGAAACGTAGAGGTTTTGGCATACGCTTCTCCTGAGGGTGGTTTCAAATTCAACGATAAGCTTGCAAGCAAGCGCCAGTCTACAAGTGAAGACTATGTAAAGAAGCAGCTTAAAGCTACTAAGGTTGACGCTAACGTAGCAGCACGCTATACAGCTCAGGACTGGGATGGTTTCCAACAGCTCGTACAGGTAAGCAACATCCAGGATAAGGACGTTATCCTTCGTGTGCTCTCTATGTATAAGGATCCTGAGGAGCGCGAGAAGCAGATTCGCAATATGAGCGCTGTATTCCGTGAGCTCGCTGATGGCATCTTGCCAGAGTTGCGTCGTTCACGCCTCATCATCAACTACGAAACAATAGGACGTAGCGATGACCAGATCAAGGAGCAGTATACTGCAGATCCTGCAAAGCTCTCAGCTGATGAGCTTCTCTACGCTGCAACTCTTGAGGAGTCGGCTGCTAAGAAGAAAGAAATCTATGAGACAACAACAAAGCTCTATGATAAGGACTACCGTGCATACAACAACCTCGCAGCTCTTGCTTTCGCTGAAGGCAACGACACTCAGGCTAAAGAATACTTGAACAAAGCTTTAAGCTACAACGCTAAGGCTCCTGAGGCTAATGGTACACTCGCTCTTATGGCTCTCAAGAATGGCGATTTGGAGCAGGCAGAGGCTAACTTGTCAAAGGCTGTTGACGCTCAGGACTTCAATGCAGTTCTTGGTAACCTCAACATCGCTAAGGGCAACTACGCTCAGGCAGAGCAGAACTTCGACGATGCTACATGCAACAGCGCAGCTTTGGCACAGATTCTTAACAAGAACTATGCGAAGGCAACATCTACACTTAGCGCTATCAAGAATCGTGACGCAATGACAGAGTATCTTACAGCCATCGTAAATGCTCGCCAAGGCAACAACACAGCTGCTGCTAACGCCTTGAAGCTCGCCCTCCAGAAAGATCCTTCTTTGGCTGCTTACGCTGCCAACGATATCGAACTGGCTAAGGTTAGCAAGTAATCATTGTTGAATGACAAAACATATTACATATCTTATATTACTCACCCTGGTTTTGGTATCATGTGGAGTCGACGGAAAGCATTTTAAGCTTGAAGGACGATTCCTACACCTAAACCAGGGTGAGTTCTATGTATACAGTACTGATGGCGTACTGGATGGCATAGACACCATAAAGATTGAGGGTGGAAGATTTGCCTACGAGATTCCGTGCGATGAAGAAGGTACATTGGTTATGGTGTTCCCTAACTTCTCGGAACAGCCGATATTTACTCAACCAGGCAAGACTGTTGAGATAAAGGCTGATGCTTCGCACCTTAAGGAACTTGAGGCAGAAGGCACCGACAACAACAAACTCATGACAGCTTTCCGCAAACAGGTTTCAAACATGTCGCCTCAGCAAGCTGTTGATGCAGCTGAAGAATTCGTTAAGCACAATCCAAAGTCGGACGTTTCGGCATGGCTTATTCGAAAATACTTTATCTTAGCTCCAAAGCCTGACTATGCGAAGGCGAAACAAATGTTAGACTTGATGATAGCAGAGCAACCAAAGAACGGTAAGCTCGTAAATCTACAGCAACAACTCATTGGCTTAGCAGCAACTGCCGGCAAGTCGCTACCAATATTTACAGCAACAGACATAAATGGCAATAAGGTTACTCAAGCTAATCTTACGCAATCGCCTAATGCTGTTGTTTTTCTTTGGGCATCATGGAACTATGAAAGTACAGACATGCAGAGACAGCTAAAAAGGCTGAAAGCAGCTAAAGGCAATAGCCTCTCGATAATTGGTGTCTGCATAGACCCATCGAAGTCGGAGATGCAGCAATCTCTTCGTCGCGACTCAATCTCTTGGCCAACCATCAACGATGGTATGATGTTTGATACTAAGATTGCCAAGCAGTTGGGATTATCACAAGTGCCTGCCAACATCTTGCTAAAAAACGGAAAGATTGTTGGTCGCAACCTAAGAATGAACGAGCTAAAAGAAAAGATAGAAAACTAAGTTGGTATAAAACCCTACTTAATCACTAACCCAGAAACACTACTTATGCTAGTAAAATCATATAGCGCAGCCGTCAACGGAATGGAAGTCACGACTGTAACCATAGAGGTGAGCATAGTTCCAGGCGTGATGTATCATTTCACCGGTCTCGGAGACGAGGCTGTGAAAGAAGGTCGCAATCGTATTGCTGCAGCGCTGCAATGCAATGGCTACCTATTTCCACGCAAAGATACAACAGTAAACATGGCTCCTGCCGACTTGCGCAAAGAAGGTAGTAGCTTTGATTTGCCTTTGGCTATGGCACTATTGGCTGCCGACGAGAAGATTGACGGAACAAATCTTGCAAGCTATATGATGGTTGGCGAGCTGGGTCTTGATGGTAGATTGCAACCCGTAAAAGGTGCTCTGCCCATTGCTATCAGAGCAAGGGCAGAGCACTTCAAAGGTCTTATAGTACCTAAAGCCAATGAGCGCGAAGCTGCTGTGGTAAACAATCTCGAGGTTTATGGCATGGAGAATATCATGCAGGTGATAAGCTTCATTACTGGTCAGCAACACTTCTCGCCAATGGTTATCGACACTCGCAAGGAGTTTTACGAGCAGCAATATAATTTCGACCTCGACTATGCCGACGTGAAAGGTCAAGAGAATGTGAAGCGTGCTCTTGAAGTGGCGGCGGCAGGTGGACACAATCTGATTATGATAGGTCCTCCTGGTAGTGGTAAGAGTATGATGGCTAAGCGTTTACCTTCTATTCTTCCTCCTTTGTCGCTTGCCGAAAGTCTTGAGACCACGCAGATACACAGCGTGGCTGGCAAACTATCAAAGAATTCTTCACTTATATCTCAACGCCCATTCCGAAGCCCTCACCACACTATATCTGAAGCTGCTTTGGTAGGAGGCGGCATCAATCCTATGCCTGGCGAAATTAGTCTTGCTCATAATGGAATTTTATTTGCAGACGAATTGCCAGAGTTTTCAAAACACACTCTCGAAGTTCTTCGTCAACCTCTCGAAGACAGAGTTATCACTATTAGCAGAGCTAAATATAGTGTGGAATATCCCTGCAACTTCCAGTTCATAGCCTCTATGAACCCTTGTCCTTGTGGATATTACGGCGATCCGACACATCGCTGTGTATGCACTCCCGGACAAATACAGAAATACATGAATAAGATTAGCGGTCCGCTTCTTGACCGCATCGATATACAATGCGAGATTACTCCTGTACCATTCAAGGATATTTCGCAGGCTGCTCCAGGCGAACCAAGTGCAACGATAAGAGAAAGGGTTATTGCAGCCCGACAAATTCAGGAACAGAGATACAAAGATATAAAAGGCATACATTGCAATGCGCAGATGACGGAACGCATGATTCATCAATATGCCGAACCAGATGCTGATTCGGTAGAAGTATTGCGCTCAGCTATGGAACGTCTATCTCTCTCCGCACGTGCCTACAGCCGTATTCTAAAGGTTGCCCGCACCATCGCTGACCTTGATGGTAGCGAAAAGGTACAGCTTCCTCATATAGCCGAAGCCATAGGCTATCGCCAACTCGACAGAGGCGACTGGGCTGAGAGAGGAGTATATTCTTAATTGGTAAAAAGAGTTAAAGAATAAAAGAGAGAAATGTGAGCTTAGATTTTGAGATTAATTTTTACCATGTAAAAAAAGACAAGTATGAATAATCCAATAGAAATATATCGTTCACAAGATGGAAGCATACAACTTAATGTAAAGTTGGAAAATGAGACTGTTTGGTTAAGTGCAAATCAAATGGCAATACTTTTTGATCGTGATGCAAAGACGATACGTAAGCATATAAATAATGTTTTTGCAGATGGTGAATTAGTAAAGGAAAGGAACACGCATTTTTTGCGTGTTGCTAATTCTGACAAACCTGTACCATTCTATAATCTTGATGTCATAATTTCCGTGGGGTATAGAGTAAAGAGTCAGCAAGGTGTACAATTCCGCCGCTGGGCCACCACTATCCTCAAGCAATACCTTATCAAAGGCTATGCCATCAACCAACAGATAAAACTCGAGCGCTACAACGAACTTAAAGACGTTGTGCGCCTTATGTCTCGTGCCATTGGCTTACAGGAAAAGGTTAGTTCTGACGAGTATGATGGATTATTCAACGTTATCTCAGACTACGTCTATGCTCTTGACACACTCGACCACTACGACTACCAGTCGCTCTCTATATCGAAAACAACAAAAGAAGAAGCATTCCGAGCTACATACGATAACGCCATGGAAGCTATTAACGCACTGAAAGAAAAATTTGGTGGTAGTCAATGGTTTGCAAACGAAAAGGATGATTCATTCAAAAGTAGCATAGGGCAGATTTACCAAACCTTTGGTGGCGAAGAACTCTATCCTTCTGTTGAAGAGAAAGCAGCTATGCTTCTCTATCTTGTCGTAAAGAACCACTCGTTCAGCGATGGAAACAAACGCATAGCAGCCATGCTATTCCTTTGGTTTCTCAACAACAATAAGGTTCTTTATGCCGAAGATGGACATAAACGTATTGCCGACAACACTCTTGTAGCTCTCACTTTGATGATTGCAGAAAGCCGGACTGAAGAAAAGGACGTTATGGTGAAGGTGGTGGTAAATCTTATCAATAAAGATAATCAATAAATACAACCAATAGATACACATAGAAAAACAACAAATATGAAATCTTCAATAGAAAATCTTTATTCTCTCGATGGCAGAGTGCCTGTAGGCAAAGCATTGCCATTCGGTCTTCAGCACATCCTTGCGATGTTTGTTAGCAACATCACCCCAATTATGATTCTATCGAGCGCCATTGGCCTCGATAGTGCTGTTAGCGCTATGCTGATACAAAACTGTATGATTATAGCAGGTATCGGCACATTGGTACAGCTATATCCAATATGGCGCATAGGCTCACGCTTACCTATAGTGATGGGAATATCGTTCACCTTCCTATCGCTATCCATAAGCATTGCCAGCGCATATGGCATGGGCACGCTGATAGGAGCCGTCATTATTGGTGGTTTGATAGAAGGAGTGCTCGGACTCTTTGCCAAATATTGGGTTAAGCTTATTCCACATGTTGTAGCAGCAACGGTGGTAACAGCCATCGGCTTTTCGCTTCTTCCTATTGGTGCCAACTCTTTTGCCGGAGGTCAGGGCGCACCCGACTTTGGTAGCCTCAATAACTGGATTGTGGGCACCACCACCCTATTGGCATGCCTCCTATGCCAAGTCTTTGCCAAAGGTTTCCTTCGTTCGCTCTCCGTTCTCGTTGGTCTTATCGTAGGCTACATCCTTGCTTGCGCCATGGGAATGGTAAACTTCAGCGGCATTGCAGAACAACCAGCAATAGCATTGCCAACATTGTTGCCGTTCACTCCTGAGTTTAATATTGGTGCCATTCTTTCGGTTGCAGCCGTTTATCTTGTATCAGCAACAGAAACTATTGGCGACACATCAGCACTTTGCAATAGCGCTTTAGGCAGAAACCCTCATAAAGTAGAAATGGGAAAAGCCATCAGCTGCGATGGTTTCGTGAGTAGCTTATCTGGAATTTTTGGCTGTACTCCTATCACCTCGTTTAGTCAGAACGTAGGACTTGCAGCCATGTCGAAGGTTGTAAACCGTTTCACTATAGGCATTGGGGCAATAATAATGATTATTGGTGGCGTATTCCCTGTTATCGGCTATGCGCTAACGACCATTCCTCAAGCTGTACTTGGCGGATGCACCATCATGATGTTTGGTAGCATTCTGTATGCAGGCTTCGGCATGATGGCTCGTAGCGGATTCTCTCAGCGCAATATGATCATCGTGAGTCTTTCGCTCAGCGTTGGTCTTGGCTTCACCCAAGCCACAGGCATGTTCAACATCTTCCCAGAGATTGTTCGCACTGTCTTTGCCGACAACTGCGTAGCCGTAGTCTTCCTCCTTGCAGTAGTCCTCAATCTACTATTGCCAAAGAAAGATTTGGAGTAAACAGCAAATAACAACAATACTGACAATTAAAGACTATTATCAGCTATAGATTTACGATATAATCTAAGCAAAGTCTTTAATTGTCAGTATTGTCGTTTATATAATTATATTGTGGTTTATTTACAAGAGTATAATACCATTATAGTAACATATTGTAGTTTTTATACATATTGTTGCAAAAATATTGTTATTTATTCTAATTCTTTAATAATAATATGTAACTTTGCAGCATTACCCAGTAATTAACATAATTACCATATAACAACAACACTAAAATCAGAAAGCTTATGAAAAGACGTTTACTCTTTACATTTGCCACTCTTCTCGCCCTATTACCTTACGTAGGGCTGGCAGCCACAACAACGTGGTCGTTTGAGTGGAACACAAGCAAGAAAGATGGTGGACAGGGTTTCTACAACTTTGGCTCAAGCAAGGTTGAGAAAGATGTATACACCACAGAACTAAACGGAGTGCAATGGAACATTTCGTCAGAAGGCACCTATATCTACGCCTATACTTCGACTATGGGACAGTATATCGGTAGCGCGTCGGAGGCTCCAAGTAGCTCTACCCTCTGGACAACGGGCTTTGCAGGAAAGATTAAGGACGTAAAGGTTACTGCCCGCGTAAAAGATGACGCAAAAGCAGGCAATGTGTCTGTTGCCGTGAATGGCAAAGACTATCTCTGCGATGGCAATGCCAAGGCATCGTTAACAGGTACTCTCGCTGAATATGCATTTACCATCGACGATGCCGATATGCAAGAGGGAAAACTCGAGATAAAGCTCAACCAAACGAGCGAAGAGAAGGGACCTCTGTATATATATAAGGTGGTGGTAGACTACGAGGTTGCCACATCTGGTGTTCCTGCTCCTGTATTCACTCCTGCTGCTGGCACCTACGATGTAGCTCAGCAGGTGGCTATTGCTGCAGAAGGTTTGGATGCTGGCACCTACACCATATATTATACTACCGATGGTAGCAATCCACGTCTTGCCGACGGCACTCGCAAGGCTTATACCGAACCTATCGACATTGCCGAGACTACAACTCTGAAGGCTATCGTTGCCAAAGGCGAAGAACAGAGCGAAGTGGCAGAGGCTAACTATGTGATACGCAAGAATCCACAGATTAAATTCAACGAAAAAGAGATCACTCTGCTTTCGGGCGACGAGGGATATTCCGACTTGCTAAATCCTAACAAGCTGTCACCAATCACCTATAAGTCGTCTAACTGGATGGTATGCTCGGTAGACAAATATGGTGCTTTGTCTTCATCATACGTTAAGGAAGATTCAAAGGCTATCATCACCGCAACCTTTGCAGGCGACGACACCTATTATCCTCTTACCGACACACTTACAGTATACGTAAAGGCTCGCACTCCGCTAAAGACTCCTGAAGTGACACCTCTTGGTGGCACATTCTCAGAACCTGTAGAAGTGAAGATTACTACCGACGACGAGAACGCTGTAACCATCTGGTATTCAACCAACGCCAAGAGCGCTGAAGAGTTTGAAGAGAGCGACAACACACAGAGCATAGTTGTAGAAGGTCATGAGGCTACTGTCACCATCGACAAGTCGTGCACACTATATGTGATGACTCGTGGCTACAACGTAAATAGCGAAGTGATATCGGCAGAATATACCATCAACCTACCATTAAAAGCCGACTTCACTACCGACCGTGCTTCCGTGGCTTACTACGACCAGGAGTTTGACTCACAAGAAGAGGTGGAAGACTGGACAGTAGGCAATGGTTGGAAATTGAGCGACAAGAAGTTCAAGTCTATCAATGCCAACGACAAATATTCAGCTTTCGTTAGCTACGAGGGCGGTAGCGGAACCACTCAGCTCGCAAGTCCTGAACTTACCGTGAAAGAAGGAAGCAAGGTAGAGTTCTATGCTTACTTCGCGCCAAACTTCTTAGTTTATGGCAAATGGACTTTCAACATCACCGATGTAGAAACTAACCAGAGCGAGACTCTGCTCGATGCTTTCAGCTGGGCACAGGAAACAGCATACAACGCTACTAACTGGAACAAGTTCTCGTTCGACCTTGCAGCATACGCAGGCAAAAAGGTTACATTCTCGTTCGACTATCCTTTCGGAGGCGAAGACCTTGCCATAGATGGCTTCCGCCTTGTACAAGACGACCCTACTGCTAAGGACGCCATCCATATCTTCGAGGGCGAAGAGATTGCGTTCAAGAACCTTTCAGAAGGCGAGCCTAAGGCTTACGAATGGGCATTCCCAGGTGCTGATACCGAGACTTCGACAGAAGAAAATCCTGTAGTAAGATACAGCAAGGCTGGCACATACAACGTTTCGCTAACCATCAAGCGTGGCGAAGAGAGCAACAAGGTAGAGCGCACCAACTTTGTAGTGGTTACTAAGAAGGCTCCTACTGCCAAGATTGGATTGCCAGAAGAAGGCTATGAGTCGCCATACGTAGGCACCTTCGTTCCGCTCGACGTGCCTGTAACATTCCGCGACCTTTCAGAAGGCAACCCTACAGAATGGAAGTGGGTATTCCAGAATACCGATAAGACCGAGAGCAACGAGCAGAATCCTACCGTTACCTATACCAAAGCAGGAACCGTGAGCGTGGGTCTTACTGCAAAGAACGATGCCGGTCAGACCAACGACATTCTGCAATGGGCAATCCAGGCAGGTGGTGCACAGAATGTTTGGAACATCAGTCTCGACGAAAATTCCGACCTCAAACAGGTGAACCTTGGCTACTATGGCTACTATGGAGGTACCAACTGGCTTGGCATGGAGAAGTTTGCCGAACTCTACAAGGCTCCTCTCGCTGATGCTACAGTAGATAGCGTGAGCGTATTCTTTGCTTCTGTAGGCACCATCGACCCAGAGAAAGAAATCACCATGACAATGAATGCCGTGGCTGAGAATGGTGAACCAGGCGAGGTGATGGCAACAGCAACCAAGAAGGCTGGCGAATTGCAGTATAGCGATGACGACTATCTTGCCACAATCTTCCATTTCGACAAGACTGTGGAACTGAAGAAGGGTACTCCATTCTTCATTGTTATTGGTCCATTCCCTAATAGCACTATGGAGGAATCGCCATATACTGCCGACGATATCTCAATATTCTGCCACCGCAGAAACCCTGGTGAAAAGACCACCACATGGCACTATCTTGCAGAAGAGGATGCTAACTATCAGCCTACAGGCGAATATAAGTGGTACGAGAATTCCGACGACCCTCTGTCTATGGCTATAGCTCCTGTAATCTCTTACGCAACAACATCTACAGCCATCAACAACCGTGGCATCAACACCACCACATCAGCTCACGCCGTTGCCACCTACACCCTTGGTGGTGCTAAAGTGCAGGCTCCACAGCGTGGCGGCATTTACATCGTGAAGTATTCTGATGGCTCAAGTCGCAAGATGGTAGTGAAATAACAACAATGTCTACATAATATTGTAGACAGCAATAATCATAAAAAGCAAGTTAGCTTCTGACATCACTCACAGAAACTAACTTGCTTTTTTATTTCTGTACATACTTAATATCCATAGAAATAGTAGATATCATCTATATTTTTGTTAATCATAACTAATAAAAAGTACTTTTCGTGTGGATTTATAAGTTATGATTAACAAAATCGCTATATTTGCAGAAAGTTTTAAGTATAACTTATAAAAAACCGCCTTATGATACAACTTATCAACCGTCCTAACTACATAGAACGTATATCTCCATTTATAAACAAAAACATCATAAAGGTGCTCACTGGTCAACGCCGAGTGGGCAAAAGCTGTATACTCAGACAAATTCAAGCACATATTGAAGCTACGGAGCCTAATAGTAATATCATTAGCATCAACAAAGAGTTAGAAGAATTTGCCTTGATTCGTAATCATGAAAACCTATCACAATATATATCTTCACGATTAAAAGATGGAGTTGCGAACTATCTATTTATAGATGAAGTGCAAGACATTACAGGTTTTGAGAACACTTTGCGTAGTTTGCAAGCTCAAGATGCCTGCGATATATTTATCACGGGCAGCAATGCCACAATGCTATCGAGCGAATTGTCTACATATCTATCTGGTAGATATATAGAATTTCATATCCACAGCCTTACATACAACGAATTCTTGGTTTTTCATAAGCAAGAAGCCTCAACACAGAGCTTACGAAATTATCTAACCTTTGGTGGGCTACCATATTTGTGTAATTTGCCATTAGAGCAAGAGATAATTTTTGAATATCTACGCAATGTGTATTCCACCATCAAACACAATACATCAAATTGGAAATACAGCAGCCGCCCCTGATCCCATCGCCACATGGTCATCCTCCTACCAAAAAAATCTTTATATACAAACAGTGGATATTCTCATATACCGAATATCCACTGTCTACATATCAGTCTTCCACCGTCA
>OCLF01000175.1_pt1 | contig 20999 bp, 9 predicted proteins | sample 1502881 | NCBI WGS metagenome assembly OCLF01 (sample SAMN03418267, study PRJEB22391) | human gut metagenome | biome: human-gut; feature: organic feature; material: feces | host: Homo sapiens | place: Tanzania | collected 2013-01
TATAAAGTTCTTACCGAAGGAAAAGTTAATAAGTTTACTGGTGCAGTAGTTGCTAATTCTATTGATAAATGGTTTGATACTCTTCGTGAAAGTTATAATGAAACTAGTAAATTAGATAACAATCCAAACATTGATATTGTAGCTAGCGATGTATTTGAAGGTGAGCTTATTCGTAGTAATGATGGTACTTTCAAAAGTGATGCTGAAACTTCTCAACCTATTCAATTAGCTATTGCTAAAGATACTAAGTTTGAAATTGCTGCTAAATCTACTAGTGGTGAATTTATTAACGGTATTGGAAGTAATAAGTTTCTTGTTAATGTTGGTCGAACTTATGTAACTGTTCCTCGTAGTAACGGTACTGTAGATATTGTAAATGCTTATCCTGTGAGTTGGACAGGTGCTACATACTATACAAAAGATGACAAACAACGATATGTTGAGACAGGTAAAGACTTTAAGCAATTTCAAAATGCTATAGTTACTCAAATTAAAGATAGACTTGCTTCTCTTAATGATGGTGATTTTACTGAGAATAGAGATAACTTTATTGATTTTATTGATAATCTTCTTAATATTAATAAAAATCCTATTTTCCTTAGTAAAGAATTATCTGTATTTAGAACTGCAAATATTCTTGGAATTAACTTTGGTAATAAGAATAATCAACTTCTTTTCTATAGAGATAAGAATGGTGATGGTATAGGTCAAATAATTAATAAAGTTGATGGTAAACCTAATTATATTTCTTACAATAGTGATTTATCTGCTATAACTGATAGACTTATTAAAGGAATAAAAAGTCTCAATTTCAATATTAATTTTGCTGTTTTAAAGTCTGATAATAATCATAATATTACTCTTCAAGGTATTACTAGTAGAACTACTGATGGTAAGTTTCAAATTACTATTCCTGAATATAAAGGAAAAAATGGTGTAAATCTTACTTATGATAGTTTTAAAGATTTTATTCAACAAAATAATCTTCTTAGAGTTAATATGGCTCAAGAAAATGGTAGTAATATTAGAAGAACTGCTATTAATAAACAAGGAGCTAACGCTAGATTTAGTTTTCAAGTAACAAGTAAACAGGAAAGCCGCCCCGTAAAGGATGTTGATGATACAAATACTTATACTTCTAAAGCTGATGAAATTAAATCCATTGTAACATCTGATTCTACAGATAAAGGTTTTGAAGTTGCTAGTGCTCTTTTATTAGATGATACATCTAAAGAGAAACTAAATAGTATTAAAAGTGATAGTTCTTTACGTAAACTTTTAGCTAAAGATATTATCTTTGACGAGGAATTTATGAGTAAACATCACGCACAAGCTAATGCTGTTTGGAGTAAAACTAAAGGCGGTAAAATTGTTATTGGTCAGATATTCTTAGATATGATTAATAGTAAGAAACCTGGTGAAAAAGGTAGAGCTATTAGAACTTTGATGCACGAAAATCTTCATGGTTATATTGAAGATATGGCTAATGATAAACGTCATCCTAATGCAGTTGCTAATCTTAGAAATAGAATGCAAGATATTTATGATGATTTTGCTACTGCTATTAATCAAGATATTACTGATTTAAAAGCAGGAAATATTGATGAGATTAAACAACGTAGGCATATTCAAGATAAAGCTACTCTTGAAAAGATTAGTGAGTGGCTTAATAATGTTAATACTTTTACTGCTGAAAGTTATGCTACTCGTGAGAATCCTCAAGATGCTCTAGAAGAGTTTATTGTTGAATCTCTTACCAATGTTGATTTAATGAATTATCTTAATCAAGTTGACGCTGATGGTGGAGTAATTAAAGGTAATACTATTTGGCAGAAAATACTCAAGTTTATTGGTGATTTGTTTGGTATTAATATTCGTCCTAATAGTCTTCGTGCTAAACAAATGGAAGCTCTTGGTGAAATATTTAAGAATAATCAAGAAGCTGAAGTTAAAGCTGAAGAAAAAGAAGAAGTTACTCAACCAACAACATCTTCTACGGGGCGTATAGAAGAAGTTGAAACAGAAACAGTTGCTGATAATACTAATAGTATTATAGATAGTGATGATGTTGGAAGTGCTAATGAAACGTTTGATATTAAGGATGAAGATGTTGATGCTGATGATGAATATGATGCTGATGAAAGTACTAGTAAAGAAGTAGCTTTCAATTCATTCAATTCAGCAATCGAATCTCTCCCGATGTCGGAACGTGCCAAATTTGCCTCTCTCGTTAGCTCTGCTGCAATTTCGATGTCTTGCAAATAGATTATTCATAGAATATATTTCAAGGTTCTAGAGGAGAATTTAAAATCCTCTAGAACTTTACTTTTAAATAACTAATTTAATTAATAAAGTTATGGCTTGTAATTTTAAAACAACAAGTGCTGGCACAAGCATTAAACGTAAGGTTGGAGCAAATAATGCTCGTTTTGTAGCGTTAGTTAGTCTTATTAGTAATCCTGAAACTGGAGGTTTTACTGATGAGTTTGTTGAGTATTATCAGAAAGTAAATCATACTGATAATATTCCTAGTGTTGATAATTCTGAAAGAGGAGTTATCGCTAATACTGCTATCCGTTATTATAATAGTATTCACTTTGATGTTAATGCTCAAAGTACAGGTACTTATTATGCTAAAGATGTAGATGCTTTTGGATATAGTGATAGTCATGCAAAGGTATACGCTATTACTAGAGCAATTCCTAATATTATGCGTAGTATGTACGTTAGTGATATTAGAAGTGGAGAAATTGTTGATAAGGATACTATTCTTGGTGATTTAATTAAACGTACAAAAGTTAGAATAACTAAGGATGTTGCTGCTAATTATCTCAAAGCTATTGGCAAACCTGCAACTAATGCTGAAGTTAATAAAATAGCTGATGCTCTTCTTAATAATAATGAAACTTATTATAAGAAAGATGAACTTATGCTTGCTATAACTAAAGCTTTTGATAAGAATGGTGATGTTCAAGTTCAGAATACTTTTGCTGTTTATAAAGATATATTTAAAGATACTACTGGTAAAGATTTCTTTAATAGAGTTATTATTGCTGACCCTATTATTGGTAATCTAAAATATAGTGATGAAACTGAATCTAGTCTTGCTGAAGATTATGCTGAAGATTTTGATTCAGTAGATGATTCTTCTTATAATAATAATGAAGATGAAGATGTACTTACTGTAGGCGATAGACAAGATAATACTTGGAATGACCATAGTGGTCTTGGTTCTAGTTATATGAAAGGTTTTGACCTTGATATTCGTCTTAATCTTTCTATGATACCTAAACTTACTAGTAATACTGTTGGTACTAAGACTTTAAAGTCTGGTAAAGTAAAGGATGTTTATGATTATGATAAAAACAATCCTACTGGTAACGTAGATTATATTGACGTAAAAGATATTATTAGTACTCTTAGTGCTAAGAAAGATGTTTCTAATCTTAATACTTTTATTGATAGTGTAAAAGAAGCTAGTAATATTCCTGGTATGGAAGGTCTTATTAAACTTTATAAAGACCTTACTTCTGATTTAGATTATGCTGCTCGTCTTTATACTCAATTCAAAACTGTAATTAATAAATATGAAACTCGTATTGCTGACGAGAATACAACTATGAATAAGAGTAATAAGAATAGTAATGCTCAGCAAGTTCATGCTCTTAGTTTCCTTAATGATGCTAAGTTTACTCATATAAATATTGATTCTGATGTTACTAATAAACTTGTTAATGAAGTAGATGAAACTATTGTAGAATATACTCAAGCCCTTGCTGCTGGTGATGAGTTTGCTTTAGACCAAGCTAAACTTTATAATACTATTGTTGATAGAATTGCTTCTCGTATTAAAGATTATTATCCTAGTGCAGATAAAGCTTCTATTGATAATTATGTTCGTCTTGCTAATAATGGTGAAGTTACTACCAATATGCGTTATCTTACTGATAGTCTTAGAAAGATAGCTAAAGCTTCTGATGCTACTACTTCTCAGTATACCGAAAATCGTGATATTATTAGTGGTATTAACAAAGAAATTAGGAAGCTTCAAACTAAGATTGACGCTCTCAATGAAGCTGGAGAGCATAAAGGTATAGATAAAATTAATGAAGAAATAGATAAACTTGTTAAGCAAAGAGATAATATTCGATTTAGTGATTATCGTTCTCAAGATAGTATTACTCAAAGTATTGCTTTAGCTGATAAACTTTATCCTTATTCTTCTGTTAAAGTTGAACTTAATTCTCGTAATGGTTTAGGTAATCTTCAATCTGATATTATCAACAGTTCTATGATTACTTATCTTCTTAAAGTACTCAATAGTACTAAGACTACTACTGACGAATTAGGCAATACTGCTCCTGAGTCTCTTGTTAACTTTGCTAAGTTTAAGTTTAAGAATAATCAATATAATCTTAGCAATATTCTTATTGAGACTAGAGAAAATGGTAAGATTGTAAATTATGGTCTCTTTTATTATGATGCTGACAAACAGAAATATGGTGTTACTAATTATGCTTCTGGTTTACTTAATGTTGCATTATTTAATGGAGCTGTAAAAACTGATGAAGGCACAGGTATTACTTATGCTCAGATGAGTAAAGGTGATTACGTTTATACTGCTTTTGCTAATTATTTTAATAGCGATAAAAATATTGATGCAGATAGAGTAACTAATAGTATTCCTCTTGCTAATTACTTTATGAGAACTCCTTCTGATGCTCCTAAAACATTTGTAGTTCGTGCTCCACGTTATCATATAACTAAGAGTAACCCGATTAGAACTGTAACAAATGTTGCTGAAGTAGATAATTACATTAAAAATTATGTAGCAGAACATATTTCTAGTATATCTGAAAGTGCATTTAATCAAGCTAATCCTAGAGCTAGATTTATTCAACTTGAAGATAATCGTAGTGACCGTGCTCAAATTACTAGAGATTTAACTGATAATAATATTACTCGTTCTGTATATGAGAACGAGATTATTCGTAATGATGGTAAAACTGCAACTATTGGTTATCAATTTGCTGATGAAGAAGGTAATGTAAATAAATATATTATTACTGGTTCTATTCGCCCTGTAAAAGGCATGAATAAGTTTGTTATTGAGAATGGTAAAGCTACTATTCTTGATAATAATGAAATGAGAGATAATCTTCGTCCTATGATATATGACAAGTATCGTAAACAAGCTTATCGTAATGGTAGAATTGGTGATGTTCAAGTTAATTATCAAGTTAATAGAGAACATCCTATTTATAAGCAATTCAGAAAGATATTCAATCAAGAGTTGACTAATATGGCTGAAGCTATTAATATGATATTCTTGACTGGTGATGATGGTGTTATTCAGCGTGAAGCTGATGGTAAACCTAAATTTAATCCTAATAATGCTTTTGGATTAGATAAAGAATCTGCTCGTAGACTTTATGCTAATTATCAAACTAAGAAAGATAAATATCTTGATTCTAATTACGGTTTAGTTGGAAATATGTTCCATAGTGATAAGTTTACCATTACTAATTATAAAACAGGTAAAGTTCGTAATTATGGTCAGGAACTTCTTGATGATTATTTTGATAGTCTGTATAATAGTAGTAAAGGTGGCTTTATTCATTTTGGTTATGAGAATGGTAAGATTAAACTTAATCATACTAAAGACCAAGCCGAAGCTATTGATAACAAAATAGCAGAATTTATTAGTGATTATATTGATAGTTCTGCTAAACGTATGGATGAGTTTAAAAATCTTGATGTAGCTGGACTTATTAATGATGATAATGTTGCTGACTTTGCTCTTAATTATCGTCTTGCTTATAATTATTTTGATGATTTATTTGAAGGTGATGATAAGTTTTATAAGTCTTCTCAAGACTTCTTGAAACGTGCTAAGGAAGGTCAAGCTAGTGGTACTCCTTATAGTACTTTCAATATTTATCAAGATGAGAATATGATGTTGACAGACTTAAAGAAGATGAGCTATCTTAATAGTCAAGATATTCAAGATAAACTTAATAGTCTTGGTCTTCATGTTACTCAACGTCCTGGTTTTGTTGGTATTACTATTAAGAACACTGTAAGAACTTCTCACGAAGCTTCTCAAAATGGTCCTGTTGTTCACGAACTTGCTCGTGTTTATATGAAGCACGACCCTGAACTTACAGAAGCTGAAGCTATTGCTAAAGCAAATAAACATATGGAAGGTTATCAAAATACTACTGTAAATGATGCTCAATCTTATATTACTTTTGAAGAATGGATTCGTCGTGTTGCAGGTAGAGGACAACTTAATAAATATATGCCTCTTATTGAACGTATTATGGATAGAAGTAAACCTCTTAGAGTAGATGATATTAAAACTTTTGTTCAAGTACAAAAGAACTTCTATTATGATATGACTTATAACGATAAGATTAATACTTATGCTCCTCGTCAAATTAAGAATGCAGAACTTGTTCTTGTACCTAGATTTATTGAAGGTACTGACCTTGAGAAAGTATATAATCTTATGAAAGATAATGGTATTGACCAACTTAATACAGAAGAGACTTCTAAAGCTGGTAAAGCTGGTGTTCTTACTTTATTTGATGAAGAAACTGGTGAAGTTACTGATGCTCACATTCAAGATTTTAATAATCATGTAGAAGATTATAAAGAGACTTATTCTTATAATTTCCTTTATACTCAACAAGAAACTCCTCAACACATGAATGCAGAGAATAAAGCTGCTATTCAGATTATGAAGAAGATTGTTGATAATATTCCTGATACTGGAACTATTGGAGAAGTTAAGAAAGAGTTTTTTAGACTTTATGTTGCTAATATTAAAGATAGTTTCAATAGTCTTGTTAAGGAACTTAATATTCCTACAAATGAAGATGGTTCTATTAAACTCGATGCTAACGGAAACATTGAAGGACTTGATATGAAATTATTCTTCAATAAGCTTCGTAAAGAATGTCTTCGTCAAGGTCTTGATAGTAATATTCTAGAGTTCTTTACTCTTAATGAAGATAGTCCTTATACTGAACTTGGAAGAGCTAATACTGTTATGCCTACATATATGACTAATATGATGAGTAAAGCTCAGAATGTTTGTCAGTCTATGTTTAATAATGCTATTACTCGTCAGAAGTTGCCTGGTTTTCATGCTGCTCAGATTACTAATGTAGGTTTTAAAGCTACTAAAGGTTTATCTTTAGATTTGCAAATTGATTCTTGGCAAAAAATTCCTAATGGAATAATAGATTCTGTTTCTAAAGGTAGTTATATTTGTAATTATACTGCACAAAAAGCTATTCAATATTTAAGAAATAATGGTATTAGAGAAGATGCTTCTATGATTGCTACAATACATGGTGCTAAATCTCCTATATCAGATAAAGAAATACTTCATTATGCTGCTAGTTTAAAAATTAATGGAAAATTTTATTTATATGACCAGCCACAAAGAGAATTTATTAAAGTTACTGGTAATACAAATAAAGATGGTTTTCCTGAAGCTAAAATAGGAACTTATAAACCAAGACTAATAGAAGTTACAGAAGAAAACTTAAAGAAATATTATGGTATTAAAACTGATGGTAAATTAGAATGGACTTACGATAATATAACAGATGATACGTTAAAAAATCAATATATAAAAATTAATGGTATTGTAAAAGCTAGTACAATAGATAAAACTCTTCGTTATCATCCTAAAACTAAAGAACATCCAGAAGGTGAACGTTATATTGAAATAATGCTTCCTGCTAGTAACTTTGGTTTTGCTAAGAACGCCGATGGTACTTATAAGAAGAGTAAAGAAGAACTTCTTAAAGAACTTCAAGATGCAGGTCTTGATACTCTTATTGGTTATCGTATTCCAACTGAAGGTAAACAGTCTGTTTGCGTAATGAAAGTAGTTGGTTTCCTTGATGATGCTCAAGGTTCTACTATTGTTGTTCCTGATGATTGGGTTGCTCAAACTGGTTCTGACTTTGATATTGATTCTGTATATGGTATTCAACACAATACGTATATAGATAAAGATGGTGATATTCAAAAAGTTGCTTATAAAGAATCATTTGGTAAATTATATGACGATTATGTAAAAGAACAACTTAACGATGATGCTAAAGCTAAACTAGAAGAAGCTGTTAAAAATGGAGTTAACGAATCTACTGCTTTAGCTAATGCTGCACAAGAACATGAACTTCTTAGTCGTGAAGAATTTAGTAAAGCTAATAGTATTGAAGAAAAGAATAGTCGTCAAGCTCGTAACAATCGTATACTTGATGATATGCTTCGTATTCTTCAATCCGATGAAGCTTTTGAAGAAAATACTGGTCAATCTCAATTTGAAGATATTATTACTGCACGCGATAGTATTATGAATGATGTTGTTAAGAGTGTTCGTAATGGTCGTAGTTGTTATGATTTTATTGACCAAGCTGAATATCAAGAAGATGTTATGAGTGGTGCTAAGCTTAAAGCGTTTAGTGTTACTCGTGATACTTTTGTGTCTATTTGCAACAAAGTTCAACCAACTATTGATAAAAATTATGCTATTAGTGCTAGATACAAAGCTACTCCAAAACAAGCTGAGGTTTTAGCTAAACGTTTTGGAGAAGACAATGTTACTTATAAAGATGGTTATATTACAATTAGTCATACTATGATTGGTTGGTCACATGACAATCATAATGTAGATGATACTATTCTTACTGCATATAGTTCTGAGACTACAGCTCATATTCTTGATGCTGTAAAGAAAGGTGCTGTACCTAATGTAAATGAATTTACTTTTGCAGTATATAAAACTTTCCCTGATGTAGGTAGTAATTATAAAACTGGTGTTGCGTTTATGATGCACCCTGCTGTAACTCGTATAGTTAATGCTTATAATAAAGGTAAATCTATTTATAGTGAAGATTCTGCTCAACCTATAGTTGATGCTCTTAAAGAAGTAGCTGAAGAACTCGGTGTTGATACTAGTTCTTTATATTCAGGTAAAATGGTAGTTGAAGCTATTAATGATAAACTTGGTACAGACTACAGTTTCATTAAAAATAACAATATTGTTCTTGATGAAGAACAACTGGCTAATGATGTAAAGAATGCAAACAATGTTTCTCTTGCTCGTGAAGTAGAGATTCTTATAGCTTATAATGATATTAATCGTTTAGCTGATGTAATTCAGAAAATTGTAAGAGTTTGTAACCCTGATAAGTTTGGAGCTAAACAAACTATATTTGCTACTAATGAAGTATTTGAAACTATTAAAGATATAAATAATAGCAAACAAGCTAAAGTACTTAGTAAAGATGGTATTTCTTTCCTTGAAAGTATTTATCCTGGACTTATTAAAGATGGTGTTATAGATAAAGATAATTATGTAAAAGATACTCATGAATCTGCTTATCCTTCTCTTAATGCTTTCTTAAAGTATGCTTCAGTTACTAGTACTGTAGTTAATAGTATGCTTTTTGAAACTCAAAATTCTGCTTTTGTAACTACTATTAAAGCTCTTAGTAAAATGCTTCCTACTCCTCGTAGACTTACTGAGAAAGAATATAATGATTATGAAAAGTATGTTATTGGTGCTGCTTATAATAATGCTGATGGAATTAGATTAGGTTATACTATCAGATCTTCTACGGGGCGTCTTGAGTCAACTAAAACTAGTGATTTACAAGAGCGTCTTCGTATTTATGGATTTAGTGGTAGCCCAGTATTTCATTTTGATGTTGTAGATATTACTGAACCAACTCAAGATGAAATTGATGCTTGGTCTAAACTTACTCCTGCTCAAAAGGTTGCTTGGTTACAAAGTAAAGCAGAAGATGCTGGTATATTTGGTAAACTTAAAGTTGACCTTCAAGATAATTATCGTGTTGGTAATAAAGAATGTGCTGCTCAATCTATTCGTTTCAATGATGACAATGTAGATACTGAAACTGCTTACAATCTTTTTGAAACTGCTACTAAAAGTAAGAATCCTCTTGTTAAACTTGCAGCTATAGACCTTATCAAATATGCGTTTGTAGTTGAAGGTTTCAAGATGCGTCGTAATGGTGTTAATAAGATTATTAAGAATAGTACTCTTCGTGATGATACTTTGTTTGCTAATCAAGATGGAGAACCTACTAGTCTTCTTAGTCAAATTGATGCTAATTTTAAGCATATTACTTATGACGATTATCGTGATGATTATTTAAGAAGTCATTCTGATAACGGTATGGTTCCAAAGAGAACTGTAAAGAAGAAAAGAGTAGGTAAAATCTGGGTTAATGAACTTAGTACTCCTAATGGAGTTATAACTCTTAATGTTCCTTCTCGTAGAAATGATATTACAGAATCAGATATTAATGATGAATTTGCTGCTACTAGAACTATTGCAGAAGAGACGGAAATCCGCCCCGTAGAAGATGTAGTAGATAATAAACCTCAAGTTGCTCAAGATAAAACTGTTGCTCCAGATGATACTAAACTTGCTGTTAAATATGGCATTTATAATGTTTGGACTGATAGAGTTAATCCTTATGTAAAACTTACTTTTAAGAATCGTGGTGTTAATACTACGAATCTTTATAAGACTGTTCGTCATGGTGATATAATATTTGCTTATCCTGTTAGTATGCTTGAAGAAAACGAACATGGTATTGTTTCTGTTAATCAAGCTAATAATACTCTTTATAGTGAGATGTATTATAGAACTATTATTGATAATAAACTTCAAGGTAATCAACTTACTAAAGAAGAAGCAGATGAACTTCGTAAAGAATACGCTAATGAAAGAGCTATTTCTTCTAAAGGTAGAGTTAATACTGGTTTTGATATCAATAAAGATAGAACTGTTGGCGATATAGGTGGTGCTCGTGATGCTTATAGTAAAATTATTAATCTTATTAAGAATGACGCTAAAGGTGTTCAAATTATAAACAATAGTTATCTTTATAATCGTGTCAGTAAAGGATTTGGTAATTTCCAAACTATTCATGATATAATTGATGGTAATGAAGTTACTAAGAAAATTGCTCTTGCTAAAGAAACAAAAGTAATATTTAATTCTGAAGGTAAAGTAATTCCTTATCCAGTTAAAGTTGTTCAGATTATTCCTTCTACTAACGATAAAGAAAGTACATCTGTTGAATATAATTTTGATATGTTTACTGATATTAATCGTAGAGCACATGAAGGTGACGTTAATGCTTATCGTGAAGTTCAGTTTATGAACAATAATGGTTTTGAGAACGTTAGTACTGATTATACAAATATGTCTCCTAAACTTTATGAAGCTATTGATAGATTCACTAGTGCTACAGCTAAGAAACTTATCAGTGATGCTGACCAATTCTATAAAAAAGAAGATGGAACTTATGCTTCTATATTTGCTCCTGAAACTATAGAAATGATTCGTAATAATCCTAGCGAACAAAGACGTTTTCAAAAGTTACTTCTTGATACAGATAGTCTTATTAATAAATATGGTACTATATTTGATGTTGTAGTTGATGAAAATGAGAATCCTGAAGTAATTGATTTTATTAATCATATTAAGAAAACTATTGGAGATTTACGTAACAAACTTAATCTTAGTACTCTTAATGAAAGATTTGCTAGAGAAGTTGTTGCTAAATGGTCTAATGACCCTAATATTCAAAATGGTTTAATTGATATTTGTAATGGTTATCATGCTGTTACTTGGTGCGATGCTTGGATTGGAGATTTACAAGATACTGGTAATAGTCTTATTCAAAATATTAGCAAACATATAGTTGATGATATTAATGCTAAAGATATGCAAGCTGCTAAAGATGCTCGTGAATTTGAAAAAGCTATTAAAGCCCTCGGTCATATAAATTGGGACAAACTTGTCGATAAGAATGGTAAACTTATTAGAGATTATAATGACAAATTTGTTGAAGATTTAGATGCTCTTAGAAATAAAGTAAATGAAGCTCGTAAAGATGTCATTAATAATCCTATGGTTTATCTTAAAGCTAAGCATGAATATGATGCTTTTAAGATTGCTCATCTTAATCAAAGCTTTAAGGATGAGTATTATAAAGCTATGTATGATAATGATGATTATATGCTTAATACTGCTCCTACTATTTTTGCTGAATATACAAAACTTAGAGAGCAAATTAGAAATATCAATCGTCTTCGTATTAATGGTGTTCTTAGTCCTGAGAATGAAGAAGAATATCGTAAGCTTAGAAGAAGTATTAATCAACTTGAGTCTACAATAAATTTTGATGATGGTACTGAGAAACCTATTTATGATGAAACCAATCCTATTCCAGGTACTAAAGGCTTCGATGAAGAAGGTAAACCTATTATTGTAGATAAAGCTAAATATGATGAAGCTGTATTAAATTCTCAAGGAGCTGCTATGAAACTTACTCAATATCTCAGACGTAAACGTGATATTAATGAAGAATATAATGATACTCAAGTTAAGGATAGTTTTGAAGAAGAACTTGATAAGAGACTTGATATTATTAAGCGAGCTGAGAAACGTGATGCTTTTGGTAACAAACAAGTTTCTGATGAAGTTCTTGCTAATGATGAGAAGTATCAAAGAGCTAAAGAATGGCTTGAGCAAAATGCTACTTGGCACGTAGACCCTAAAGTTAGTGATGAAATTGCTGTAGCTTATGGTATTCTTTCTAAAGGTAGAGCACAGAAAAATAATCAAATATCTTATAAGGCTAAACTTATCAAAATTAAACTTGCTAATGGTGAGAAGGTTTATGATAGTAAAGGTCGTATTCGTGGTGATATATTTAGTGAAGAAGATCAAGAATCTATAAGAAAAGATGAAGCTGGTCGTTATAATAATACTATTTATTCTGCTGGTAATGAACAGATATTAATTAATAATGCTCCTGAACAAAAGCAAGCTCTTCCTGCTGTAGTACAAAGAATGCTCACTTCTAATAGTAAAGAGGGTAAAACTAATGTTGAATATCTTAAATTAGTTAATGAAGTTAATGAAATTCTTCGTCCTTATTATGATACTACTAAGAAAGAAGTTAATACTATTACAGATAGACATCAAATTAGTATTGAAGAACTTCATAAACTTGCTGATTTGTATGAGAAACTTCGTAATACAAAGAAGACTATAGTTAACGAAGATATACCTGGTAATGGTTCTGCTGTTGGTAATTTTATTCGTAAATTTATGCATACTGAATATAGTCCTAAGTTTGATATTGAATACGGTAAAGCTAAAACTATTGGTGGTGAATATCTTAAGGCTTGGGAAGATGCTAATATGGAATACGATTTTGAATATGACGAAAAAGGTCATATTGTTAAAGACTCAGATGGTAATTATGTATATGATAAATCAGTTCGTCTTCCTAATCGTTTTCTTTATGGTACTCTTACTCTTAAAGATGAGTTCTATACTGGTATGAAGAATCAAAAAGTAGCTAAAGATTTGCGTAAAGAATCAGAGATTAAAACTAAAGCTCTTGCTACTATTAATGAGTATCTTGAAACTACTACAACTCCTTATTATAGTAACGCTATGGCTGAAGCTAGAGCTAAAGGTAAAGAAGAGTTTGATAAATGGTTTACTCGTAACCACGTATGGAATGTTTATACTCATAAGTTTGACCCAATAGGTATCTGGCAAAAGACTAGTATTAAACCTAATTATGCTAATGGTACTTGGGCTGCTAATTATAATCAGTTAGATATTGTTCCTAAAGAAGAATATCGTAATCCTGATTATAAAGAGAATACTACTCAATCTGAAAACTTTAAGCGTGGTATAGACGATGAAAAGTATATTAACAATGTAACTCTTAGTAACAATGAAAAACAAGCTAAGAAACTTATTGAAACAACATTAGATAAGATTGTTAGAGATAAAGCTAGTCGTCGTATTATTAGTCAAGGTTTTCTTCCTATTACAGCAAAAGAAGCTGACCATGATATCAAATGGTTTGGTAAACAAATAGCTGAATTTGCTGGTTGGAATGCTAATATTAGTTCTGTTGGTAAGAATAGTCTTCATGCTGACATGAGTTATTCTACTGATAAAACTCCAGTACTTCCTATGATTGGTAGAGAATTTACTAATAAAAATAGTGAAGACGTCGATAAAATTAAAGCTGCTGAACCAACAAGAGACCAATATACTACTGATGAAGAGTATAATAAAGCTATGACTGAACATAAAGCTAGAATTGATGCTGCTGAAAAGAATAATAAAGCAATACATCAATCTCTTGTCAATAGAGATTTTATTTCTAGTATTAGTCAGTTTATTAGACTTGCTGGTCATCAAAATGCTGTTCAAGATAATAAGTATCTCTTCTATTATGGTCAAAATATGATTAAAGCTACTCCTGTACTTGACGATAATATAGGTTTTAGTAATCTCAGAAAAGATATTAATAGAAGTACTAGTGATGTTACTCGTTATGCTGAAAAAACTTATGATGAAAGACTTTATGGTCAGTTTACTAATTGGGGAAATAGACTTATCTATGATAGATATAAACTTCCTAATAATAAACTTACTAAAGCTGCTAATATTGCACAAAGTCTTACTAGTGCTAAATTTATGATGTTAAATATTACTGGTGGTATTGGTAACGTTACTGTTGGTCGTAGTGGTATTTTTGCTGAACATATAGCTAAAGCTTACTTTAGTACTGCTGCTTGGAATAAAGCTAAAGCTATGTGGTATGGTGCTTCTTTATCTTTCCTAAGAGGAATGACTAGAGAAGATAGTACTAGTCTTGCTGATGCTATTGTTAAATTTATGAATGTAGTAGATTTTGACGAAGTACTTGGCAGACCTACTGGTAGCTTTAAAGCTAGTGATGCTATTAATCGTCTTAGAAACCTTATGTATTCTCCTAACGCTATGGGTGAACATCATATGCAGAATAGTGCTATGTTTGCTATGATGTTTGATAATAGAATTGTTCCTGTAGATGATTATAGAAATAAAGGTAGACTTCCTTATCAAGCTATGACTTGGTCTCAATATAAAGTTGCTTCTCACGAAGAAGCTATGAGACAACTTATTGCTGGTACTCCTCTTGCTGCTCAATTTGAGAAATTTGTAAATGATATAAAGTCTGACCCAAATCAACTTAAAGAATATGCTAGAGGAAGAAGAGATTTAGCTAATGAATTTAAGAATGTTTTCCTTAATAACAAACAAAGTAAAGAGTTTATTGCTAAACGTAAAGAACTTGAAGTTAAAGCTAAGGAACAATTTGAAGCTAATCCTACTCTTATGGAACAGCTTGATTTAGTTGATGGTAAACTAGGTTTTAAAGATGGTTCTCTTATGGAACAACTTTTTAAGCAAAGTACTAACGGAGAAGTAAATGATGCTTATGCTCTTCTTGGAGAATTTAAAGGTAAAGTTATTAGTGTTAATAAAGAGATACATGGTGTATATGATAGACTTGGTGCTGCTCAACTCGAAAAATATTGGTGGGGTAGTCTTGTTATGCAATATCATAAACATATATATCCAGGTATTCTTAAACATTGGAGAAGAAAAGGTTATTTCAATGAACAAACAGGTGATAATCGTGTAGGTTGTGGTCCTGCTCTTATGGATTTCCTTACAATGCCTATTCGTCAATATAACGAAAGACATAAACTCTTAGATGATAAACAACTTGAAGCACTTGAAGGTACTCAAAATCTTTTTGCTGCTTATGTAAACTTTGCTGAGAATATTCGAGTTAACTGGAAAGCACTACCTGAATATCAGAAAGCTTCTATTCGTAGAACAGCTGGTGATATATTTGGTGCTTTATCTTCTATTACGGTTGCTATTGGTACTAATATAGTTTGGGATGATAAGGATAAAGATAAAATGCTTCTTCCTAATCTTATGCTTTATAGTGCAGACCAACTTGCAACTGAAAGTATGATGTATAATCCAATATTCCTTCCAAACAATGCTAAACAGCTTTGGAGTTCTCCTATTGCAATGATGAATATGCCTAATGATATTATCAATAGTCTTAATCTTGTAGCAAATGCTATGTTTGATGATGAATTTGATTATAATTATACTACTGGTCGTTATAAAGGTGAGAATAAATTTAAAGTTAAACTTATGAGACAAGTTCCTATTTATAGAGCTTATAATAATCTTGCTACTCTTGATAAGAGTAATAGTTATTATCATTATGGTCAAAATATACTTGGATTTGTTCCTACATCATTTGATAAATAAACCGCCCCGTAAAGGCTATTGTTGGTAGCACTATACTAATAAGAATTAAATAAAACCTTTATTTGTTGGAGATATTAATATTATTACTATCTTTGCAACAGATAAAGGTTTTCTTGTATGTCATATAGACGGAAATGTTTTAGTTACTAAGTATATGCGGAAATTATTGCTCTATGGTGTAATGGTAGCACAACAGATTTTGGTTCTGTTAGAGCAGGTTCGAGTCCTGCTGGAGTAACAGATTATATTATATGAATTGTTGGTTGTTTAGTTAGTAATCGATTTATTTGGGGAATGCGTAAATAAGAACTAGTGAGTTCTATTCTTTTTATTATTTCAATTTGGCAATGTACAAAAATAAAATCTAATGTAGCAGTAGATAGTCGTGATGATTATCTACTGCTTTTTTTGTGCTAAAGAAAATGTGTCATAATGTGTTGCTTCAAATAATTAAAAAAAAGAGTAACTCAACCTCACGGTCAAGCTACTCAAGTCAATGCTATAAATTGTGCGAATAATGTTACAGCCGCTGCTGTAACAGATAATAAATAAACTATTCTAAACATTTATGTATTATGGAATCTAGTAAGTATTTCATTTAATATTTTAATTTCTTCTGTAAGTGATTAAAATGTTTAGTTTGTATGATTAATCAAGTATGATGATTAAGTTGATTAGAAACAAAATAAACTGGGTTGTGGGAGTTTCCCACCGGCTGACATAGTTTAATCTCTTATGCCAGGAGACCGAAATAAGACGACTAAGTATAAATGGTTAATTGAAATAGACCCACTTTATTTTGCTTCTAATGAACTTTGATATTACGGCTGAACAATTGTTCAGGAGATGAAAATCATCCTCATATAGAGGATTTCAAACTATTGGATTTGTCATATAGCTCAACTCAATTAAGAGGAGCTTTAATTATATTACCATTTGCATCAAGATAAATAACACTATCTGTATCATATCCATCATTGGTAGTATCAATATCTTGTATCTCGTAGTAAGCATCATTAATTCCACAGGAATCTGTTGTATCTACAAGTCTTGCTTTAGGAGCATTCTTTCCACTATTATGTGAACACGCTACAAGAATAACTGTTATAATACTTAATACAATAATAATATTTTGTCTATGTTTATTATAATTTTCGTTCATTTGATTTTCTATATAAAAACTCCTAGTACTTTCACAAGCACTAGGAGCAAGAACTTTTAATTTAAAAACTATGAATAACTATCAACTATTTCAGATACAAATCTATGTATCTTTGAATACAATTTACATGAGTACTACCAACAAACTTGAAAGTTACTTCATCATCTAAAAGAGATACTGTAGTAGGATAATCATAAGCTTTATACTTATGAATAAGTCTCTTAGGAAGCTCTGTAAAATCTTTAATTTCAAGAGCTATTTCTTTAGATGATTTAGCAATAACAGTTTGAGTATTATTTATTGCTATAGAACAACCAAGACAATTCTTAGTCGTTATTATCAGGATTTTTCTTTTCATATATCTCAGCTACTTTTTCATAATAAGAACCATCAGGAGTAAAATGAACTCCTTCATTATTAAGAATAGTTTCATAGTCCTTTGCTACATTCTTTAAATCTCTAAGAAGCAAAGCAAGATTAGCAAAACTTACTTTACCAACTTTATCGCTATTCTTAGCATTTTCAATAAACTTAGCTACATTGTTAACTTCGATAGCAGTATGTGCGTGCTGCTTAATCATTTCTGATACCCACTTTTTCATATTGTTTACTATTTAAATTATTAATTACTTCTTTGCTGTAGAACCAAATCCGCCATCACCTCTATCAGTTGTTCCGAGGTCTTCAAAATTCTCAACTGTATGCCAATCAATTTGACGATGATGAGGAAGTTCAAATTGACCAATAACGTCACCAACTTCAACAGGAATTACTGCATCAGCAATAGGTCTAAATACGACAAAAATTTCACCACGATAACTTTCATCTACAGTACCAGGAGAATTAGCCATTACGAAACCTGCTTTAGTAATTCTACTATTAGGACGAATAGTAAGTGAATCTCTATGTTCAAGAGCTACGTGAATACCTGTTCCGCATTTAATGCGACCATCATCTGTCTTTTCAATAGAAGTACAAATTACATCACAACAAGCATCAGTAGCGTGACCACCAAAACCAAATTCCCTATTATCTTCCATATAATGAGCATATTGAGGGATTTGAGCTTTAACTTTAGGGTCAAGCCAAATTTTAACTGGAACAAAATCAATAGCTGTACGAAGAGCTTCTTTAAGTTCTTTTTCTGCTAGTACTCTGTTCTCTGGAGTTTCTTTAAAAGCATTTGCATAATTAATCATTGCATCTGCTATACGATTACTTAATTGACTCATAATTTAATCAGTTATATTATTACGTTGTTCTAAAATATCTTTTCTAAGTTTTCTAATACTACCTCTATAAATATAATTATGATTTATAACATAAGTATTTTTAGGAAGCATATTATTAGGAATTTTATCATAAAGACGACCTATTACATCTAATTCTACTAAACGTTTTATTCCTTTACTTATATTACTTTTATCACAATTATAATATTCAGCAATATCTTTATTACTTAAAGATATATGATTAACACCATAAGGTATATTCTTAGCTATATACCTAACTACTTTACGAACATAAGTATTTTCTTTGTCCATTATTTCAAGTAGTGCATCATCTATAATTGCTTTATGTTCCATATAATATATGGTTTTACGATATTCAGTACCATCATCAGCCTTATCTTTAATTTTAAGACCTTTGAAGTCTAGAGAATAATCATAATCAATGCTATCTCTAGAAAGTTTATTAATTACATTATTCATATCAATGTTTACGTTTGTTAGCTGTCGGCTAAGATACAAAAAAGTGGTGAAATATAACCACTTTTTCTCAAAAATAGTTATATATAACCACTTTTAGCTAACAAACTAATTGATTATCAAGTAGTTAGCTTCTATAATATATAATATATTATATTGATGCTAACTTTATTACCAGCACAAAGATAAGCATTATTGGTAGTATTAGTACTAATAATAACTAGTTTAACGATACTTTAACCACTAACATCTTCTACGGGGCGTTTCTAGTTACTTCTAATGTTCTAACACTAGTAGCAACTCTATCCTCCCCGTAAAAGGTATTGTTAGTTAAATGAACTTAGCTCATTTTGTAGTCTTCTAGTCCATTCATAAGCATCATTTTTATTATCAAATACTAGTTCTTCAGGAACATTAGGAACACCTTTAGTTTCATCAATCATAATAGTGTAATTTACAACACTTTGATTATTATCAGCATAACTAGTAACTGCACTAATTGTACCAACAAAGAATATACCACTAATGTAGCTAAAAGCTAGTACCTCATCACCAACTTTGTAATGAGGTACTTTAAATTCATTTTCTTTTCTACCAAAGTTAACTTGCATAAGCCATAACAGAATTAAGTGCTTTATTCATATTATTATTTGCACTACCCCATACTAGACTATTCATACGTTTCTCACCTTCAAGATTAGCAACGTTACAATAGAAACCAGTTACAGCATTATATGCTCCCCAAGCTGTACCACAAATATCCTTTTGACCAATACCATCATTATAATAATCCATCATATTATAAAGTTGATTAGCTTTACGAGAAGATATTTCAACAGCTTCAAGAAGTCTATAATCACGAGCAACAAGCCTAGCATAACCTCTATTAGGGTCATACTGATTAATTCGCTCAATCTCAGCAGGAGTAAGTTGTAATTCACAAAGATACTTATAAACATTTTCATCACTCATCTTAATGGTAGTAAGATGACGATAAAGTTCTTGAGCATCTAAAGCGTGTGAACAAGCAACTTTAAGTACTTGAACACCAAGTTCAAGCTTCTCTTTTACAGACTTAGTATGTCTAAGTCTAATATGACAAGAAGCTTTATCTAATGCTCCATTAAGCATATTAGTACAAATAACACGAACAGGAGTAATCATAATATCTACAGACGAACCACCATCGTGTCCATTACTAAACACAAGATAGTTATCTATAACATCTTCTCTACTTACAGAAGTTTGTACTGGCAGTTTAGCACTAACGTACACCTTTTCTCCCATATTAAGACAAGCAGCTTTATCCCAAACTGCTTTACCATCTCCAATAGCATTATTAAAGAAATTAAAAGCATCCATATTTTGAACAACTTCATATTTATCTTTAACTATACCTAAAGGATAATTACAGTCTGTACGATATGTAGCATAAGCATTAGCACACTCACGATAAATATTACCATCATGTACAAAAGCATCTTCTCCTAAATCATTATTACTACCTATTCTAAAAGGCATTTTACCTACAAGTTCACACTTTTGAACAGACCAATCAAGACCTGCTTTCTTCATTACATCTTGTGCAGTTATACAATCAGATACATCTTTACCAATAGCCCAAGGAAGTCCACCACGATTAAATTTACTCATAACTCAGCGTTATTAAATTGTTAAACATTTATTTTAATAATTATATATAGTTACACCTGTTTCATTAGCTTGAATATCTTCTATATCGTCTTCATAAGCTTCTCCAGAAGTTGATATATTAACAGGTATGTCACCGTATGTTTTAAAAGCATCATTTAGCTTTTCTATTACTTCATTAATTTTCACTATTCAACAGTTAAATTGTAGTCTTCTTTATATTTATTAAATGTTTTTAGAACAACAGAAATAGAAATTCGTT
>OCLF01000176.1_pt1 | contig 20941 bp, 2 predicted proteins | sample 1502881 | NCBI WGS metagenome assembly OCLF01 (sample SAMN03418267, study PRJEB22391) | human gut metagenome | biome: human-gut; feature: organic feature; material: feces | host: Homo sapiens | place: Tanzania | collected 2013-01
ATTGATACTGTAAATATTGACTGTAGACACTCTGCGATACCGGAACAAAAGCCACCTCCATACGACCTTAACAAGTACTCTATTTCCGCAGGATTCAAATCTACCTTTCCTTTCTCATATCTTGTACCACCGCTCATTTCATTCAAATAAGCACACAAATCGACAATCTTAGTATTCGCATTCTTATACGCTTTCGTCCATTCCGGCATATTTTTATTGAATGGAGTGTCCTTATATATCGGTAATCCGTACCATGAACGATTTTTCTGCACTTCAAGCATTGGCTTTATCGCACTCGGAGTAAACGGAGCTAACAAATCAAGCCCATCTTTATTGTTTGTCTGCCCCTCCATTATATCGATAGGAGTAAGCTTCGATATTTGAGAAGCAAACTCCGCAACACTCAATGGCTCATTGTGGAACATTTTACCTCCTAACAATTCCCCCATTCCATAAATGGCTTGATATTCGATAGGCAAAGGTACTTTAATCCAACTCTTACCCGGACCCGGGAATACGAAGTTATTTCTCCTTATGGTTTCGGGCAAGTCATAATAGCTGCCTCTTTTATCATCATCTCCGTCATCTCCATCACTAACCAATTTCTGTATAAACATTCCGAGAACGAACAATGCAGATGCAACACTTAACGACCTTCCGGGGTGTTGCGACAAAGCTTTACCGAAGTTACCGAACGTACCCTGTATCGCTGCATTCCAGAAGATAAACAGCGTACGTCCGGCACCGCTGACGAAAGCACCGCTCTTGCCCAATAGAGTTTGACCCTGCGACTTCAAAAAACGGTCTCCCGCTCCTTTCTTGTTGAAGTTTACACTTATTTCTTTTGCGTCGAATATCGAACGACCTATATCTCGTCCCAAACTGCGAGAGGTCATAAACGCAGCGAAACGAGCTTTCGTTTCGACAGAACGCCCTATTTCATCAAGCCAATTAGCGAAGTGTTTTCTCCATTCCTCAAAAGGCATCTTTTTATTCAACGTCTTTAATGCTTTCTCAATCTCTTTCTTATGTTCCTCCACGTCGAGCATTCGCCTGTAACCGGTCTCGCCTCCGTTGTCAAGGAATTGTTTGAACATAGCTTCCACTCTGTTGTTTGTATCAAGTGTACCTTTTCTGTACTTGGCAAACAACCCTTTCAACGACCACGCATTAACGAAGTAGTTTAACGCAAAACGTCTCCAATAATCAGCACCCTCTTTAACGAAAGCCATACTGTTGGAATAGATTAAATCTCGCAAGAAGTTACTTGCAATGAAGTCCGGTTGAAGTGTGGTATATAATGCACTCAAAGTCCTGTTAACGTCTCCAACCAATGAAATAATCGAACCGATAGAACCCCTCATATCGTTATTATCGGGATTTGTCAATCCATTTAACGCTTGTGCTGCTCTCGGATTTCCGTTGATTGTAATGACTACATTTTTACCTCTACGCTTTACGATTACTTGATGCTGGTGCAAATCGCTATTATTCACAACCCTGTATGGGATATTGTCAGCCTCTCTGCCTCTCTTGTATTTTTCAGGCTCTTCTTCTGCCAATTGCATGAGTTTGTCATTGAACTCGGCTAATTTCCGCTCAACCTCTTCCGGAGTATCGCTCTCGTTCAATGTTGGCAACAACGGTTTCCATTCCCCGGCAACATCATCATATTGCAACCACAAATCGCTAATACTATATGCATCACTCGGGTGGTTGAGAACAAATGTCAAGAAACGATTTTTAACGAACCTATTCCTGTTACCCTGCATAATCGTACTCTCTGCCATTGATTGCAGATAAGCAAGAGGATTATCCGCCTTTGACCTACGACCGTTCGCCTTCTTAATCGGAGCATTGAATGTCCCGTGGCGTTCGTTCAGGTACGCATACTCTTCATCGGCAGTTTTCTCGTCAAAACCTCTCAAAGGTATGTAGTAATTGTACATACTCGATATAGCCTCGTAAGTCTCCTTGCTTATAAGACCGCACTCCAACGACTTGGATAAGATTGCATCATTTATCTCTTTCAATAAATCCCATATAGGCTCGGTCTCGTGCATACTCTCGTATTCCGCCACCATTCGTTCCGCTTCCAACTCGGCTTCCGCAACGTCTTCTATTCCCGTCAATGCTGTAAGTCCGGCATAATCCCTTTGCCTGTTCTTCTCAATCATCTTTTCCAACTCCTCCTCGGATTTTCCTGATTTTTCGAGTTTAGACTTCGCATCTCGTTCAGCCATATAAACATTTCTTTCCAAGCCGTGCTTAGCCATCATGTATTCTATCAGTTCATCTCTTTCGTCGGCAGTTGTTGCCAATTTTGAAATAACTACGTTCAACGGTTGGAAGAAAGTACGGTTGAACGCCTCCACCTCTTTTTCGTTAATACTCGACAGAGCGTTCTCTCCTGTATAAGCATTCTCGAAAGTAGGCACATCTGCAATATTGAAATCTTTCTTACCATTCGCCTCATACACAGACCCCATAAGCTCCTTCAATCCAAGCATACTATCCTGCATAGCCTCCTTGAATTGATACATGCCTCCCTTTACTCTTTGGTTGTATATATGGGCAGCATACGCACGGTCTTTGACAACGAATTCGTTGTCAGGGTCGATATCGCGGAACATCAACTCGTCTTCTTTCTCGGCAGCCTTGTCCGAAAACTCTTTCGTTTCAGCATAGTCGCCCACCTTCAAGTCATACTGCTTTGCTATGTCCTCCGCCTCGCCCAAAATACTTTTATACTTACCCGGAGAAACGAGGTTCTGATAACTCCTCCACAAAATATAGCGAAGCTCATTATCGGAGAGAGCAACACCGCCGAAACCATCGAAGCCAATCTTATGAAGCAAATCCATGAAAAGCTGCTTTATCTTGCTCCACCACCCCGCATTGAGGTTCTCGAAATTGGTATTCTCCGCAAGAGATGCAAGATATTCCTCCGTAGCCGTTCGGAAATCCCAACCGTTCCTTGTTGCAAGAGCAACAATCTGCTCTCTTACCTGCATGTCGGCATTTGTAAACACATTGTCAAGGAACGTATCAAAGTGTTCTCCGAACAACTGACGCAAACCATAGTGAGCTACCGCCTCGTGCAACAACGTCTGTTCGGCATCGAATGTGCTTGTATGGTTAGGAATAACAATCGTTATCTTGCCCGTACTCTTACTGTAAAAACCTTTCGCACGCTTTTTCTTACCCTCCAAAGCATCTGCATCCGTAACAATCTCCACATTACCAAGATGCAGTTTCTCTGCAAGTTCATTGACCCTGTCAACCATTCTTCGACGCTCTTTCCTTGCAAACTCCTTGCGTTGGAACTGCGTGCGAAGAGGTCTACCTGCCAACTTCGACCACGGGTCGTTCTCAAACGACAACTCATCATCAGTGTATGATGCAACACCATCACGAGCAGAAATATCCGTGTTTATAGGATTCACTTCATTTAATAAATCCCTCATTACCCTATCCGCAACCTCTGTTGCAGAAGTATAATGAATATGTAAGAAGTCTGCAATACCTTTCCAAAACTTCTCCAAAGCTCGTTTCACTCGCTGCAAAGCATTTACCGCTTCTGCTTTCTCGAATACACTGTTTTCTCCCTCTGTCGCTTTGCGTGTCTCTTCTCTCAAACGTTCTGCACCTCGTCTTCCAGAGTACAACGCTATTACCTCCTCCGCAATCTCATCATCACTCTTCAATTCGGGATAACGCTTCGTTACCTCTTCCCAAACAGACGTGCCTTTCATCAACCCCACGACATTATTCCACTCTTTCGCATTACCGTTACGCAAAGCCTCAGCCCACAAATGGGCATACTCGTGGATAGGAGTTTCGGTATTTGCAATTCTCGTGTCGATGTATATCTTGCCATCGACAGTGAAGCCGTAAGCCTCGCCGTTCGCACCCTTGAAGAACCGAACATGGTCAACTATCTGTAAATCCCTTTCATTGAAGACAACATAGTTTTTCGCACCATCGGCACGACCGCCACGCAGATTGTCCGCAGGATATTTGATGCCGACATAACCGAGAGAAGCAAGTAGTTCGCTCGCCTCTTTTTCTCCTATATATAAACTGATAGTCCTGTATAGAGTACGTCCGTTATAAACTTCGTCGAGGGAATCCGACAAATCTTTCTCCAACATCTCGTTTTCTGTTTCATCATCTATTCTTTTCTCACGCATGATGAATTCACCAACAGCCCCCATGTCGAAATCCTTTGGTAAAGGCTCGTTCCATTCCAAGTAGTTATTTCCGTTGTCCTCAGGGATTTCTACGGTATATAGGTGGCGTATCCGTCCTTGGCGTGAACGCTCCTCATTATATTGTTCCTCCCTCATTGCTCTAAGAGCATCAAGTGCCGCTTTGTTTCTTTCAATAGCCGCCTTACGAAGAGCGGTCATTGTTTCGTCTTCTTTCTCGTTTCTCAGTATATTTTCATTTATTTTTATATTGGTTTCAAGGTCAGCGATAGCTGCTTCTTTTCGCTGTTCAAAAGAAACAGCTTGCAAATTATAGTTTTCTTGGTGTATAATAGCACCAACCGCCATAGAAACAGGAGTCGCTTTTCTACTACTTCTTCTTTTTTCCTCTGCAATTAGAAAACTTGTTTTTGCGTAATATTCGCCGATACCTTCTACCTCTGTAACATACGTACCCCAACCGTACGCTTGCTGCCCTTCACCCTCGCCCATATATGAATGGTCGAAAGCCTCGAACTCCGCACCGCTGCCATGATACACTCTGTGTTCACGAAGATTATCGGCATTCACCTCTTGCCTTTCCGCAAGCCCCGTAGTATCTTTGAACTCGCCGCTATACAATGCTTGCTGAATGGAACGGACAATCTCAGCCAAAGGCTTACCCTCTGCCTTACGCAACTTAATAGCGTCATAGTAATACTCGACAATGTGAGCGTCTCCGTCATTTGTCATACCGGTATTCACCTTTGGCGAAACAACAATACTGATTCCGCTCAATTCGTTTCTGCGGTCAAAGTTTGAGACCTTTGCATTGTGGTCTGCAAGGCGTATCGTAACGACCTTTCCGTTCTTTGTCTCGAATGTAGCGTATTCACTCTTGCTTCCATCTCGTGTTGCACCGAGAGCTTGGGCTACTTTACCTACAAATGTTTTCGGTTGAGAAACACTTTCTGTTAACTCATTTGCAAGTTCTTCAATATTTTGTAGTATCTTTGCACCATCTGCACTTGAAATGACAGTTAATGACCTCGGAGTTGCTCTGAGAGAGGCGGTTTCAAGTGCTCTTTTCTTTTTAGCCTGTTCCTTTGCATTGCCATTAGCCATATCGAGCACTCTTTGACCGACCGCAGGGTCGTCGATAACCTCTATTCCGCTCCTGCGAATACGGTCTATAACAGCATCTCGAAGAACTTTCTCCTCTTTCGTCAAAGGAACTCTGTTTTTATCTTCCTTTCCGAACTTGATGCCTAAATCGCTTTCAACATTCTTGGCTTCAATGAATGGTACAGCTTCGACAAAAGTATCACCGTTCTCATCTTGAAACTCTATGTGATGATATTCGCCATCCAAGCCCGAATATTTATGTCCCGGTTTAGGAACAAAACCACGTTCAATCGCATGTTTTGCACCGCTTGAAGCACTTATCAATTCTCCACCATAATACTTTTCCAAGCTATCTATCAATTCATAAGCACCAAAACTGTATGACGAATACTCATTAAGCAGGTCGAATAAATCATCTGCATTTATACCGTTAAAGAATCTGTCGCCCCCTCTGAACCTGATATCGTCGGTATTTGTTGGGTTTTCAAAATCTTTTACTATCTTTGCAACAGAATCCAAATCCAAATAGTCCACGTCAGCGAGATTGGTTCGCTGTTGGTCTATCAGGGTTTGGATTTTTTCTTTGTTCAGATATTCAGCTTTTCCTTGTACTATCCAGTTAAGCCATTTCGCATTGGTTTTAGGGAAAACGCCTCTGATACTTGAAATATCCAAACCATTTCGTTCTTGATTGAAATGTACGCCTACAAGGAATTGTTTCCCGTTGTGTTCGATACCTATGATAACATTCTTGGCATTGTCACCGTAGCGGAATACAGCCAACGGATTATTCAACTCCTTTACAAGGTCTTTGACTTCCGAAATATCAAATATGTGATTTTCCTGTGATGCCTTCTTTGAAAGTCGTGTAGAGGACAGTTCGATAGGGAGATGTGGGAAACCTGCACTTTGCAATATAAAGCCCGGCATACCTATTTGGTAAATATGTCCCTGTGGCAATGTACCGTCAATCTGTTGTTGTAGTTCTTCGTTAAACTTCTCGTTGACAGTTTCAATAGTATAATCTTCATCGCTTCTATACAGCGTATCCCCATTGTTCTCTTCCTCGTCCTCTTCCGTGCTTGTTATGCCGTCTGCCGTCTCGACGGAAGCGTCCATATCCGCATACTTAGCCTCCTTTTCCTCCAACTCTTTCTTCATCAATTCGGAGTACTCTTCGTATTGAGCCTGTGCCTGCTTCAATTCTTTCTCATACTCGAACGGTTTGCCCTCTCTCGAAAGCATTTGCTCCAATTCAGCCTCATTATGTCTCTTGCTTCGTTGTGCAGCTTCCAACTGTTCCGAAAAATCTTTACCCGTAAGTACGTTCGTGGTTATATCCTCCACGGCATTGCGGAGCAGGTTCTGTTTAACAGGTGTGTTCTCTATGCCGAGTTCCGGACATGAATAAGTCATCTTCCTTTCCGCCTGTGTAAACAGTGTTCTTCCCTCGCTTGCCGTCTTTCTCGACAAGTCGGTTGTAACGACAAAATCGAAATCACCTATCCTGATGGTCAGCTCTCGTCTTTGGTCTCCCGTTATCTCGCCGCTCTTTATCTTCTGCATATCGGCGAGGGCTTTCTTGTTATAGTCCTTGAAGAAGTCCTCCATTGCCTCGACGGACGCAAAGCGTTGTTTGCCGACCGAAATCTCACCGAACCTGCCATTCTGGAACGCACTCTGCACAGCTTTCAAATAAGAACCATTGTCCTCGATACGTTGTTCCGCCTCCCTGATAAGCCCTTTCAGTTTTGGTTTCGCATTATGAATATACGTTTGGTCTGCCTCATACTGCTTCTTACGACTTGCATACTTACGCATATTCTTCTCGGCATTGTTTTTCAGCATTGCATACTCGCTACCAGAGAGCTGGGCAATAGTATCTCCGAACACATCCTCCTCTTCTTCAAGAACACGGTTCACCATACTGTTTTCCATCATCTGCCTACCCCTCATGATGCTATCCGCAATAGCACCCTTGGTTTTTAGACGTTGGTATGCAGTAACGTCCAAACTATCCTCGACCCCGAAACGCAATACACGAACAGGCTTACCCATCTCCTTATGTATGTTGCCTTGTCGCAAAATACGACCGTTCCGCTGAGTGTAATCCATCGGACGATTCGGAGCATCGAGATGAATCAAAGTGTGCAAGCGTTCCTGAATATTCACACCCGTACCGAGAGTAAAGGTAGAACCGAGTAAGACACGCACCTCGCCATGATTGAACTTATCAAAGATTGCAGCTTTCTTCTTGACTGTCATTCCGGACTTTATCACCACAATCTCGTCAGCCGGAACACCCTCCGCAATAAGCTTTGCACGAATATCCTCGTACAGGTTGAAGCCGCTTGCCTTGTTCTGATAGTTGTCTGCGAATATCGCAACAGTACCATTGTAGTCGGCAGTCTCTTTGAGAGAACGCAACGTTTGTCGCACAGCCTCATTCGTCTTGCTGTTCGGGTCGTCCTCTGCGTCAGCCTGCACCAATCGGGCATCGACGGCAGCAGCCTTGGCAATACCGTACATGGTAAGCGGAATATGACTGTTCGCTTTTTTCTCTTTGCCGCTCATGTTATCGAACCTTTCGAGTTCAGACTTGACGAACTTCATTACGCTACGCAAAGCACGTGTCTGCGGCAAATAGATGTCTTGTGCCTTTCCTCCCTCTAATTCGGGTATCTTCTCCATCACCTCCGGAGCTTCCTCCGTGAGGACGGTATCGGACACACCAGACCATATACGAACCAATTCAGGAAGATTGACATATCCTGCAAAACGGTTATTCTCCTTGAACTTGCCGCTTGTTGTGAACTCCAACATCTGCTGAATGTTGCCGAAGTTACGGACAAAGTCGTCAAAGTAATAAATGCCGTACTCTTTCATGGTGTCGGCAGGCATAAGATAACGCATGAACGTCCAAATCTCTGCGGCAGTGTTACTGATAGGCGTACCCGTTGCGAAGACAACATTACGACCGTTATTCTTTTCCATTACCGCCTGAGCTTTCAAGAACACGCCTTGCGACTTCTTGCTGTATGACGGGTCGACACCCTTGACACCACGTTGCATGGCAGTGGCAAAACCGAGATGCTTATACTCATGAGCTTCATCGACAAGCAAGGCATCGATACCCATATCATCGAAGTTCTCCACATCATCAGTCATGCGGTCGAGCATTTCCATCGCTCTAACCTCTGCATTCTGCTTTGCTACGGCTCGTTTCTTCTCTTCGGCAGCAGTATTTTTCTTCACTGCAACAGAAGATAATTCCGCAAGCTCTTCCTCTAATCGCTCGACCTCTTGTTCAGCTTGTTTTACAATCAAGCTGTCTCCGTATGGGTCTTGTTCTTTCATCTGCAAGATGGAAGTTACCTTCTCATCAATCTTCTCCTTGATGTATTGATACTGTCTGTCCTCACTATCCGGAATGCGTTCAAAGACCGATTGAGGTACAATAATCATATCCCAATCGTTGTAACGTATCTTTGCGTAGAAGTTCTTTCTACCCTCAACATTGCGGTCGTTATCTTCAAGCATCAATATCTTTGCATTAGGATAGAGTTCTTTTGCATCTGCAACGAATTGTCCGACGGTGGCATTCTGCACTACAATCATAGGCTTTCTTGCCGTACCCAAACGTCGCATTTCCATTGCAGTGGAGATTAGTGTGAACGTCTTTCCTGTTCCCACCTCGTGAGCAAGCAACACCGACTGCTGCGTTCCCCTCACTATCGCCTTGCTTTGGTGAGGACGCATCGTGTATCGTGGATTGGCTCCCGCAAAATGCTCCGGAGCAAACTCATCCGGTATGCTCATCGGCACAAAATTGTTGAATGTATCGTTATAGACACGTTCCATCTTTGCCGACATATCGGGGTCGCTCTGCATTTTCTGTTTTGCCCAATCCTTGAAGTCCTGACGTATCTCGTCTATCTTGTTGGCACACGCCTGCGTAGCGTCCTTATCGGTAATCGTTTCAGATTTACCGTCCCAATTCTTACGAGTAGTGGAAACCGTGATGGTCTTGTTTTGAATTGCCGCTTCAATGAGTTCATGCCCCATGGTGGTACTGTTTAGCACTTTGCTCTTCACACCCATTGCACGGTTCTTCTCGTAGTCGGTGGAGGAAGGTTCTTTCATGAACCATGTACCGCCTACCAAAGTGAACTTCGCATCGACACCCGTACGCTCCTTTACATATTCATCGTACAATTCGGGGTCTATCCAAGAACTGCCGAGAGTAAAGTCTATCAAGTGTGCCGGAATATCCATCGGGATTTTCTCCTGCAATGCCTTGATGTTGCGGTCGAACTCTCCGTTCTCGTTGTTTGCCTCCGCTTGACTGAGTTTCTCACGAACATTGCCACTCAAATACTGATATGAAGCTTCTACTTTTCTTGTAACAGGGTCTTCAAAGCCGTATCCGTTTTCTATGATTTCATTCTTTACGTCATCGATGCTTCTTCCGAGACGCTCCGCAATGTATGGAACATCGACATGTCCGAATTTGAATACGCTTGCAACAATTCCTTCCTTTACATTCGTAGGATTAGGTTCTTTCACTTTCTCGACAACACGTTTGTCCATCACATCAGCCTTGCCGAATAATTTATTCACTCCGCCTTTTCCGTCCCCCTGTTCCTTATAGGTCTCGACAGACGACACGTTGGCATAGTCCACATCATTACGAAGAAAGGCAATGGCAGTATTCTTATTGAAGTGTCCGTATGTCTCCACGAAATCATCATACGCCTTATTGAGTTTGTCTAACAACGGCTTCAACCCGTCATCGCTTTCGTTTTCGGTCTGATAGGCGAGTACATCTGCAAGTGCTTTCTTGATTGCCGAGTACGCCTCGAAGCATTCAGCCTTTGTATGTCCTTTTACCTTGTTGCTGTTCACATCGAGAAGTTGGGCATTTGATATAGAGTTAATGTACAGTTTGCCGTCCTTGACGAACATTTCGCCCACCTTTTTATCAGGAGCGACCTCGTCGTTTTTCTTTTCTTCTGTACTGCGTTCTCCAACCTCCTCTTGCGTGAATGATTTTACGAACTCCGACAACAACTCTTTCTGGTTCGTGCCTTGCTTAGGGTACAATCCCTTGCTCGTAGGACGGTATCTGTTGCCCTCCTCGAATCCGAAACGCATTTCACCTGCCATACGTTCGGGGTGTTCCATGAAATACGTGTTGTAATCCATGGAAAGGTTCTTGACAACAGGTTCGTATTGTCCCTTAACCTTACGTTTCTCGCCTGTGTCGTATTCCGCAACACGTTCTCCTGTTACGGTGCTTACGTCTATGGCTTGTGCTGACTTCCGACCGTTCACACGTTTGCGGATTACAATGATGTCGGAGGTTACTCCCGTACCGCCGAATGTCTTGTTGTTCATACGGAAAGCTCCGACGAAGTCGGCTTCGCCCTCGTTTACGACCCAGTCTCGTAGTTTCCGACTGTTATCTAACGTACCGCTCGATGTGATGAAGATACCCAAACCGCCTTCTCGCAGTTTACGTACGTTCTTTGCGATACAGAAGTCATGTATGTTATGGAATTTCTTGGATAGGTCATTGTCGCCTGTCGTGTCGTTGACTCTTAACCCCGTAACGAAAGGCACATTGGTAACAGCCAAATCGACGCTGCCGTTCGGCACACGTGTCTGCTCGAAGCCTTGTATCTCTACTTTTGCATCGGGATAGAGGAGTGAGAGTATAGCACCCGATATGCCGTCAATCTCTACTGCTTGAATATCGCTGTTGGCACTGATACTTGCAGGCATTTGCCCCAAGATGTTACCGATGCCGGCAGAACCTTCAAGTATGTTTCCGCCCTTGAAGCCCATTTGTTCGGCTATATCCCAAAGGGTATCGATAACGTATGCAGGGGTGTAGTACGCACTGTTGGCACTCATCAGTGCTTGTTGGTACTCCTCTTCGCTGAGCAGTTCACGAAGTCTCTTGTTTTCCAATGTCGGTTCATTGTAATAGGAACGACCGTTGTGTGAATAATTTGCATGCTCATCGAAAACCTTGCCTAATCCACCCCAACCGCTGAACTTGCGAAGAACTTCCTTTTGCTCCTCGGTGGCTTCTTCGCCGCTTTCGAGCAACTGTTTCGCCAACTCGACTGCCTTGAAGTTAGCTTCTATGCGGGCATCGACAGAAGTAGGGGCGTGGTCTTTGCCACGCTCCGAATGATTGTTGCGAGAGTTCTTGCCCTCTAACTGCTGTAAAGGTCGTACGAAGACTCCGTCGCTCTGCGTTTTCCCCGAGCCAGCTCTTCCATTTCCGTTTTCTCCTCGTCTGTCAACTCTTCCGGTGTCTTGTTGTACTTCTTGCAGATTTCCTGTTCTGCTTCCTGCTCCGGCGTTCCTATCACTGTCGGCTGACAATCCTTTGGAGCGTAACGCAGCATCATCTCTTTGTAATCCATCTTTGTTATTTTTTATTGAACCATCAGACAAGCTCAATTCGCCTGTCTGCTGCAAAGGTAGAGATTTTTCCTTTGACTGCTTTTCTCCCGATTTTGTTTTGTTCTCAACAGGCTTGATATCACTCCATTCAACCGTTTCATATAGGATAGGAGCAAGCCCTGTATCGAGAATAGGATTATGGTCTCCGTAGTCTTCAAAATCGTAGATGGTTGCTTCGACAGTCTTTTTATTTCTGCCTTGCGGAGTAAACAAGACTTTATCGCCACGCTTGAAACCATTATAACCCTCATTGGCTTTTCTCTCGCTGTTACGTTGGCTTATGATTTCCTGCTTTGCCTGTTCGGCTTCTTCTTGGTGGGCTTGTTCGGCAACGACAACCTCCGCCGTAGTCATCGGTTCGTTGTGTTCCTTACCGAATGTGGCTATATCGAACTCTTGCACCTCGTTGTATGGTGTCAAATCGGTTGCAAAATCGCTGCTTTCCACCTCGGGCAAATCTCTCGCTCCATTGTAGAACGCTTTGAGGTACGGACGCACCACATCTCCCAAATCTGCAATCATGGCTGTTGCGTAATCGGCAAACTTGCGTGAACCTTTCTCCAAATGATACACTGCCATCTCGATACCGATTGAAAGGATTTCGGGGTCTATGCCCACATTCAAGTTGTTCAATTTCTTACGCAAACGCTCACGCAGTTCTGCATAACGCTCATCGGTAACGAGCTTGTTGCCGCTCGGATTGCTTTTCGGTTTCTTCTTTTGCTTGGATAGACGTTCCCTCTCCACTTCGGCGGCAATACGCTCCGCCTGTGAGAATATATCGTCTTCCTTCGCTGTTTTCGCTTCTTGTTCTTCTATAAGTGCTTTTAGTATCGCAGCCTCGTTTTCCGACAACATAATCTTGTCGTTCTCGTATGCGTTCCATGCCCCGACAAATCCGCCATACATATCCGACACGGTTTCGATTAAATCTCGCTCCGCTCTGGTGCTTCCGTAGAGTTGCTTACCTATCTTCCATTTGACATCGCGGCTGTCGGCTCTGTTCCTTGCGTTAGCCTTGAACTTTTCAGGTTTTCCTGTCTTCTCCCATTTTTCACCTTTCAGAATTCTAACCTCCGACTGTCCAGCTTCTTTTGTTTGTTGTTCTGCTGTTTCTGTCTGTCGGGTTTCGGTAACCTTATTGATGTCCGCAAGTGAAACAGGCTGAGCGTCTGCCACTGCTTCTTTATTGCCGACGACTGTTTCTGCCAACTGCCTCGCACTCTCTTCGCTACGCATCATGAAGCCGCCCTGCTTTGCATCGTACCAACCTCGCTCGGCTTTGGCAAGTTCTTTTGCAGCTCTGTACTGCTCCTTGCTCAATGTATCCGCAAATTTCACAAGGTGCATATCAAGAACCTTGCCTCTTTTGGTGGTATATTGTGCCGGTTCTATGGTGTAAGTTGCAGGATTATTTGCAACAGTCTCTTTTTTTACTTTTTTGTATTCAGAAAACTCCTTTGTCTTGCGATTGCTGCTGTCTATCCACTTCTCGAACTCTTCGAGAGAAGCCTGCGTTATACGCAACGTGTGTTTGTCTGCCCAACCGTTTTCATAGTTGCTAAGGTATGCTTTATAAGCTTCATTGATGTCGTTGAAGCCAAGCATAACCTTATGTTCATCAAAACTGCCGTCCTCATTGTACTGGTCAACGACAAAGACCTTTTGTCCGTCCCAATTGTCTATATCATCCGACAAGAATACATCTATATGGTCTCCGTCCACACTCTCCGTCCCACGAATATAGCCGTAGGTGTTGTTCATCTTCGTTTCCCATGTCCTACCGTTGGCATCTACACCTCTGCGTACAGAGCCTTTCGGTTGCTCAATGCTTATGTCGAACTTGCCAATCCGAACATGTCCTTTCTTGTAGTTGCCTGCTTCTTTCTGCTTTTCGGTGGGGTCGGTATCGACTTCTGCCTCTGCTTGTGCGATTTTTTCGCCTAATTCATCGCCATTTCCTGTTTTTGTCGTACCTTTGTCGTCGGATAATTCCTGACCAGTCGGATATTGAACGAAATTGGGTCGTTCCAGAAGTGACGATTGTTCAGGAGTTATTTTTTTACTCCTGTATATCACCTCTTCATTCTTTGATAGATTTGCATTATTCCTACGTCCAAAAACAGTAGAAATAGCATTTACTTCTATTTCACGACCAGCGTTTTTTACATCAACTCCAACAACGACATACTCGCTGTTTTCGGTTTCAAGTGTAGTATAAATACGATAGGAATCCTCTCTATCTGTAATTCTGGAAACGGCAAACGGATTTTGAAGAGCTTGGGGGAGTTGCTCCCAAACCTGTTCGGAAAGCGAATGAGAATTATCCTTACTAATATGTCGTGCAATAACTCCATATTTGATAGTAAATTTATCGCCACGCAATCCAAGTTCTTGCATAAACCTTGGAGTTTGTGCAATATCAAAAAAAGACCGCTGGAATAATTTTGAAGCGACCTCTTTACCTTTTGAATATAGAGTTCGTACTACATCAAGAAAAGATTGTGATTCGACTACTTCTCCATTGCCTTGGCTATCTCCGCCAACTCTTCCTCCACTGTCGGTTTGTGGTTCAGTACCCTTACTATGTTCTCTTCCTCCAACGTCTCCATTGCTTCCTCGTCGCCCTCTTTCGCTCTTCTGAGTATCGATACCCACACCATTATTTCCAGCTTGTCCATTCCTATTTTCATTGTAGTCTATATTTAATACTTCTTTGATAGCCTGAGCAAGTGTTCTCGGCGTATTGTCGGGTGTCCCGAACAAATCCCCCTTCCTCGTCCCTTGAATCAGGTCGTACATGTCGGTGAACGAATCCTGAACGAACTTTTGGGTACGCCCCTTGTACATCGCCGCAAGAACGAGTGCAAAGTTACTGAATTTCTCCGCAGGGAGGTAACTTTCTCCCGTGGCATCGTCGTATTGATACTGCTTAGCCCAATTTTCAACCGCTTTTCTTGCTGCCTCATAGTTTCTTGCATTGGCGAACTCATCATACTGCATTAAAGCATGGAATGCACGGACGGAGTTCTGTATCTCCGTCATCATACGCTCGCTTTCCGGGCTTGCATTATCCCTGTATGCAGTAGCGAGGATAGCTTTTTGAGCTTTTGCAGGCATGGCATTGAACATTTCTTCGAGACGACTGTTTCCATTTTGGAAAATGTGGCTGACAACAATACCTCTCAAATCATTCTTCGCCTCCGCAGTGAGATTACCCTTGGAATCGAATGCACTCTTATATTGAGTGTCGGTGATATACCCTTTACGATTCAAGTAAGCCAACACCTCCGCTCCGTTCTTGTCTATAAGTTCTGCCAAAGACAAATCCTCCTCATTGGAAGCAAACAACGTGTTGAAGAACGTTCCTATATCCGTACCCATCTTCTGCACGGTGTTCTTCGGCTTAATCCTCTCTACGCCTCCGCTCTCCGTATCCTTTGCCTCGTACTGACCGAGATTGACTGCTTCCTCATCGCTCACATCGACCATATTGACAAGCACAGGATTTTTCATTGCTTCTATTTCCGCCCTGTCGAGACCCAATCTCTCGGCATTGTCGAGAAGATACTGTTTGTATTTCTCGGCTTGGTCTTTGTGCTGTGCATACATCGCTTTCAATGCACCGCTTCGGTTATTGCCCTGTATGACCTCACCACGAGCATTGACGGTCGGAGCTCCGGTATAAGCCGTTACAGAGGAAGTAATTTCCTCCGGTCTTATATGTGCAGCCATACGGTTTAGTGCAGCTCTGCTTGCATTATCCACTCTCTCTTTCGGTTGTGCTTCGTCGATGAAGTGTACGGGGTTTCTTTGACCTCCTTGGTGGCTTGGTTGCAATTCGTCGGCTTCTATAAGCACGGCTCTACCTTTCACCGTCTTATCGTTGGAGAACTTCACCTCCACCTCTCTACCGGTTGAATGGGCGACAGGTTCTTGACGCTCCACCTTATGACCGTTCACACGCCTGTAACCTCTTGCCCGTGCCTCCTGCGGAGTGTCGTCTATCACATCGGGAACACCGTTAAGCGTACCATCGGCAACAACCTCGGGTGCAACCGCAGCCTGACGAGAACCCATTGCCTGTGCAGCTTGTCTTATTTTGCCTGCCTCCACGATAGCTTGCCAAGCCTCGACATCTTTCTTTGCCTGTTCGATGGCAGCCATACGTTCTTTCTCCGCCGCAATCTTCTCCGCAACGGTTTCCCCGCCTTTCGACTTCGCTTTCTCTACCGCTTTCAATGCCTTCACCTTATCGGCAAGCATACTCTCGGCAACGGACATGGCAACCTCGACATTACCCTCGCACTGCTCTGTGATGGCATCGAAAGCAACAGCAGGTTCTCCCTGCTCATATATAGGATTGCCATCGATATCATGAGGCAACATGCTGACGGCACTGTGCTGTTCGGTTTGTGCAATTTCCTCGTTTGACCCATTGCCGTTTTCCTGCTCGGATAAAGGAGCTGCAAACAGTCCGCCGTCTGCATCTTTCGCACTCTGCTGCGGTTCTCGTCTTTCCAACTCCCTGCCGTTATGACTGACAGCCATAGAGGCAAGCTCTTCGGGGGTAATGGCAATAGTGTATTTCCCATTGATGGGTTTGTCCAAATCGATGATTAACGTATCATCTTCCGGTATGTAATCCTGCACCACGCCATTGATGGACACTCCATCGACCTCCAAAACCACTTCATCATCGACCCTATAATTCTCTGCTACTTCTACATCTTCTAATGGCATTGCGGAAGTTTCCGCTTCGTCCTGCTTCTGCAATTCTGCATACTTCGCCCGCACCTTTGCCTTTCTCGCTTCATCGACATTCGCCTGCAACTCTTCAAGAGACGCAAACGGAACGACTTCACCCGTTGCAGTCTTAATGATATAACTACCATCTTCATGCTGCATTTGTCCGTCTTCCGTCGACTGCAACTCTGCCTCCATCAGTTCGCCGGTAGTCGGAGAAACAAACGGATACATCACACCGCTTACAGGCTCGACCTTCCCATCGAAATCCCTCTGCCTGTCCATCATGCTCTGTTGCTCGGTTAAAGAAAGTTCAAGGTCGATAAGCGGCTCGACCCCCTGCACATCATCAAGCAAAAGCAACTCCTTCGGCGAAATCTGCGAACGATTACCCTCCTCATCTGCAACTATGATGGAATCATCGGAGTTGGAAACATCGACACCTGTACTATCGCTATATGATGCAACCACATTGCCACTTATTATATATACACGCTTACCACCGATGGTTGTCGCAGCGTGAACCATTCCGTCACCCGTGTGAGTAATACTTCCATACTTCGCCCTAACCATTTCCTCGGTGAAAGACGCAGTATCCTTATACTTCTGTTCCACACCGTTATACGACTGCTTTGCAGTCAGGTAATCCATTGCAGCGGTACGTGCGTCGCCGCTGTACGAGTTCGCAATTCCGATAGCAGTGGCAACATCTGCATTATCCAATCTATCGAAATCATCGCCCAACACATTTCTCGCACGCTCCGCAAAGAACTGCAACTCCGCCTGTATATCCGCCTTGTCTGTACCCTGTGCATTATAACCACGAGAAAAGCTTGTATTCAATTTTGCAAGCTCTGAACTCTGTTCCTCACCCGTTCTTGCGGCAGAAAGGTTGAAGCCTCGCAACGTCATGGACTTGGTGATATAGTCAGCCGCAGCCATCTTTTCACGCTCATTCATCGTACCATCATTCGCAATGGCATTGAACAAAGCACCCATATCTTCGTTGGTGGTGTTGTCGATAGTGTTCTTTATGCCTTGCCACTCCTGCTGTCCGAATACCTCGCCGCATCTTGCATCAGCTTTATTGACATCATGATTGTACTTCGCATAACTCGCAGCTGTCAATCCGCCTTTCGCCGCACCCATCACACCCATAGATAGAGCCATGCCGACAAGTATATCCTTATTAAAGTCCTTGGTGAACAAAAGATTAACCCTCTTACCGTCGGCATCTACGGTATAAGCGTCATCGAGATTGAACGCTGTACGGAGTAATTGACCTGCATACTCTTCTCCGACCTCTCCGAAATAGTCGCTGATACCCATCTGCTCGAATACCTTGCCTACGCCTCCGTATAGGTTCTTAACGCTCTGCATCTTGCCTGTCGATAGCACAGACGTGAGCCACTTGGGCGAGAAAACCTTGCTCAACTTATCACCGATTACCCTCTCGATGCCCCCGAAGTGACCTCCTAACATCTCGGAATACACCTCGATAAGATTGCTCATGCCTGCTTGCCATGCAGCCTCACCTATATCCTTGCCTTTCGCAATCTTGAATCTGCCATCTCCCGTTTGCGTAACCCCACCTGTCATTCTGCCCAACGCATCGGCAGCAACGCTACCTGCACCAAGAGTTGCATTGGTGATTGCAGCCTTACCTATATCGTCGGCAACTATGCCAAGATTTTTGACAAGCACATTGCCCGCACCTTTGACACCGTTCGCCTTGATGTACTTCCTGACACCTTGCTCGCCAATCTCTTTAATCGTCTGCTTGCCGACAATCTTCGCCGCGCCTTTGCTGCCGGCAGAGAATAGAGACCCCGGCGACAAGCCAATTTCCAACATGAATGGAAACATCTCTCCCGTCATGTTCCCGTACTTATACCAACTGCTGTAATTCTGACCGTAGAGATTATCGAAGTTCCTCCTCGTTGCCATTGCGTTAACGAACTCTTGCTCCGCATCACTCTCCGCAACTCCCTTATTCTTGCTCGCAATATCGTATGCTGTTATACCCTTGTTGATGTCCTCATACGACATCGTAAGGAATGACTTCATGCCATCGGAAAGCCCGTCCCATATACCTTTCCAGAAGCCCGGGCTTGTGTTGCCCCGAGTATCCTCGACAGTCTTGATTGCATTATTCAGTTCGCTGATGGCAGCCATGTAAGCATTCGCTTCCTTGTCTTGTCCGAGAACATCCTCCGGAAAGAACGAACCGTGCTGTTCTGCACGATTCAAGCTCTCGACCCAACGCACGAATGGAGATTTCTCCTCTCTATCCTTATTATATTGTTCCCTTACCGCAGTTTCCCGTTCATTCAGTTTGCGTACAAGCCTGTCTCGCTGCATCTTCAACTGAACAATAGACAGTTCGGAATTATCATATTGCGACACTGCCTCTGCAACCTCCTTATTGCGACCACGTTGTGCGGTAAAGCCTAATTGCCCGTACACAGAGGGGTCATCACGTTGTGCTGCAAAGCCTAGTTGTCCGTACGTAGAGGGGTCTTTACCCAGACTTGCTGCCTCAGGATTAAACGAGTATCCCATCTCCGTAATTCGATTGCCTGCGTTGTGCAATTCATCCGCAGCTTTCGCTATGTCTCTCTGTTGCCCGAACAACTGCGGTCGTCGCTTTGCAAAAGCCTTGCTGTAATCATCGGCAAGACTGCGTTCGTAGCTCTCATAATCTCCAAGGTCAAACTCTCCTGCTTGCGAAATAGCATCATATACTTTCTTCCTATTATCGGGAGAACCGAGTTTATCAACGAACTCAGCTTCATCTTTTACTCCTAACTCATCAGGAGTATATCCGAAATCTGTAAGATTTTTATATAGACTTTTAGCAACTCCGTATTCCTCGGCTTGCTCGTGTGCTTTTCTCTTTTCTGGGTTATCTTGCATAATTCCAAAGTTTACATGTTTATCTGCACTCGCTTCGTTCTCTTTTTAGGCTTTTGTTCTTGCGGTGTCCTCGCATAGCCTCCCGATGAGACACGCTGTTTTGTTCCTTCCTCGTCGAGCTTATATCCGGTGGAAGAGCTGTATTCCCACGTACCATGTTGCTTTGCGAACTGCTCTTGTGCAGCCTTGAAGGTAAAGTAATGAGGATTATCGTTCTCGTCGTAAGCTACATATTCTGCACGTTTTCCACCACTTCCGCTTCCGCCACTGCCTTTTTTCTCCGCCACTTCTTTCTTCGTAGCGTTATTCATTCCCGCAATCTCTTTTTTTGCTTCCCTATCTTTATCTTTTTCTTCCGCTTTCCGTCTTGCTTCCTTGTCCCTCCGCAGAGCGTCTAAGTATGTCTTATAGTTAGACCGAATATTGATATTATCTCTATTGTCTGCAGCGGCTTGTAAAGCAAGTAACCTCGCATAGCTGTTGTAGTAATCCTTTTTATTGGCGTCGAACTCACCCAGCAACTTATCATATCTTGCATTGGTGCGAGCTGTACTCGACTTGTTTCCATCGTAAGTGGGAGGAGCGTACTGCGTAGTGAAGTAGAGAGACGACAAGGCTGACACCCCGTCACCTATTGCGGAAAACAACTTATCACGTTTCTTTTTTCTCTCGATTTTGCGTCTCTCTTCGTCCGAGTAGTCGGCTTCTTTGGATTTAAGCTTCTCTATAAGGCTATCGTACCCCGTAGAAGTCTTCTTTATTTGCGGAGGTGCAGGCATCGCCTGCTCTTTCTCTCCGCTCGTATTCCCTTGCTGTTCTTTCTCTCCGCTGCTCGTCCCTTGCTGCTCTTTCTTCTCTTCTTCCGTCATACTCTAAAAATCAATTTGGCTTGCCGCATTAGCTGTGTCTTTTGCCGCTTGTGCTATTGCCGCAGCACGTTTTTCCTCTATCTGATTGAGCTGTTCTTGGTACTTATCGTCGTTATCCATGTACGCAGCTTCAATTCCCTCTTTTCTCTTCTCCGCATCCAAAGCTGCATTACTCATCATCGTCGCAACAGCATCGTTCGCTCCTGCTTTTTCCGCTGCCAAAGCCTCGTTGCTTCCTCCCGTTACGACTTGTGCCGCAGCAGCATTCTTCGCTCTGTTCTTCAACAATTCCTGCGTCTTCGTCAGAATGTTTTGGAAATCTGCTCTCTGTGTAGCGTCTTCGTTGTATCTCCTGTTGTACCAAGCCTCATTCTTCGCTCGCTGTTGTTCAATTCCTTTCTTTGCTTCTTTCGCCGCTTTTGATGCTTGATAGCCTCCAAAGATGGATGCTGCTGCACCTAATGCATTACCAATTATTCCCATAACAATATATATTATTGCCAAAAATAAGGAGAAGCAAAAAGAACTAAGGGTTATCTTTATCCTTTCCCGCAAAACACACATGATTTCGGGATAATTAGTCCCTAAAAATCAGTAACTTTGCAAACCAAGAAAGCA
>OCLF01000179.1_pt1 | contig 20791 bp, 10 predicted proteins | sample 1502881 | NCBI WGS metagenome assembly OCLF01 (sample SAMN03418267, study PRJEB22391) | human gut metagenome | biome: human-gut; feature: organic feature; material: feces | host: Homo sapiens | place: Tanzania | collected 2013-01
ACTCTTGGTGCGGTCTGCCCACTTGATGGCAGAGGCAGGCTGAACGATTCGCTTACCCTTACGAATTTTTACGCAAGGATTGTAGAAAGGATTTATGTCTACAGCCATGCCATAGCTGTGGCGCGATAGAGTTCGCGAGCCAGCTACAGGACGATAGCAGAAACACGAAGTATTGTTGTGCGACATAGACAGCTCGTCGTTGGCAGCATAGTCGTCGATAAGCTGCATGCGCTCAATAGGGTAGCGAGACTCAAAGAGCGTGCGGAATATCTCTACCAGGTCGTGGGCAATAGCTTTGTTGCACACCATTTCGCCTCTGAGGATATTTCCCTGAATGTCGTAATGGAGCAATCGCAGATAGCGTAAATCGTGGCGCGAGATATGATTGTTTTTGGGCAACGACTTGTTAGCCATTCTATGATAAACCTCGTTGCTTATGGTGTCGATGGCAAAGAATTTCTCTATGCCCTGTTGCTTTATGGTATTTGCGCTAACCTTTGTTCCTGCCTTCCAAGGTGTGGCAGCATTGGCTATGGCAACGATGATGATTGCAATATAAAGAAGTATTGTCCGTTTCATAAATTGATGTTTTTAATTCTTTATTCTTCACTCTTAGCTTAAGTGCGACAACCGAGTTGTCGCAAACCCAACCCGTGGGGCATAGGTTTTCGTTCTTCACTCTTCGTTCTTCACTTTCCCTTGCAAAGTTAGTGTTTTTTGTTAAAAACGTGAAAAGACTTCAAGGTTTTAACTTATAATACTTATATTTGCAGAAACAACTATAACCTACATCAAAAATGCAGAAGTACGCTGATTATATAGAACAGATAGAAATCGAGTCGCTGTGGAGTGGCAAGAAACACATAGTATGGAACCTGGACAGAAAGGTAAACATACTAAGTGGAGTGAATGGTGTGGGAAAGAGCACCATTCTAAATAGGGTAGTGAAGGGGCTATCGCAAGGTGGCGAGTTTCCAAGCCACATGCTAAAGGGAGTGCGACTGAAGGTTGTGCCCGAGGATGCAAAGTGGATAAGGTTTGATGTGATTCGCTCTTTCGACCGTCCGCTGTTGAATCTCGATATGCTTACTAAGTTGGATGTTAGTCTGGCTACCGAACTTGATTGGCAATTGTTCCAGCTGCAACGCAAGTTCTTGGATTACCAAGTGAATGTTGGCAACCGCATCATTGCCACCTTGCAGAGTGGGGCTGAAGATGCTGCACTCAAGGCGCAGGCTTTGAGCGAGCCTAAGCGTAAGTTTCAGGATATTGTTGACCGCCTGTTTGCTGATACTGGCAAAAAGATAGTAAGAACAGAAAATGAAATTCGATTCTCGCAGATTGGCGAAACATTATTGCCTTACCAACTGTCGAGTGGCGAGAAGCAGATACTGGTGATATTGCTCACGGTATTGGTAGAAGACAACAATCCCTACGTGCTGTTTATGGATGAGCCTGAGGTGAGTCTGCATGTGGAATGGCAGAAGCAACTCATTGACCTCATCATGGAGCTGAATCCTAATGTGCAGATTATTCTTACCACCCATAGTCCTGCCGTGATAATGAATGGTTGGCTGGATAGTGTGACCGAGGTTTCTGACATCACGCAAGATAAGTGAAGAACGAAGAGTGAAGAGTGAAGAATCTAAGTGAAGAGTGAAGAACGAAGAATTGCTATGCCTAAAGGACTAAAAGACCAAATATCATCGTCATATATCGAGGCTGCCAACCGGCTGACATCAAAGAAGGCACGCCGACGCATCGTGGCTTATGTAGAGAGCTACGACGATATCTTTTTTTGGCGTTCGGTGCTTAGCAGGTTTGAAAGCGACAAGCTATATTTCGAAGTGATGTTGCCTGCACGCTCTAATCATTTGGAGCGTGGCAAGAAGGCTGCATTGATGAGCCTCGTTAGCGACAAGGTGGGACGCGACATGATTGCTTGTGTAGATGCCGACTACGACTACTTGATACAAGGGGTTACGTTCACATCGCAGAAGATATTGGATAGCAAATATGTTTTCCATACCTATGCCTATGCTATAGAAAACCTGCAATGCTATGCACCTTCGCTCCATGATGTCTGCGTGGGTGTAACACTCAATGACCATTCCATCTTCGATATGGCTGAGTATCTACGCCAATATTCGCAAGCCATATTCCCTCTCTTCGTATGGAGCATTTGGCATTATCGCAATGGCTCTTATGGCAGATTCTCAATCTTAGATTTCCTGAAGTCGATAGAACTTGGCAAGTTCTCGTTGGCATCAGCAGAGAATATTTTGCAGCACCTCAGAAAAAAGGTTGCCCGAAAGGTAGACACGCTTCGTCATGAAAACCCTGGAGCCAAAGAGAGCTACTTGGCGGTGAAAGAAGATATAAAGCGATTGGGCGTTACTCCCGACACCACCTATTTATATATACAGGGGCATCATCTGTTTGACAAGGTGGTGAGTCCGATGATGGAGAAAGTATGCTCGGCATTGATTCATCAACGCCAAACAGAAATAGCACATCAAAGCATGCACAGCACTCAGCGTAGCAACGAACTGTCGTGCTACGCCAATAGCTTGTCGGATGTAACTACAATGCTAAAGAAAAACTATGGTTACCAAACCTCCACCCCTTTCAACCGAATACTGAAAGATATAGAAGAATATTTGGAAAGGTAAAAAGGGTAAAAGGGTAAAAAAGCATAGTTGCTTTTTTACCCTTTTACCCTTTTTACTTTTTTACCTTTATTAGTTTTCTCTCCAATAAGCAGGAGTGAAGATTATGAGGACTGAGAATATTTCGAGACGCCCGATGAGCATCAGTATCGAAGATATCCATTTGCACGTATCTGGCAGAATAGCCCAACTATCGTTAGGACCAATTTCGTTACCGAGGGCAGGACCTACGTTGCCTAAAGAACTGAACGAGATACTCACGCAGTCGACACTCTCAACCCCAGCCAACGACATTAGGAATATCGAAATGGCAAGTATCAGCATGTAGGATGCAAGGAATGCCAATAGTGTTACTCGCTTTTGCATAGGTACATTGATAGAATTCAACTTCAAAGGCACTATGGCATTAGGATGCAGCATCTGGCGGAATTCATTCTTTATAATTTTTATCACCATTACTGATCTGATGCTCTTGAAACCACCACTCGTAGAGCCTGAGTTGGCACCAAGAAACATGCAGACTATTAGCACCACCCATGTGATATGTGCCCAGTTGCCGGCATTGTCGTTGGCAAAACCTGTTGTTGTCAATGCTGTAACAACCTCGAATAATGAGTTGCGGAAGGCATGTTCTATGCCATAGCCATTCTTGAAAATCAAGGCTAACATAACAGCTGCCGTAGATGCAAAAACCGAGAATAGATAGAATCTAAACTCCGCATTCTTCATCAAATCCTTAAACTTTAGTTTCGCTACAGACGCATACAACAGCGTGAAGTTGACACCCGAGATAAAGCAGAAGAATGTGACAACATAGTCTAACATTGGCGAATGGAAATGCGTCACACTATCGTTGTAGATGGCGAAACCACCTGTTGCCGCCGATGTCATGGCATAGTTGATAGCCTCGAAAGAGTCCATGCCACAAAGCATATAGCAACCCATAGCCGAGAGGGTGATGGTTAGGAATACTGCCCATAGCCACTTGGCACTCGTAGAGAGCCTTGGATGAAGTTTCGACTTTATCGGTCCTGTGGCTTCGGCAGCAAATATCTTTGTTGAACCACCCACCATAGAAGGCAACAAGGCAATGGTGAAGAATACTATTCCCAAACCTCCTATCCATTGTGTGAGCGAACGCCAGAAGAGTATGCCATGTGGCAAACATTCCACATCATTGATGATAGTAGCACCAGTAGTGGTAAAGCCCGACATGGTTTCGAAGAAAGCATCTGTGAAATTGTCGATGTATCCGCCAACCATATATGGCATTGTGCCGAATAGCGAGAATACCACCCATGCCACCGTCACCACCAAGTAGGCGTCTCTACGCGACAAGTTGTTGTCGGCCTTATACCCCTTGAGTCTGCACAATATGCCTGCTACCAATGTGACGACTATCGACACAAGGAACGAGAAGACATCGTCCTCATCATAGACGAGGGCAACACCCAAACAGGTCATCAACAGCGCCACCTCTATAAACAGAAGTGAGCCGAGAATCTTATATATTATCTTAGTGTTTATCAAGTGAAGAGCCTTTCTATCTTTTTAATGTTCTGACCATGGCAGAATACCACTACCGAGTCGCCTGCTTGAATCATAGTATTACCCGAAACAAGCATACCTTGGTCGTTTCTCACCAATCCACCTATCGTCATGCCTTGTGGCAATCCGAGGTCTTTCACCGGTTTCTGTGTTATTTTTGAACCTTCCTTAGGAATAAACTCAGCAACATCGGCATTTGCAGACATCAGGAACGTTACGTTCATCACGTCGGCATCGAGCATCATCTGATAAATACGACTTGCCGCAATAGCCTTCTTGTTTATTATGGTACCTATATCAAGGCTCTCAGCCATGCTAACATAGTCGATATTCTCGACCACAGCAACAGTCTTTCTCACTCCCATTCTCTTTGCTGTAAGACAAGCCAGAATGTTTGTCTCGGCATTTCCTGTCAGCGCCACAAAAGCCTGAGTGTTCTTTATACCCTCTTCGTAGAGCAATGGAATATCGCGACCATCGCCATTGATGACAAGAGTCTTATCGTTCTCTAAGATATCGTTGAGCTCTTCGCAGCGGTTGATGTTGTTTTCCAAAACCTTAACGTCCATATATTCAGGCATAGTCTGAATGGCTCTCACAGCAGTAGTGCCACCACCCATTATCATCACGTTCTTCACATCCACGTAATGTTCCTTGCCCACAATCTTTCGAATATATGGAATATACTGCTTTGTTGTCATGAAATAAGCGAGGTCGTAGAGCTTCAGTACATCATTACCACCAGGGATGATAGTGTCGGTATCGCGCTTTATCGCAACCACATGGTAAGGGTCGTTTGGTCCGCTTATCTCTTTCAGAGGTTTGTTCAATATCTCGCAAGCCTCACGAAGCTTAATGCCCAGCATCACCAATGCTCCATCGTGCACATCCCAACGCTGGCGCACCCACGACATCTTAAGTCCGTTGATGATGTCTCTTGCTGCCAACACCTCAGGGTAAATCAATTCATCAACACCGAGCTTGCGGAAGAATTCCTTCTTTTCGTCAGCAATGAATTCTGCATCATTAATCTTCGCCACCGTCTTCTTAGCACCCAAAGCATGGGCTATGATACAGGTGTTGAGGTTTAAGCTCTGCGAAGGAGTAACGGCAATAAACAAACTGGTATGAGCCACGCCTGCATCCATCAGAGTGTTGATGCTCGATGGTGAGGCATTCATAGTCAGCAAGTCGCAGTCGTTGCCAATCTGCGCCAATCGCTCTTCATCTTCGTCGATGAGGGTGATGTCTTCGTTATTTCTCGATAGGAGTCGTGCCAAGTGAGTACCTATGGCGTAGGCTCCAACTATTATTATCTTCATTATCAGTTTTATTTCAAGAAGCCATAAATAGCTTACATATAGCTACATATAGTTTTCTTTATTGTATCATTATCCAAACCGATGATAGCTCGGAGTTCGTCGATAGATCCATGCTCTATAAACTTATCAGGAATACCCATACGCTTTACACTAATATTGGTGTAGCCATTGTCGTTGAGCCATTCCATCACAGCCGTGCCCATACCGCCATTTCTCACTCCGTCTTCAATTGTTATGATATGCTTATACTTCTCAGCCACCTCCTTGAGCAGATTCTCGTCTAAAGGTTTCAAGAATCGCATATCGTAGTGAGCAGGTTTCTTGTCCATAGTAGCAATAACGTCTTGCACATCGTTGCCAATAGGGCCAAGTGTGAGCACAGCCACATCTTCGCCATCATTGATTTTGCGTCCGGTGCCCACCTCAATGGTTTCTAATGGGCATTTCCATTCTGTATAGATGCCACGTCCGCGCGGATATCTTATCACGAAGCATCCCTTATCAGGCTGAGCTGCAGTATACATAAGTCGGCGCAACTCCTTTTCATCCATAGGCGAAGCTATTGTGAGGTTAGGAACCACACGAAGGCTTGCCAAATCGAAAGCACCATGGTGAGTAGGACCATCCTGACCTACCAAACCTGCTCTATCCAAACATAGCACCACATGAAGATTCAATAGAGCCATATCGTGGATGATATTGTCGTAAGCACGTTGTGCAAACGAACTATAGATATTGCAGAAAGGAATCAGACCATCTTTTGCCATACCTGCCGAGAATGTCACAGCATGACCTTCGGCAATACCTACGTCGAAGGTTCTGTCTGGCATTTCTGCCATCATTATGTTCATAGAACATCCTGTAGGCATGGCAGGTGTAACGCCAACAATCTGCTTGTTCTCCTTAGCCATCTCGAGCAGGGTGTGTCCGAATACATCCTGATATCTTGGTGGCTTAGGTGTGCCATCGTCGACGACACGCTGACCAGTCTTAGGGTCGAACTTGCCAGGAGCATGCCATATTGTTGCACTCTTTTCTGCAGGCTCGTATCCCTTACCCTTAGTGGTGTGTAAGTGTAGAATCTTCGGTCCCCTCATATTCTTGAGTTGCGAGAGCACCCTTACGGTATTCTTCACATCGTGTCCATCGAAAGGTCCGAAATATCTTATGTTCATACCCTCGAAGATGTTCTGCTGATGGCTCAGCGCACTCTTCAGGGCATTGTTGAGCCTTATGATGCCTTTGCGTCGGTTGTCGTTCAGATAGCCTTTAGAGTGTAACCATTGCGAAGCCTTGAATCTCAAACGATTATATGTCTCATTAGTGTCTAGGTTTAAGAGATATTTCTCCATACCACCCACGGCACGGTCGATAGACATGTCATTATCGTTGAGGATTATCAGTAAGTCGTTGTTGGTAGAAGACACATTATTCAAACCTTCGAAAGCCAAGCCTCCGCTCATAGCTCCATCGCCAATGATGGCTACCACATGGCGATTCTTGCCTTCAATCTTTGCTGCTACCGCCATACCAAGGGCGGCAGAGATAGAGTTTGAAGCATGTCCGCATGCGAAAGTATCATATTGGCTTTCCAAAGGCGAAGGGAAAGGACGTATGCCATGTAGCTTGCGATTTGTACAGAACGATTCTCTACGTCCTGTAAGAATCTTATGGCCATAAGCTTGATGCCCCACATCCCACACCAATCTATCTTCAGGAGTATTGAAGACATAGTGAAGAGCGACAGTAATCTCCACAACACCAAGACTTGAGGCAAAGTGACCTGGATTCATAGACACTTCGTCTATGATGTCGCTGCGCAATTCCTCACAAACTTGTGGCAATTCGTCTATCTTCAGCTTCCTAATGTGCATTGCAGGCTTACCTCTCGCAGCTACAAAGATACATAAAAAAAGATAACAACCAAAGGAAAAACGCCTTTTTGTTCTACCTTATATATTATACCGAACATTTCAAGTCAAAATCTTGTTTGTCTCGCCTTTTATTCTTATTTTTGCAGATATTATGTGGTAAACCCCTTACCATTATTCCTAATGGAAACATTCAAAAATACAATATCAAAATAGAAATATGAACAAGAAAACCACTTTCGTAGCCCTTTGTCTCGCCATGTCTCTTGGCTCATGGGCACAGACCAAACAGGGAGGAATCTCTCCACAGATGCTTAGTGAAATACAGAAACTTCAGTCGCAGACTCCTGCCTCGAAGGCTCTCTTCAACGCCATCGCTGCCAACAACATCGATGACCTCGTGAAGAACCATGCCAACCAAGGTCCTGTAGACACCCACTTCTCTGTAGAAACTCCTGCGCAGTCTATCCACGACCAGAAGAGTAGTGGCAGATGCTGGATGTTCTCTGGCTTCAATGTGCTAAGATCAAATTTTGCCAAGGCTCATGGCGATTCGCTGAAGGTTGAACTCTCTCACGACTATCTATTCTTCTACGACCAGCTTGAGAAGGCTAACCTCATGCTCCAAGGTGTTATCGATAATGCCAAGAAGCCTATCGACGATACTCGCGTGCAGTTCTTCTTCAAGAGTCCTATCAATGATGGTGGTACTTTCTGTGGTGTTGCCGACCTTGCCGACAAATATGGCGTGGTGCCTATGAGCATTGTGCCAGAGACTTATTCTGCAGAGAACACCAGCCGTATCTCTCGTCTCGTTGCAAGCAAGTTGCGTGAGTTTGGTCTCGAACTTCGCGATATGGTTGCAAAGGGAAAGAATGCTAAGGCTATCAACGAGCGTAAGACTCAGATGCTTGCCACTGTCTACAACATGCTCTCTATGACTCTCGGCGAACCTGTTAAGGAGTTTACTTATGCTTTCACCGACAAGAACGGCAAGACTGTAGGCACTCCTAAGAAATATACTCCAAAGGAATTCTTCCACGAGGTTGTGGGCGATGGCATCAAAGGCACATTCATCATGGTGATGAACGACCCTCGTCGTCCTTACCACAAGACTTATGAGGTGGAATACGACCGCCATACCTATGATGGTACAAACTGGAAGTATCTCAATCTTCCTATGGACGAGATTGCTCAGCTTGCTATCGCTTCGCTTAAGGATGGCAGAAAGATGTATAGCAGCTATGATGTAGGCAAACAGTACGACCGCAAGCGTGGACTCCTCGATGTCAACAACTACGATTACGCATCGCTCTTCTCTACTACCTTCGGTATGGACAAGGCTCAGCGCATCTCTACTTTTGATAGCGGTAGCACTCATGCCATGACTCTATCTGCAGTAGACCTCGATGCTAATGGCAAACCATTGAAGTGGAAGGTTGAAAACAGCTGGGGACCAGCAAATGGTCAGAACGGATGCTTGATAATGACCAATGAATGGTTCAACGAGTATATGTTCCGTCTTGTTGTCGACAAGCAGTATGTGCCTGCCGAAACTCTCAAGCTCTTCGACCAGAAGCCAGTCATGGTGATGCCTGAGGATCCTTTGTTCCAAGAGGATATGTAATGAGTAACATTAATGTCATGAAACCTATCATTTGGGCTTTGCTATTGCTTATAGCAATGGCATTGCCCGATTATTATATCTACACGAGCTATATTTACCAATTGCACAATATAGCCGTCAGCATCCTGTGGTGGTTGCCAACGCTGATAGCTGTATCGGCATTCGCTACTGCCCAAGCAGGAATCTACCATAATGCCATGTTTCGCACATTCTTCGGCATTTCCATGGCTTGTGCTACTCCAAAACTTGTTTTCTCGCTCGTCGACCTTGTCTTAGGTCCAACTATAGCCATTATTGTGGCAGTATCGTTGATAGCTGCCATAGCCTATGGTGTGATGTATGGTTGGCGCCGAATAGTTGTGCGCACAGCCTCATGTCGTTCTTCCCGATTGCCTTCTGCATTCCATGGCTATCGCATCCTGCAGCTCTCCGACATCCATATCGGCACCTTCTTGCAAAACCCTAAATTCATAACCAAGCTTGTTGAGGCTGTCAATCGTCAGCAGCCCGACCTTGTGGTGTTCACGGGCGACCTTATAAATACCGATGCTCATGAACTATTGCCTTTCCGCAAAGTTTTGTCGCAGATACGGGCTAAGGATGGTGTGATGTCTGTGATGGGCAATCACGACTATTGCGAATACTCACAAGATGCTGCGCAGCCTATTCATGGCAGACGTGAACTTCATGCTCATCGCAGTCGCCGTTTGCTTGTGTATTTACAAGAGAAAATGGGATGGCGAATGCTTATGAACGAGAACGTGATGTTGCAACGAGGCTCTGACTCTATAGCCATTATTGGTGTAGAGAATATCGGTAAACCTCCTTTCAAATCGTTTGGCAATCTTGATAAAGCAATGGCTGGATTACCTGCCGATTGTTTCAAGGTGTTGCTCTCTCACGACCCTACACATTGGCGCCGTGGAGTGCTCAACAAGACCGACATCTCGTTAACTCTTAGTGGTCACACTCATGCCGGACAAGTTAAGATAGGTCGCTTTTCGCCAGCCAAATGGGCATACAATGAGTGGGGCGGCAAATATACCGAAGGCTCATCTATGCTCTATGTGTCGTTAGGTATAGGTGGCACTATGCCTTTCCGCTTTGGTGCTTGGCCTGAGATTAATGTCATCACACTCGAGAAAGAGTAAAAAAACTATTGAGAAAAGAACTCTAAAAGATAGAGCTTCTCATCAATAAGCAATAAGCTATCTCTTTCGTTCAACAGCTGTTGAACGATAAAGTATCTTAAGATAAATCGCAAAGTTAATTAACTTCTACGACCGTTCAACAGCTGTTGAACGAAAGAGTTAGTTTAGTGGCAATATTTAGTTAAAAACCTCGGTTTATTATTGACTCTCTATATAAATCAGGAGGAGAGCTAAGACTTGCCCTTTGGCAATTGATAATCCCCCTATATTTGTCGGATAATCCCATTAAACATAAAAATCCGCAATGCCGTTGATAGGCGTTGCGGATTTTTATGTTATGTCCGAAAGATTTCGGGGCTAATTATCGTGCTCGATAGTTTATCTCGTTAAGCTAAACTTGATGCTCAAACCAAAATCTTGCGTGGTAGTAGGGTAGCTACTGCTGCTGAGCAATGGAGTGTTGGTCTGACGGTCGTAATAGAAGCTCATTGTGAGCAGACGCGACAGGGTGTAGTCGGCAGAGAAGCTAAGCTTAAACGCCTTGTTACCATTCGACGCAGAGCTGGTCAGCGAAGCTATATCACGGATGATAGTAGCCTGGTTGCGCAAGCTGAGGTCGAGACGCAAGTTGAGGTCGTGGTTCACACCTCTATTGCGCTGGTTTGTCTTCGACTGCTTGTTGTCGTCTTGATTGCCACGCTTATTGCCCTTCACAGCTCTGTGGTTTCTGCCACCAAACATGTTGAAGTTGTTGAGCTTATAGCCTGCACCAATAACCCAGTCGTGTGATGTAGCCTCGTTGATCTGCACACTCGTCATAGAAAGACTCAGCACACGGGTGGTGCGATATTCCACCTTGCAGGTGAGATTATTGTGCAATGTAACATCAATACCGAGCAGAGGTGAGAATGCCTCGTTGATGCTCACGGTAGAGACATTAAACATCGACGAAGGAACAGGGTTGCCTGTGGTGGCATCGTTGATGAAACCGATGTTGTCGCCCATCACCTCCATGAAGGTAGAATAGCTGCTATACGAACCTATTGCGAAGATGCTCTTGTAAGAGTGGTTGATGTTTACACTCTTGAAATGGTTAGAGAACCATGGCAACTTGCTCAAACCGCTATAGCGAACAGTCCAGTTAGGGAGCAGACGCGAGAGCGATGGGAAGATGTCGAGCGACTTTCCTGGCATGCTGGTATACGCAGCAAGGAATGCTGGTATCATCACGTCGCCGCTGTATAGGTTTACACCACCATTTGCAGCATCAAACTTCTTTCCTGCAAGTGTAGTTCCATTTGGATAAACAACACCCTGATAGCGAGCCTCTACAAGTTTTTGGAATGTAGGAAGCGAGTTTACGAAGGTCTCAAACGATGATGAATGATAGCCGTTGTTGGCATTACCCACACCCTCGAAGGCACTCTTCAGCGACATTGTTGTCATGGTGAGCGAACCACTCTCGGTGGTAGGATTGCCCTGATACATATATTGTATGCTCTTAGCCTTGTTGCGTGTGCGCGATGCGTTGAGGTCTATCTTCAGGTTCTTCACAGGCTCGAGTGTAAACTTGAGCTGCAAATCCTCGGTACAGCTTGTTGTGGCAGGTGTAGCTATAGAGTCGCTCATCAATAGCCAGTTGTTTTCGCGTGCCTTGTCGATATACGAGTCGTCGATAAGACCGAAGGCAAAGTCGAGACCTGGCGACATCACGCTCGTTGCCTTAGTCTGTCCGAAGGCATCGCCCACGTTAGGCATAAAGCCTGGCAAAGCCATAGAATATTGGTTGCGGTAAGAGATACCTACCGAACGTACCATCATCAATGTGCGTGCCACGATTTGTGCTGTCTTATACCAACCCTTATCGTCGAGAGGCTCCTTTGGAGTTACCGACACCTTTATCTTCATGGCAGAGTCTACATGATTCTTTATGAGAATCTTGTTGCCATCAAGCTTCTTGAACTTCAGTTCATACTTCTTGCCATCCTCGGTCTTTGCCGTTACGATTAGGCGCTTGGTGTTCTTACCATGCTGCAGAGTGAAGGTGGTGTCAGGCTTCAAGGTAACTTCCTTCTCGTATGTCTTTGAGTTCTTAGGCAGTTTAGCCTTTTGAGCCATAGCCTTCTTGTTGTCCTTGTCGCTTATCTTCTTATCTGTGTTAGCCTTGTCGTTAGCCTTGTTGCCTTCGCCCTTTGCAGCTTCCTCGGCTTTCTTCTTAGCCTCTTCGGCCTTCTTGCGCTTTTCGGATTCTTTCTTTTTCTGCATGTCTTGGCGACGCCTGTTTAGCTCGCTACGCGAAGGTTCTTTGTTGAACTTATCGTTGACAGCCTTGAGGAAAGGCACCTGATTATACAACTTCTCCAAGTTGAGTGTGGAGTTGAGGTTGAAGTTGCGGTTCGATGATATGGTGTTGCCAAGCGATGTACCATCTTCGAGGTCGGAACCGCGCATCCATTGGTATGTTGCATTATACGATGCATCAGCATTCACCCAGTTGAAGATAGGAATGAGGTTGAGAGGCAACTGGTATGAAGCCTGGAATGTCTGATTATAGCTCAGCGGCTTACCGAAGTTCTTGATGCTGGTTTTCACAGAGTCTTTCCATGCCTGATAGCGGTCTGGATACAAATCCTTGTTGATAGGAGTGTATGGCTCTTCTATCTCGGCACGAGTAGAACTTTGGAAGTTGGCATGCAGATTCTTTGTGAGGTCCCAACGGAGTGAGAAGTCGCGGTTCCACAAGAACTGCTCGTTGAACGTTAGTGGCAACTTATTTCCTTCTGTCGACTCCATATCTCGCTCCTGCAATTCGTAGTAGTTGCGAGTAATCTCGGTGTTGAAGCCTACATTCTGTGGCAACCAGTTGAGGCCGAACTTCTTTAAGATGTCGAGATACTTGCTCTTCGACTTCATCTTCTTGAATGGTTCCCATGCCTTGAACACAGGGGTCCATGCATAGTTCATAGCTCCACGCCAGTTGTCTTCATTCTCATAAACGGTAGTCTCGCCAGTAGTATGATTGTGCGAGTGGCTATACGAGAACGAGAAGTTTGCAGGGTCGTAAGGCATAGGATGACGCTTGGTCTGTATGCCCACCTTCACGTTCGACAACGAGAAGTTGGTCTGTGTAGTCTTTGTAACAGCAATGCTCTCTATAGAGTCGCGCTCCTGCTTTGAGCCTGCCGACTCAAGAGCATCGTCGAGAAGCATATCCGAGTCGAGAGGATTGAACTTTGGCGACACCTTTTCTTTGGTTATAGAGTAGTAGAGCGGTATCGAAACCTTAGCCTTGTCAGGGAAGAACTTTCCGAGATCAAAGTTTGTGGTGATGGTATAGTTGCCTGTATTGTCGGTGGTGCGTTCTGCTACGCCCTGTTCCAAACCTCCGAAGCCCTGAGAAACATAGCGTCCCTGAACGTTCACGGTACCAAAGTCGGAGAGTTGCATATTGAGGTTGCCTTGTGCAGCCCAACCGCCACTATTCTCATATTCCTTTAGTCGCATTTCGTTTACCCATACCTCGCCACTCTTGGTAGATGAAGTAAGGTTGCGCACACCAATCACGATGGTCTTTACCTCGCCCAAAGTAGGGTTACCCATCACGGTAATCTTGTTCTTAGGTTGCGATGAGTCGTAGGCTGTATAGGCATGGTTGTAGCTTGCCAAACCATTAGCCTTTGCTTTGTTGCGCTCCTTCTTTATCTGTGTGAAGAGGTTGAGCGGAATGTCTACCATATTCTCTTCTGGCCATACTGCCATACAGTCGCGAGTAGAATACTTATCGTAAATAATGCCTGGAGCAGTAAGCTTCAATGGTACCTCATATTCATAGTAGTTGCTCTTGTAGTCGCTACCCAAGCGTACGAATACCGCCAACTGGTCGTCGCCAAGGTTGGTAACATCGTGCTCCAATGCGTTGGCATGCACAAACATCTGCATACGACGATACTGACGAAGGTCGTAAGTGGCATTCTTGTAAATACACTTAGCCTCGTTGCTCGAAAGATTTGTCAATGTCATCGACAATGCCTGCTCGTTAGCCTCGGTAAGTTGAGGCTGAGTAGGGTCTTGCTCACGACGGATGCCTGGAGGCATCACGTAGTTGACAGGAGTCTTGGCATTGTTCTCCTCAATATTCACAGCAGCTGTGGTAAGGGTGCCACTACCAGAAGTGGAGTTGTCGAGAGTCTGCTCATATACACGCCATTCGCCACGCACAAGGTCGAGACTACCAAATCGCAATACGATAGGATGCTGGAAACCTGTGAGGAACATACGCATGAAGCGGATGCTTGTGAGGTCGTTGATGGCGCCCACTTTGTCGGTATATTCCTTCAGCGGAATGCGGAACTGATACCATGTGGCTGTTCCGTTCTTGCCATTTCGCAATGGAGCATTATACACTCGCTTGTCTACGATGTTGTTTTTGCCCACTACGAGGTCTTGCGGACGAATGCTTACACGATACTGATAGTATTTCTCGTATTCGTTGAGGGTGTAGTCTTGGTTGATATCCTCAACGTCAGGAGTAGTCTTATATGAAGTATCGTAGTTTTCTGTACGGTTGTCAGAGTCAGGAGAGTTGCCCTGAGGATTGTTGATATACTTATATCTACGGAGTATCGACGCCTTCATTTGGTCATAGTCGCGACCACGATAATAGTGGTAGTTATCGTTGGCAGGGTCGTTGTAGATAGAATCCCATACGGCAGCATTCACCTTGCCTTGCATCTCGGTGAGGAACTGCTGATAAGCTTCGAAAGCTCGCTCTTCATCATCGTTCAGACCGTTGTAGCCCACATCCTGCAAAGCACGGCTACCCTTTGTAGTTGCAAAGGCATAGGTCACGGTAGACTGAGTAGGTATCTTTCCCCATTGAGTGAAGGTGAAATTGTTGGAACCATCCACAGGCATACCACTCTCATAGAACTTCTTACCATCGCGCAAGATATCTTCCGACACCTCGCCAAGGTTGATATAGAAGTCGCCACCATATTCGTTGGCATTAGATTGCTCGTTGCTGTAGATGAATGGGTCCATGAGCCAAAACTCCAAGTATTCGATGTTGGCTTGCTCAAAGTCGTTGGTATCGAGCTTACGCATCATACCACCCCAATGTGTAGTAGGGTTCAGCAGCTGACCGTTGTTGTCTACATTGGTGCTGAAGTTATACGGACCACGCTCGTTAGGGTAGTAGGCAATATTGAGAATAGGCAATGTTGCCGTAGCTCCGCTATAGCTACTCTGGTCGCGGTTAGGATAAAGTTCGCGAACATAAATCTCACGCACATAATGGTTTGACAACTGGTCAAGGTCGCTCTTGATATGTGCTGGAGTTAGCGATGATGAACGACGAGTGAACAGAGGATCGATAGTATACCATGCCATCTGCGAACGACGGAAACCGCTCGAAAGAGTAGTCTTGTCGGAAGATTCAGAGAACATCGAAGGCACACTCGATAATATCCACGAGGTAGGTGTCGACACATCTATCTTAGTGGTGTTGTTCTCGAAGTCGTCGATATACGAAGCGTTGTCTTGTGTGCCATGGCTCTGACCTGCAAAGAGCTTTGCAAACTCACCAGTAAATGATATTGTAGAAGGTTGGGTGAGGTGCAAGCCTGGCAGCTTGTCGAGCATATTGGTAAGCCATTGGCTCTCGGTCTTCCAGTTTAGGTTCAAGCCAAAGATTGTGTTGTTCAAAGGCTCGTTGCCCATAGCAACCTTTGTTGTTAGGGCTTGCTCCGACAAATGCTGCAGGGTACCGGAAAGTTGGAAGTTCTTAGAGAAATCGTATTCCCAGTTGATACCAAACATCGTCTTGCGCTCTTGCGAGAAGTCGCTCTGGCTTTCGAGTGATACGTTGACAGAGGTACCAGCATCGATGATGCTCTGGTTCAGAATGCGCACCTCGCCAGCGTTATAGTCTACGGTATAGTCGGAACCTTCGGTAAGGGTCACACCGCCAGCAGTAACAACCACAGAACCTTGTGGCACATTCATTGCTCCAAGCGAGATTACGTTGGAAGATGTACCACGATATTGTCCCATGAGCACGTATTTGTTCTTCTCAGCAATCTGGCGTGCCATGGTCTTTGTAGAATCATAAAGTTCGGTAAAGGCATATTTGTCTGCCTTTGCAGAAGCCACACCTTTGGCTACCAAATAATTCTTCAGATAGCTACCAAAAGGCTCGGCTGCAGGGAAGAATACACGACCATTGCTAACGGTGTAGCCTTCTACATAGTCGAAATATCCGTTAGAGTGAGCCTTGTTGTTGTTATCCAAGCGGTCGGCACCAAGCACCTTGATAAGTGTTTGGTCTTTAACCTCAGGCTCTGGAATATAAGTAATGTATACACCTGTGGTATCGCTTTGGAACTTCACATCCAAGCGGAACTTCTCTTTCTCTACCGACGAAGCCAAGGCATACACGTTTTTCATCATCAAGTCCCAGTTGCCTTGATGAGGGTTGTTGCCTGTATTCTTCAGCGATTTCACAAACAATGCTTTGTTTACATCAGTATTGTCTGATGCAAATTCGCCCACCTGGTAAGTGTTGCCACCATAGGTATATTCGTATGCCACAGCCAACACTTGGTCGGTGTTGAGAGTAGTCTTGAGCGAAACATAGCCCAAGGCAGTATTCACGGTATATTCAGAGCTGTTGAGCAATCGTGCGCTCTGCAGCTTTTCATAGTCGTTGCCACCTACAAAGCCGCTGATACCATCGAGCACAGTACTTGTCTGGTCGATGTCTCGTGCTGCAGCATAGGTTGTTACCATCTGCGAATATTCCGAGTTGGAATTATTTGATGGTATGCCGATACCTGTAGGTTGCCATAGGCTATTGCTTATCTTCGAAGCCTCGCCAAGGTCGGTGAGAGCGATGATGTTTCGGGTGTTGGTGGTTGTACCAGTCTTGTTAGTTACCCAAATCTCTACACGGTTGATGGTGACACCAGTAGTGAGATTAGGCAATGTCTTCATAGCATCATCGTAGCGATCGCGGAAATACTGAGCGAGGAAGAAGTGACGGTTTTCCTCATAGTCAGCCACGTTGATCTCGAAAGGAGTAAGTTGTACGCCACCCTTCGAAGATACACTCTTCGATGATGATTTCTTCTGAGATACCACAGTCTGCAACTTCAGTTTACCAAACTGCATATCTGTGCGGATACCAAACAGCGAGCTGGCACCAGTAATGAGCGACGAATTGCTTGGGAACGACACATTTCCAGCCTCTACGAGCTTGATAATCTCGTCTTCCTTACCGTCGTACTTCAACTTCATGTTCTGAGTATCGAAGTCGAAGGTGGCATCTGTGTTGTAGTTGAGGTTCATGTTAACCTTGTCGCCCACCTTACCATTCACATTGAGGTTTATCTTCTCGTCGAAGTCCATCGTAGTGGTCTTACGGTTGCGAATAGGCAACGAAGGGTTGTCGATGTTCTTCAATGTGGCACCAAACTTCAGCTCTGCAGTACCCTGAGTTTTAATACGTACACCGCCAGGACCAAATATCTTCTCTGCAGGACCAAGATCGAAGTGCATATCCGAGAAGTCAAACTTCTCCTTACCTTTAGCCTTGAAAATCTCGTCGTTCTTGCCACGATAGAATTGGTTGCGTGCCTGCTGCTCCGTCCATTTACGATACTCCTCTGGAGTCATCATTATTGGTGCATCCACCCATGTGCCAGCAATCTTGGTACCAACGATATAGCGGTCGATGGTATCGTTGTATTCCACATTATACTTGATATTCTCTGGGCGTTGCAAGTCGATAGCGCTATGCTCAAGGTCGCTCAATGAGATAGGCGTTGTGCGCTGAATGCGCCAGCGAGGGTGTAGTAGTGAATCAGGTATGGAATCGGTATCGATAATCAGTTCAGGCTTCTCGTCCTTTAAAGCCTTACGAGCATTCGAAATGTTGCTTGATGCTCCATTCCTGTTAAGAGAATTCTGGCGTGCATTAGCTAAACGCTGATTGTTGTTGACGCCAGTAAGGCCTTTTAACTGAGCGGTGCGTCGTGCAGGTATCACATTCTGGAATACAGACATGCCGAGGGCATAGCTTGCCACCGTGGCAACAAGCATAACGATAGTGATAGTCTTTTTCCTGAATGATTTCATACTATTTTATTCTCTTCAAAGCCTCTTTAACAACCATTTCTACAGCCATTGCTGGATTCTCGGTCAGAATCTGCTGAACCACCTTGCTACTTGGAGCAGGCGAGAAACCAAGCATGGTGAGTGCGCCAACAGCCTCGTCTCTAACTCCCATATCGAAAGTAGGAGCCGTTGATGTGCCGCCAGCATGCAATTCGTCGGTGATACCACTCGACATCACCTTGTCTTTCAAGTCTACGATGATGCGTTGAGCTGTCTTCAGTCCAATACCTTTCACACCTTTGAGCAATCGCTCGTCGCCATTAGCAATGGCGTTGCAAAGTTCGCTTGGCGAAAGGCTTGAGAGTATCATCCTTGCTGTGTTGCCACCCACACCACTCACCGTGATGAGCAGTCTGTATAGGTCGCGCTCTTGCTTTGAAGCAAAACCGAAAAGGGTATAAGAATCGTCGCGTCCGCCTGTCTGCAGCGCTTCGTGTACATACAGTTTAACTTCTTTCTTACCCTGTATGCCTGTATAAGTGTTGAGCGAAATGTTGAGCGCATAGCCTACACCTGCTGCTTCAACAACAGCCATGGCTGGAGTGAGCTCAGTCAGTTCACCTCTAATATATTCAATCATTTATCCTTAGTTTTATGTATATATACATCTTTAATAACGCACGCATGGGGACTTTTATTGTATAGCAATGTTGAAATGTATTATATAATTAGCAGGTATATTATGAAAATATACAAAAAAACACGTCTTTTTGATAGTTGTTTCACAAGAAAAGTGTAATTTTGTACGCTCTTAGGTTGTAAGGGCGAATAAAAGGTATATAACAACCAAACAAACATAAATACATTAAAACATGAAAAAGATTAGAGCTGCCGTAGTTGGCTATGGCAACATTGGAAAGTTCAGCGTTCAGGCTCTTGAGGCTGCACCTGATTTTGAAATTGCTGGTGTCGTTCGTCGTCAGGGCGATAAGAATAAGCCACAGGAGTTGGCACAGTATGAGGTAGTTGATGATATCAAGAAGTTGAAGGATGTAGACGTTGCTATCCTCGCTACTCCTACTCGTAGCTGCCCAGAATATGCAAAGGCTATCACAGCCATGGGTATCAACACCGTAGATAGCTTCGATATCCACACTTCTATCCTCGACTATCGCACAGAGATGATGCCTATCAATAAAGAGACAAATACCGTGAGCGTAATCTCGGCAGGATGGGATCCGGGAAGCGACTCTATAGTTCGTATCCTCATGCAGAGCCTTGCTCCTAAGGGATTGACTTATACCAACTTCGGTCCTGGTATGTCTATGGGTCACTCTGTTTGCGTAAGAAGCAAGAAGGGTGTTAAGAATGCGCTCTCTATGACTATTCCTTTGGGCGAGGGTATTCATCGCCGTATGGTATATGTAGAGCTTGAGGATGGTGCTTCGCTCGAAGAGGTGACAGCAGAAATCAAAGCCGACCCTTACTTCTCACACGATGAGACTCATGTATTTGCAGTAGCTTCTGTCGACGATGTTCAGGATATGGGCCATGGTGTTCACCTTGTACGCAAGGGTGTGAGCGGTCAGACTCAGAACCAGCGCTTCGAGTTCAATATGAGCATCAACAACCCTGCTTTGACAGCACAGGTATTGGTAAATGTTGCTCGTGCCTCTATGCGTTTGCAGCCAGGATGCTATACTATGCCTGAGATTCCTGTCATCGACATGCTCCCAGGTACTCGCGAGGAAATCGTGGCTACATTGGTATAATCACCTCTGCGCTTAAAACTTTAGATATTTTTTGCTTGCCTATTGCGCAAGCCTATAAACATAAAAACTCCCGCTAAGATGCTTGCGATATTTCGCTTGCCTTAGCGGGAGTTTCATGTTTATAAATGTTATTGTTTATTTTTCTTTCTTGTCAGTATACGCATGCTTTGGATAGTCGATGGTATAGTGTAGGCCACGGCTCTCTTTGCGTTCTATAGCCATACGAGTGATAAGATAACCTGTGTTTATCATATTGCGGAGTTCGCATAGCTCCTTAGTTATCTTCACACGCTTAAAGAGGTTTTCTGTCTCTTCATATAGCAAGTCGAGGCGATCCCATGCACGCTTCAGTCTGAGGTCTGAACGCACTATGCCTACATAGTTGCTCATTATCTCGCCCACTTCCTTTACGCTCTGTGTTATCAACACCTTCTCTTCGTTGGTGAGTGTGCCTGTATCGTTCCACTCTGGCACTTTCTCATTGAAGTCGTATTCGTCAATATGCTGCAATGAGTGTTTAGCAGCTGCATCAGCATATACCACAGCTTCTATCAACGAGTTGGAAGCCAAGCGGTTGCCACCATGCAAGCCTGTGCACGAACATTCGCCAAGAGCATACAAACGGTCGATACTTGATAGACCATTGAGGTCAACCTTTATACCGCCACCCATTATTGGTATTGGGACCCCGAGACAAACATGTTCATGCACTCCCGTGA
>OCLF01000182.1_pt1 | contig 20498 bp, 17 predicted proteins | sample 1502881 | NCBI WGS metagenome assembly OCLF01 (sample SAMN03418267, study PRJEB22391) | human gut metagenome | biome: human-gut; feature: organic feature; material: feces | host: Homo sapiens | place: Tanzania | collected 2013-01
TTGTCACTCAATATTGATCAGGCAGAGGCTGTAGCTGATGTTCATCCTCTGGCTTTACAGAAGCAAAAGCATTGACCTCGGCATGGCCTTCACCACATCTCACATGATAGCCCTCGCCTATTATCCTTCCATCTTCTGCCACTATCACCGCCCCCACCATTGGGTTTGGCTTAGCATTCTGCATACCGTTTCTTGCCAACTGCAAGCAACGGCGCATATATTCTTCATCCTTTAAAATGTGCATGGCAACGACAATAGTTGATACATCAAAGTCTTAGCCATACGCTCGTGTCCCATATTGTTAGGATGCAGACGGTCGGTATCAGCCTTATTGAAATATTGTGCATAGCCATCCTGCATAGGATACAGACCGCAAGTAGCATTAAGGTCAATAACAGGCACAGCCCAGATATTGCCAGCCTCTTTCACAGCATCAACATAGCTATCAAGATATTCACCACAACGATTCATGTAGTCTTCTGTGCATTGCCAGTTCTTGTCGTTAGCATAGAATCCTGCACGATGAATAGGTGTGAGCAATACTATCTGCTTTGTAGGATACATCTTCTTCAATGAATCCAAAGCTATATTGATACGTCCTTTATAAGTATCCTTATCAAAAGAAGGATAACGGCGCATGCGGTTTTCCATTCTCTTCACATACTGATGACCATATTCCACCTTCTCCATACGCTCATCATACCATTTTCCCATAGGCACGGCATTATTGTAATCATTAGTGCCCATGAAAATCAAAATAGCATCGAAGTCGTCACCATGTTCTGCTTTCAGTTTATTAGCTTGGCGTGGAATATCGTTCCACATTCTACCGCTCACAGCATAAACAAAAGGCTTTATGCCGAGCCATTCTTCCAAGAAATTCCAATATTTATTGCTGGCAGCCTTGTTGTTAGGGTCGGTGATAGAGTCGCCGAAATAAGCCACACGCTTACCTTGCCAAGGATGCACAATAGCAGTCTCAGTCTTAGCCTTCTTCTGAGCCTTAGCCTTCTGAGCAAATGAATTACAAGGAGCCATAACTCCCATTACAACAGCGCATGCCACCATGCATGCTGGAACAAAATTGCGGAACATGAATTTGTTTATCATCATTTCTGTAGGTTTAAATTTAGTAGATATATAATAAAAATGATGTTATAACGTGCATTAAACACTATACTCGTGGTCTCACCGAGAATCGAACTCGGATCTAATCTTTAGGAGAGACTTGTTCTATCCATTGAACTATGAGACCCCTCAGCGTAAGATATATATAAAGGTATACATATACCAAAGCGGTTGCGAAATTAATAATTTTTTGCGACATAGCAAAATATCAACACCATTTTGTATGGTATTTAACCCAAATCCAATATCTGATTTGGAGTTCAGGAAATAAGCCTATGCCAACTGTCAGAAGTCTATACTAACACTATATACTTCAGAACCATAGCCGCACCAATAGCCTAAAGCTCCTGTCACATTCGACTTCAAATTCTCTGATACTGGCATTAATGGCACTCGAGACAATGCCACCAAGTCTTCGAAACTTCGCCAAAAGTCATACGAGGCATCATCTAAAGTAGCCAATTTCACCCATACCTTGTCGCCTCGCTTAAAGAATGGCGACACATTCTTATCTAAGTTTTTTCTTCCTCGCTTAACTATCACCCTACCATCTTCACCTATCATCCCCACATCAAACAATCCTATCTGCGAGGAATAATATTCCGTCTGTTCTCCTTCCACCATGGTGAATAGCTTACAACGCTTGTTGCTATCGCTGACATAAGCCACCAACTGAAACAAAGTGTCTACATCCGTTGGCTCTATCTCAAACTTCGTTATTTCTATCGGCGCAGGAATAGATGTTGTAGCCTCTGCAACAATTCCGTCTCGTGATTCTGCTTTGATGGTATAAGTCTTCCCTACCTCACCCTTCATATTGTATGTGGTATAGACAAAGGGAGGATTATATTTGGAATCATATCGTCCCACCATCACTTCCGTTTGTTCTCCATCAGAGATAGTCACCTTTCCCCAATTCTCAACATATTTCGACAGATCGTCGACATCTATTCGTTCATCAGTTAAAGGCACAGTCTTTGTCAACTTCACTATCGGGAATTGCCCTGCATCTATCCAGCCTTCTACAACTAGTTGCGATTTAACAGACGTAGATATATCATAGTTGTCGCATGCCGCTATAAGAAAGCTAAGCGCCATGAGTATATAATTATAATAAGGTGTAGTCTTCATTTCCTTCATCATCAGAATTTGTAATAATAACTTACAGATGGCAATATCGGCATCAAGAAGCTAAAGGTGGCATATCTCACTTGTCCCTTATATACTTTTATGCGATAAGACAAGATGTTGTTATACATCGTAGCGTTGTAAAGCGAGAAGTTTATACCACTCCGCTTATCACCACTATTCTTGAAATCATAATTCATTGATAAGTCCAAGCGCATATATGGCTTTATTCTATCTCCATTATATGGCCCATATTCAGAGACTATATTGTTGGACACCATATATGCATACTTAATACGTGTGAAAGGTACTCCTGATGCCAGCACATATGTAGCACCAAGTTCCATTCGCTTTCCAATCTTGTATGTTGCAACGGCATTCAACTCATGTATTCTCTCATGGCTTGCAGAATACCACCCTGCATATCTATCTCCATCAAATCTGCGCTTTGCCCTTCCGAAAGAATAGCTCACCCATCCTGTTAGCTTACCTCTTCGCTTCTCTAACATGATGTTGGCACCATAGTTGTAGCCCTTACCTTTCATCATGGCTCCTTCCAACGAGTACGAAGAATACAGAATATCGAAGATATTTCCGCTATTCTCTATTTGGTGTTCCAGTTTCTTAAAATACAGCTCTGTGGTCAATCGATACTCACGGTCTTTCAGCCAGAAGTTACCTTGCAACGAAGCATTATAGGCATATTGTGGTCGAAACTCATTACTCGAAGAAAGCCAAAACTCCGTAGGCAGTCCCATAGACGAAAAACCTGTCTGATATAGATATTGATGATGAACACCAAGGTTCAAGCTAAATTGACTTGCCTGCGAAACATCCCAACGAAGTTTTATATTTGGGTCAAGGCTTGCAAACCTATCCTTATTATAATAATAGGTAAAACGCAAGCCTGTCTCCAAAGCCAAGCGTTGGGATAATGGCTGCAGATATTTCATATATGTCGAAGCCTCAACGGTTCGTTGCTTCTTTGTAGGAGCAACATTAGCATTTATAGTTCCGCCTGTAGCAATATCCTGAGGCATAAGTTCATGTCTTATCACATCAGCTCCACAATCCCAACGACCAAATTTCAGTCTACCCTTATATCCTAGGTCGTAGATATACGAGCGCACTCCTACATCTATAGAAGTTTCGTTTATGCGCACCCGGTTTGCATATCTCGTAAAATATACGCTTTGTTCTGTTTGCCATTTGCTATGCCTTGAATACCAATGCAAGGCTGCCATAGTATTATCCCATTTTATTTTTGTCTGCATACCTTGGTCTGCTTGCCCTATCTTTAGGTTGTCGTAGCCCCAATACGCCTCTGTCTTTACAACGTTGGCATTATCTATTTGGGAAATATAGGTTGCATTATAGTCAGCGAAGTCATAGTTCACATGGTCGCCATCCATCTCCAACCATTTAGAATACAGAAGGTTCAGATATGCAGCTCGAGCCGACACCATGAGCATAGAGCGTTTGCCTATTGGCAACTTCACAGTTCCTTGCGACGACATCGGACCAACAGCCATCTCGCCATGCTTTCCATTTGCTTGCAAGCTATCCTCGCCACATATCCATGTTGGAGTAAGCATATCTACACTTCCACCAAGTCTGTTAGGAAAAGAAGCAGAGGCGGACGACTTCGTAAGACTCATCTCAGAGAAATGCGAAGCATTAAATATAGAAAAGAATCCAAGCAGATGGGTGGCATTATATATAGGCACACCATCCAATGATACATAGTTATGCGAATTGTCGCAACCCTGGACATGCAGTCCTGCATCATACTCCGAATTAGTTTGCACACCAGGCAGCAACTGGGCATAATGTATAGGGTCGGCATTGCCAAGGATACGTGGCATATAGTCCATCAGCGACATATCGACAATGCTTGCATCGTCGAGAGCTTTGAGATGCGATCGCAAGCGTTTGCCCTTCACCTCAACATCTTGTAGCTGATAATGATTAAGCGTGTCGGACAATTCTGCCGACACGCTTTTCTGTATGCTTATCGTTCCACAAAGGAGGAATAATAATAGCTGCTTGTTCACATCTAAAGTCTATAAAATATATTATCAATTATAAAGATGACTGATTAATAATAATAACCATTATCATCTTCATCGATGCCGAACATACTGCAGAAGTCATCGATTATGCTTTCTACTGTATTGACTACTGTCTTAAATGATTTCTCATTGAAGTAGCTATCTACAGAATATTCTGAGTCGTCAGCAAACTTCATCACCCACTCGTATGTCCAGTATTGTGCATAATAGTCGTTGTCTGAAACCGACTTAAACAAAAGAGAAGCCGAACTATTTGCACTATTGTCGAGATACAAGTCTGCATGAATCAACTTATTAGCATTTGCCAAATATTTATCCATACGTGACTTATCAGAATAGCATTCGTCTGCTTTCTCAAGGTTTTCATTCAACAAATCAACATCATCGATAACGGTAACAAACTTAGCTCTATTCAAGATATCTACACTTATAGTAGCCTTGTTTACAGAAGAATTTTCACCATCAGAAGTGATATTGCCAGCAGCATTACCACTAACAGTAATCAATGTTTCGCCACCCTTAGATATTGTAGCCTTAGCTTCAGCTGTCTTGCCTGCTCTATACGATGCCTTTGAAACAACAACCTTATAGTCGTTTACAATAGCTTCTGTAGTAACATCTATCGCATCCTTTGACAAATCTACCTCTGCGCCAGTACTTACAGCAGCATTTACTGTTGTGCTAATAACGGTCTTACCATTTTGAGTCAAAGTAATCTTTGTCTGCTTAGGCAGGATGAAACGATTCTCCTGAGTAACAGTCTCATATTCTTGATAAGTTCCGTTTTCAAAAGACCAGTTCCATTCTTTATCATCAAGCACATTATGGTGTATTGTGGCGCCATCTTTACTTGCTATCAATGTAAGTACACATGGCTTGCCATCAGCATCCTTAAACGTGAAAACCAATTTGTCGCCACCTTTCTTGGTATTTACCCAAACACCATTGTCGTTCAAGTTAAACTCACCAACAAAGTTAGCTGCTTGCCAAAGATACTTTTCGTAGTCTTTCTTTGAAGATATCAAGCACTCTCCCTTTGCAGCTTCAAACCAATTGGCAACTACATTGTCTTCTTCGAAATCAAATTTGTCTACTTCCTCAAAGATTTTCTTGAAATCTTCAAATTCACTAACTTTGATTTTTGCAAGTAGGTCGTTAGCTGTAGACTGAAGACTTTGCTTTGCGTCTGAAGCCGACATGGCAGGAACATCTGTATTACCGCCCCCAGCGCCAGATCCTTCATTGTCGTCTGAATCGCTACAACTTGCAAAAAACATCATTGCCACAGAAAGGCATGATATCAAAAAATACTTTGTCTTCATAATCTTAATGAATTAATAAAAGATAAAACTATACGCCCATGATAATGAATCTAAGGACGATCTTTAAGTTGAATATCTGCAAATATACGCATTTTCGACATAACAACCAAGGGGTTTTACATTTTTTCGACCGAACTTTTGGGGTTAGACAACACTTTTCCGACCGAACTTTCGTACTAAAACAACACTTTTCCGACCGAACTTGCTGTTTATAGTCCAAATAAATGCTCACACAAAACCCTTATACCTATTATTATAAGGACAATACCACCGAGCAGTTCTGGCTTCAATCTCTTTTCCACTCCCTTACCAAAGCGGATGCCAAGAAGGCTACCTACGATGCTGAATGCAAGGGAAACGAAGCCAATGATGAGCAAAGGTAGGGATAATGAAGAAATGGTATTGAAACCAAGACAAGTGAAAGAGATGCCTACTGCCAAAGCATCGATGCTGGTGGCAACGGCAAACACAAGCTGCGTCTTTAGCTTTCGAGGATTTATATGCTTGGCTTCTGCCTCTTCCTCTTCTTCATCATCAGAAAACGACTCCTTAATCATTCTTCCGCCAAGGAATGCCAACAAGCCGAAGGCTATCCAATGGTCATAGTCTTCGATAAGCGAACTAAAGGAGTTTGTGGCAAGCCATCCTGCAAGCGGCATCATAGCCTGAAACAATCCGAAAAGGAATGCCACAACAAGTATCGTGCGCCATTCTATCTTGCGTAGCAACACACCAAAGACTATCGACACCGTGAAGCAGTCCATGGCAAGAGCTACAGCAAGAAGCCAAAGTTCGAGTATAGACATTTTTATAAAATCGTATTAAAAGCTATTGCCACCTATTTAATATAATAGCACTAAGCCTGCAAAGGCTGCGAAGCAAATCATCTTTATTGGATTTATCTTCATGAAGTAGGTGCCAACGAAGGTTGCTGCAAAGAGAGCTATGCTTATGCAGAACTGCCATGGGCTCTCAGAGAAAGAACCGAAGTTTTCTTTTGTGAGAAGCAACAAGGTGGCAGCAGCAAGCAAACCTACTACTGTTGGGCGCAAGCCTATGAAGATGCTCTGCACCACAGGGGTGTTCATATACTTCATAAACATCTTGCTGATGAGCACCATCAATACGAATGATGGCAACACAAGAGCAAAGGTCGCAGTAAACGAGCCCAGTACTGCCAACGCCTCACCCATGCCTGCATTATGTACAGCAGTATATCCACAATAGGTGGCAGAGTTGATGCCTATAGGACCAGGAGTCATCTGCGAAATGGCAACGATATTGGTAAACTCGGCAGTAGTAAGCCAATGATGATGGTTAACAGTCTGCGTCTGAATAAGCGACAGCATGCCATATCCTCCACCGAAGCCGAAGATACCTATTATAAAGAATGTATAGAAAAGCTCTAAGAAAAGCATAATTATTCTGTTGGTTTAATGTATTGTCCATAGATATATCCACCCACAGCGGCAGCTATGATGATATAAATAGGGTTTACGCCCATAGCCCAAATAAGTAAAGCTGTAGCAATAGGAATCCAGCAATTGTAGAGTCCGATGTCAGCACGCTTTGCCAAATTAAATGTAGGAGCCGCGATAAGAGCAACTACAGCAGGACGAATGCCACGAAACATTGCTGCTATCCATGGCACATCCATAAATTTATTAAAAAACAGGGCTATAAACAATATGATGAGAAATGATGGCAATGCTGTGCCGAGTGTGGTACAGAGTGCGCCACGCTTCTTTCTCAACTTATATCCGATAAAAGTGCTTATGTTTATGGCAAACACGCCAGGGCAAGTTTGTGCCACGGCTATAAGGTCGAGCATTTCTTCGTGAGACACCCATTTGTTTTTGTTCACCACTTCTTCTTCAATGATCGGAATCATCGCATAGCCACCACCAAGGGTGAAAGCACCAATCTTGAAGAAGGTCTTGAAAGATGTCCAGTATATGTTGTCCATAATGAAAAAATAGTCTCATCCCAAAAGGATGTATCAAAAGGCGTAAACACTTTTGATACACCCTCGTGATAAGACTTATTTCTAATTAGAAGGTTCCCCGCAAAATATTGTGTAATAACTCCCCTCCCTTTCGGGGAGGGGTTTGGGGAAGTTGCCATATTACTTCTTGTTTTCAATCCACTTACGTGCATTCACGAATGCTTCGATCCAAGGAGTTACCTCGTCGTTCTTGTGTGAAGCATCCTGGTAGCCAAGCTGCCATGGGAAGATAGCACGCTCAAGGTGAGGCATCATAGCGAGATGACGACCATCGGCTGAGCAGATACCTGCTACGCTAAAGTCAGAACCGTTAGGGTTGCCTGGATATTCAGCATAGTTGTACTTAGCAACAACATTATACTTATCCTCACCCTCTGGCAAGTCGAAGCGTCCCTCTCCGTGGGCTACCCATATACCGAGCTTGCTTCCGCCCAACGAACCAAACATCACACTATTGTTTTGTGGGATGTTCAAGCCGAGATATGTGCTCTCAAACTTCTGTGAACGGTTGTGGAGGAGGTGCGAACGATTAGCGTGCTCAGGATTGATAAGGTTGAGCTCTACCATAAGCTGGCAACCGTTGCAGATACCGAGCGACAAGGTGTCTTCGCGAGCATAGAACTTATCCAAAGCCTCTTTAGCCTTAGGGTTGAAGAGGAATGCACCTGCCCATCCCTTAGCAGAACCGAGAACGTCGGAGTTAGAGAAACCACCGCAGAATACAATCATGTTGATATCCTCGAGTGTCTCACGACCGTTGATAAGGTCGGTCATCATAACGTCCTTAACATCGAAGCCTGCAAGATACAATGAGTAAGCCATTTCGCGCTCACCATTGGTACCCTTCTCACGGATGATAGCAGCCTTCACGCCACTTGGAGTGCGGCGGTCTGGGTCGGCACCATACTGAGCCAACTTACCTGTGAACGACTCTGGGTATTTCAATTCTACAGGCTGCTGCTTGTAGTTCTCGAAACGCTTCTTAGCCATGCCATTCATGCTCTGCTTGCGGTCGAGCAAGTAAGATGTCTTATACCACTTCTCGCGCAAAGCGTCGATATCGAAGTCGTGGCTCCAGTCGCCCTTAACAACTGTAAGAGTGCGTGAACCAGGAACAGGATAACCAATCTTGGCAAAGCCAATGCCATTGTCCTCGAGGTAGCCCATGAGCTCGTGCTTGTGCTCGTCAGAAACCTGGATAACAACACCAGGGTTCTCAGCCATGAGGTTCTTAACAACATCGTCGCCAGCAAGGTTGTGGAGGTTGATGTGCAAACCACCATCGGTATTGGCGAATGTCATTTCGAGCAACGTGGTAAGCATACCACCTGCAGAAATATCGTGACCTGCCATAATCCAACCGCGACGGATAAGTTCCTGAACAGCATTGAAGCAGTCAGCGAAATACTCAGGATTCTTAACTGTAGGAACATCGCTACCTACCTTGCCAAGGCTCTGAGCGAAGGCAGAACCACCAAGGCGCTGCTCGTCGAAGCTGAAGTCGATATGATAGAGGCTTGAGTTCTTGTCGTTGACAATAACAGGCGAAACAACCTTGCGGATGTCTTCAACCTCGCCACCACTTGTTACGATAACGGTTCCCGGAGAGATAATCTTCTCGCCATTAGGATATTGCTGTGACAAAGACAATGAGTCCTTACCTGTAGGAACATTCACGCCAATAGCGCAGCAGAAGTCGCTCAAAGCCTCAACGGCAGCATACAAGCGAGCATCCTCACCCTTCTGTGAGCGGCAAGGCCACATCCAGTTTGCCGAAAGGCTGATATTCTCGATAGCTGACGGATTCTCATCGTCGGTAGCCATAGGAGCCCAAACGATGTTAGTCAACGACTCAGCAACAGAAAGCACACTTCCTGCCTCAGGGCTTGCCAAGCCTGCCTGTGGTGCATGACCAAGGGCTGTAGCGATACCCTTACGTCCACGGTAGTCGAGGGCTACGACACCACAGTCGCTCAATGGCAACTGCAACTGTCCCTGACATTGCTGACGTGCCACCTTACCTGTTACGGAGCGGTCTACCTTGTTTGTCAACCAGTCCTTACAAGCCACAGCCTCAAGCTGAAGCATGCGCTCGGCATAGGCGTCGATATCTGATAATGTATATGTAACGTCTTCGTACTTGCGCTCTACGGTCTCGTCTACCATCACGGTAACAGGCGAGTGACCGAACATCTGAGCAACATCGAGGTCGAAAGGCTTCTTGCCATCAGCCTGAACAAAGCTGAAGTGTGCATCGCCAGTAGTTTCACCAACTACATACATAGGAGCACGCTCACGCTCAGCAATCTTCTTGACATGCTCAAGGTGCTTCTCGTCGATGAGAAGTCCCATACGCTCCTGCGACTCGTTGGCAATAATCTCCTTAGCGCTCAAAGTCTTGTCGCCAATAGGAAGCTTAGCCATATCAATCTCGCCACCACACTCTTCAACAAGCTCAGAGAGACAGTTCAAGTGGCCTGCAGAACCATGGTCGTGGATAGAAACGACAGGGTTGTTGTCTTCCTCTACCAATGCACGCACGAGGTTGTAAGCACGCTTCTGCATCTCAGGGTTAGCACGCTGAATAGCGTTGAGCTCGATACCGTTGCTATAACGACCTGTATCTACCGACGATACAGAACCGCCACCAAGGCCGATACGATAGTTGTCACCACCAACTACTACAACCTTGTTGCCTGGCTGTGGTTCCTTCTTCAAACAGTCGCGCTTGGTGCCATAACCCACGCCACCTGCAAGCATAATAACCTTGTCGTAAGCATACTTCTCGCCATTCTCCTGATGTTCGAATGTGAGGAGAGAACCTGTGATAAGAGGCTGACCAAACTTGTTACCGAAGTCGCTGGCACCATTAGAAGCCTTTATCAATATCTGCTCAGGACTCTGATAGAGCCACTGGCGTACTGGCAATATATCTTCCCAATCGCGCTCTGGGTCTGCATTGCCATTATCGTCTTTCAGACGTGGGTATGCTGTCATATAAACAGCTGTACCAGCAATAGGCCATGAGCCAACGCCACCACCCATACGGTCGCGGATTTCACCACCTGTACCTGTAGCTGCACCGTTGAAAGGCTCTACGGTAGTTGGGAAGTTGTGGGTTTCAGCCTTAAGAGAGATTACGCTCTCGATATCCTTCACCTTAAACCAGTCGGCTGTAGACTGATCAGCAGGAGCAAACTGCTCGATAACAGGACCCTGTGAGAAAGCCACATTATCCTTGTAAGCAGAAAGAATCTTTCCTGGGTGCTCTTTAGTGGTCTTCTTAATCATAGCGAAGAGCGAGCTTTCCTTCTCTACGCCATCAATGATAAACTTACCACCAAAAATCTTATGACGGCAATGCTCAGAGTTGATCTGTGCGAAACCGAATATCTCAGAGTCTGTCAATGGTCTGCCATTCTGCTTTTCAATTTTGTGCAGATATTCCATCTCTTCTGGCGAGAGGGCGAGACCTTCTTCCTCGTTAAACTTCTCAAGGTCGTCAACGAGCTTGATAGGTTCTGGAGTGTGTTCAACTGTGAAGATGGTCTGGTCCAAGCCCTTATACATACGCTGCAGCATAGGGTCGTGGTCGGCATCCTCAGAACTTACAGGGAAGTACTCCTCTATACGAGAAATGCCGTTAAGTCCCATATTCTGGGTTATCTCAACAGCATTCGTACTCCATGGTGTTATCATCTCACGGCGTGGGCCAACAAAGTATCCTCCGAGAGTCTCGGAGTCCATGAGCTGGGCATCGCCAAAGAGCCAACAAAGTTCGTTGATTTCGTCTTGACTTGGTTTGTGGTTAACCTCAGTCGCAATTACATTCTCCTTAGGAGTCTTAAAGAACAGAATCATAAAATTATGTTTTATCGATAAAAAATTGTTTGCCTTAATAGCGTCAGACCACCTTGTTATATTAAGGTGCAGACTTGTACATACAACGATGCAGAATGCAACATATTATAATAATGTGTCTTAGCCGTTGCAAAATTACACCAAAATTTCGATTAAGCGAAAAGAAAGCTAAGGTATTTGCATAATTAGCCTAAAGAAAAATATTGTTGCTCTATAAAAATCTTGTGGTCAACTAAAATCGTTAAACCATGCGTCTATTCCTTCGTCAAAAAACGCAATAGGCTTCAAAGGTCAAGGCGAATAGTCTCATTAGCGATTGCGACTAATCTCGATGGGCTATGCGACTAGTCTCGTTGGCGTTTGCGACTAGTCGCATTGGGCATCGAGACTATTCGCATTTTTCAGGATGATTATTTGGTTTTGTTTTTGTTTATTATTGTTTAGATTCTACCATTGAAATAAAAAGAAAAAGGTAGGCTCATATCTGAACCTACCTCATTATTATAATTACAAAAAATTCTATCTTAGATTACAAAGAGAACTTGTAGCCAAGAGTAATCTGGAATACGCTATTCTTAGAGTCTACACCGTCCGTAATCTTTGTTACACCCCAGTTGTAGCGAGCATCAAGAACGATATTCTGATACTGATAAGAAACACCTACTGGAATAGCAAGGTCAAAACCCTTTATGTCGTCCATATCAGTCTCTGCAGAAGCACCAGAAACCTCAGCCTTTGCTTTAGCAGAAAGCTTGAAACTTGGCTGGATACCCAACTTAACAGCAAGACCTGGTGCTACATAAACATTAGCAAGAATAGGAACGTTCAAATAGTCGAGCTTCATTGTACAGTCAACACCCTCTACTTTTTCCTTAGCTCCCTGCATAGAATAAATCAAACCTGCGCTCACGCCGATCATATCTGTAACACCATATTCAAATTCTGCACCTGCAGCCAAACCAATACGAGCGTCTGCATCGTCAGCATCTGTAACGTTAGCGATGTTTAAACCAACTTTAGGCTGGATAGTAATCTGGCCTACTGCGTTCTGTGCAAATGTAGCTACTGATACCAACATCATAGCTGCAGCTAAAAACATTTTCTTCATAATTTGTGTAAGTTTAAGTTAATAAAAGAACTTTTCTTTTGATTAAAAGAGTCATTCCGTTAAAATCATCTAACATTAGGCGCAAATATAAAGCTATTATTTGATTCAACAAAACAAAATGGCAAAAAACTTATAATTTGCATATTAAATAGTTAATAATTGCCATATTGTTGCAACAATCACATACTTATTGCATAAAGAAGGTGACCAAAGCCACATCCGTACGATGCGCCTTGGTCACCTACAAGGGTATTAAGTTTAAGTTCGTTACTAAATAATCTCTTTAAACAATCAAAGATTGTCTGACAAGTCCTTGAAAAAGTCTCTTCCAAGCACTCGCGATATGTCGGCAAGAAGAGCTGTATCAATACTGTTTCTTGACAAGCATCTATAGATAGAGGAGCGATTGCACCCCAGCTCTTTAGCAAGCCATCCTGCAGAGAGGCCTTGCTTGTCAAGCTCTTCTTTTATAATCTGTCCTATGCTCAACATAGTAGTATTAGTTTTTAATGGAATTTTATCATTAGAAGCTTACACCAACACCTATTGAGAATTTCTGTGTTTCCATGTAATCCTTCAAGTGTGAATCCATTGCGAAACGATATTGATAGGTGAATCTTACTGCGAAATATGAATATTTAACGCAGATACCCATTACAGGCGATATTGCCCATGCCGCATTTACCTTTTCATCATCGGCTGTATATTCTGCTTTCTTCTTCTTTTTCGAAGAATCGTTGCTTGAAGATGGCTTCAAGATGCCATTAGGGTCGTCAGGGAATCCTTCTTTGTTAGGATAGATTTCGTCCTGATCCTCGTCAACAGAATAGTCGCCATAATAGAACTTAGTGGTGGCACCAGGACCGAAGAATACCCATACAGGGTTAGCTATCTTAACAGTCCAACCGAAACCTACATTGATTTCAGGAGCATCAGGGATAGCACAATCGTTGCGCATCATTTCAAACACCTTGTTGTTGATACTCATCGAGAAGAAGCCACCCACTTTGTGCATATTGTACTTACCATACGAGAAGCCGATTGGTGTATCCTTAACATATTCGTAGGTAAACACTCTTGCATGATCTTTCTTTTGGTTAAGCAAGTTGTCGATGCGGTTTACTTGTTCCTGAGCTTGCACCTTAGTAGCACAGTCGTTTCTTACCACACGCTCGTAGAGGAACTTTGCCTTCTCGTATTGTTTATCATTGAAATAATATTCAGCCTGCTTGAAATCCATCTCGCACTCTGTCACAAACTTTGTGATACAGCTGTTATAGCGATTCGAAGCAAAGGTGTCATAAGGGTTAAGATTCATCACACGGTTGAAATAGCGGCTTGCTTGGCTATAGTTCAACAGTTTATAGTTTTCTTCACCCATATTGCGATTATATATAAGAGAGTCTACAAGGGCAATATTGCTATTGTTTTCCAATGTATCTACATCTGAGCAGTCGCGTGCCACCTCAAACTGGTCGCGTGCCTCTTGATAGTTCATATTTTTGAGCTCTTCCATACCCTTGTTTCTGTGACCACGATAGCAACCTGCGTCAACAGAGCTATTTGGGTCTACAGCCTGGAATGTCAGCACTTGCTTTGGCTGTATGTCTTCAAGGTCTACAGTAACAGTAGAATATCCTGGCGACATGATAGAGAGAGCTCTGCCACGATATTTACTTCCTGTAGGAAACTCAATGTAGTATACACAGTCGGAACCCTCGGTAGCAACGTTGTAAGGGTCGGCGCTCTTATCCATTGTAGAAGTAAAAGTAAGAGGTATCGACTTGTTGCATTTCACTATAACAACGGCTTTGTCGTTGTCGCCTGTATATACATCATTAGGTTGCGACACATCTGTGACCTGCAATACATTTTGAGCCATCATGACTTGTGCAAAGACAAGCATCATGAGGAGAGAAACTAATTTCTTCATAGTCTTTTGTTTTTTGATGTTATTTTTTTGGGATTTTTGTAACTTGTTGTCACCAGATACTATCTCACGATTCTGAAAGAGCCTAAATGGAAGACATCTTTCTTCTGAGTCACCACATTGCCTGCAGTATCTTTGTAAGGCTGCCATGTGCGAACCTGAATCAGAGGATTGTTAGAGTCGCGGAAGTCGACCATTAAGAACAGATAGCCCTCATCATGATATCTGTCTGTTCGCCATAGCTGCTTCAATGTAACTCCATATATATTGTCGTATTTAGGATGCTCAACAATCTCGATATCAGAGAACTTCACATTTATATATTTCACGGTCTTAAACACCTTCGACAATCTTTCAAGATATTCTTGCTTTGTCTGCTTGATGTATACCACCTTATTATTATTAAGCGTCATGCGAGTCATATCAGAATTTGGCTTTTCTTTCACCACACGACCAGTAATGATAAGCGCCTTGTCGCTAAACACGCTATTCAGCATCTCGTTGTCTTTACGATTGTAGGCGGTTCTGAAATTCTCTATGAAGTCAACAATAACCTGTCGGCGTGCATAGTCAAGGTCCGACTGCTTCTCTGCCATAAGCTCTTCATATCGATTCATGTCAATTGCTATTGCCACATTAGATATCAATCCATCAGGATCAAAGCTGATGGTGAGCTCTTGGCGAGCTTCATTCTCATCGGCTTCGAGCATGTCGACAGGAATACCTCTTACCTGATAGCCGGTGCTGGTTTTCAAGCAACGACTATTTATCGTCATTGGAGGACAGCTAAATGAGCTACTCTTCCATATTTGCTTTATTCCCTCTATAGCAGGCTTTGATACATTGTCTTTAGAGAGTTTTACGCTCTTGTCGCCATTTTCTGCTGCAATTCTGAATGCCTCTATCAGCTTGTTGACATTATCCTCCATCGTAGCCTTCAGTTCGGGCGAAATGGCACCGTCTGTAATTTTGAAAGTCGTGGTTGCAGTCACACCTGATGCAATAAACCAACAACAGCAGATTAAGAGTACTAATTTAAATAATGAATGTTGTCGCATTTTCATATTATTATTTGCTTGTTCTAATTATTGATTTTACGTCTTCTTGCGGTATGTTAGTATATAGTTTTGCGCTAAACACGCCTTTATCTTTAAACATCTGATTTGAAGGAATATCCAACAAGAACATATGGATATAGTTTTTTCCCGGATTATGGAACACCAATGTTGCTTGTATCAAATCTTTGTCGATTTTAGTAACACTACAATAGCTATCCATGTTTGCATCGAGAACATAGAAGATAGAGTGTAATGGTATGGTGAAAGTTTTCTTCACGTTTCCATATTGATTGTGTGTTATCTTTATCTGATAGCTATTATCAACGACATTCATCAGAGTGTTTACCATCGACTCAAGCGGATAGCGCTGGTCGTATAGTGGCTTTTTCTTAGAATAGTCGATATAGACATCTGATGTCAGAGAGTTTATCTGAAACGAGTTTCCTTTCAGCAACTTCACATTATTCTCGGCTGTTGAAGTAAGGATTTTCTTATTCAGTTCTACGCTCCTGATGAAATGCTCGCCACCAGTATTGTTAGCCAACTGCTCATATACTAAAGCATCGGCTTCGGCTTTATCGAGCGAGCGATTCTGCGCTACAGTAATTGTTGGCAACAGAAAGAATAACGAGCACAAGGCTAATGCAAATCTTTTCATCTTCATATGGCTTAATGTTGAATGGTTATTATATATATAATAGGTGTATACTATCTGGTCTGAATGAATCGGCGTGTCACACCAACCTTGACATCCTTGATTGGCATTGCACATTTCTTCAATGGCTCCATCAATATACTGAAGTTTACAGGATGCGCTGTTGCCACCATTACGAAAGCATCGTCTGAAGGTACGTCGGATGTGATAAAAGGCTCGGTCTTGAAGCTAACGGTAGACTTTGCTGGTATCAGCAAGTTTGCACATGTAGCCTCTTCATCCATAGGCAACACCATATATTTATTGCCTGCTTTATCAATATTGAGCACATTCACATAGAGCATCTCTTCGGTATCATTCTTCACTCTGACGTAGCAAGCGGTATTTGGCTTCACCTCATCCTTTAATGGCAAACCTGTTTGCACATCTACGATATCCATAGCCACAGCATAGTCGGAAATGAGATTGTTGCTACGTGCAAACATCTGCTCCTCTGAAGAGCCATGCGAGTTAGTGCCTTCATTCAATATATCTACCAGACGGGCCATCATCAAAGAGTCTGTCGATACTGCTCGGTATGAAGTACCTGTAACTTGCATATAAGCATCTGGGTGCTTCATCATCTTGTCGGCAGAAGTAAACAGTTGCTTCACGAGATATCCCATATATTGCTTCGTCAACGACTTGGTGCGCTTGTCGACACTACTAAGCAAGTCTTTCACCCTATGCTCGCCAACCTTAGTGAATGAGAACATAGAGAGCTTGGCTTCATCAAGTATCGTCACCGCACTCTCAGATGTAATCTTCAGTTTAGTGTTTGGAGTGACATACTGGCGTGCAGCCAACGGCTTTTGTTTACCAGCTTGGTCTACATATGCTTTTCCAACTACTGAGTAAACCACATATTTCTGTGCTTTAACTCCAGAGCATATCAGTAGCATAAGCATAAGCACCAATAGTGAAATTGGATTATTATTTCTCATAATTGAAAAGATTAAAATGTTCTATACCATTTGGATTTATAAAGATTGGAGTCTGCTTGAAGTCGGTAAGTTTGCGCACCTCTTTATATAAGAAGTGTTCAAGCTCCTGAGTAGACAATCCTTCTGTATGCTCTTCCTTGGCGCCACCATTGAATGCGGCAACAAGAGATTTTGTGAAAGCACCATTACCCCACGACTCATCCTCACGCGACTTGGTGTCAGACGAACTTGAGGCATAGAGCAACATACCATTCTTAGAACGCTTTAGTTGTTCTACGAAATGGGCTGTAGCAGCAGAACGTCCGCCCTCAAACAATGCTCCCGAATAGCAAGCATCGACAAAAGCTATCAGCTTACCGTTTATATCTTCTGCCTCATTACGGAAATCGGCAGCGCTAAAGCATTCGTATAGCTTACTTGAGTTGCATCCGTATGGCATGAAATAGAAGCGATCTTTCTCATCTCGCATACCATGACCGGCATAGAAGAATATGCACACGTCATTAGGCGACGACTCTTGCTTCAGCCATTCCATAGCCTCAAAGATATCTGCACGTGTAGCCTCGCTATCGCACAACACTTTCACCTGCACATCCTCGTATGGCAAACCTTTCTTTGTGGCTATTACCTTTGCGAAATCTTGTGCATCTTTACATGTAAATCTTAGCTTTGGCAACTTCGGATCATTATAATCGCCTACGCCAATGGCCACAACAAACAGTTTTGGCAATTCGAACGAAGTGGATTCTCTGACAAGACGAATCACAGCAGGCTCGCTATTACCATTGCTATTTTGAGCATACATCATAACTGTACAATCATGACGTGGCAAATCTACATCTATAGTGTTTGCAGCCCTTACAGCACGCGTTGTTGGCTGGCGCTGTCCATCAACCATAACAACTACTCGTGTGCTATCTGGACATCCATTCGAAATAAGTTGGTATTTCAACTTCAACTGATCAGTATGGAACAAAGACTGATCTTCTGGATATAGAATCTTAAGCGTAGGAGGCAACTTTGTTGAAGCTGCTGACGCTGGTGAGTCAGCGGGCGTTGTTGAAACAGCAGAAACTGTTGAAGTTGCTGGTGCAGTTGAAACATTTGCCTGACCATTTAACTTTTGAATTTGTTTTGGTCCTGGTATTAGGTTTGGACTTGCCACTACAGTTTCTGCTTTTTCTTGAGCTGCTGCAGTCTGCTGAGCGCTTTCAACCTTATTAACTTTTACACTATTATCTGCCTTCTCTTCACCAGGGAGATCTACTTCAATAGTAAAATCATCAGTCAAGGTTTCCTTCTTGCCGGCTGCAACTTCCTTACTATTATCAACAGTCTCAGCTTGAGCATTATCAGTTGTAATAGTTTGGGTATTATCAGCTACGGCAGTCTGTGCCACGACTTTAGCACCTTCAGCTCGCGCATACCACTTTTTACCTAACTCTTCATCTTGCTCCACAAGAACTCCCTTTGTATAGCAATCTGCAAGCGTAATTTGAGCACGTTTATAATCATTTTCTGCCGATTGGTTTAGATAGTTGAAAGCCTTATCGTAGTCACAAGGCACACCATGACCATTCATATAGCAATACGCAAGATTGTATTGTGCTTTAGCAAAATTCTGTTTTGCAGAACGCTTAAACCACATAGCTGCAGATGTATAGTTGCGCGAAATACCTTCACCTGTATAATAAGCATAGCCAATATCAAACTGAGCCTCGGCATTTCCTTTCTCGGCAGCTTGTAGGTATATCTCTGCAGCACGTTCAAAGCTACCCATGCTATAAAGTGAGTCTGCTTTATGCAAAAGCATTGTAGCAAAATCATCATTAGGCATGGCCTGTATTGTTGTCGCAAAGGATGCTATAACAACAATAAATGATGTGAGTACATATTTAATTGCCGACATAATATATTGATTTTTTAAAGAACTTTATTCTGAGATTATCTGCCAACACCATTACTATCCATTTATATTGCAAGCGAGCGGTCTCAACAACCGCTATGCCTAACAACGGATAAAGCAAACTGATATAACAATTAAACCTGGTGAATAGCAAGAAGTTAATCCATACGAGAAACGCTGTAAGGAAGAAATAATATAGTTTCAACCAATATGCATAATAGAATTTATGGTTCTTGATTATCAAGAATCCTGCCCAAGCAGATATATAGCACAATAGTATTGCCTTAATGATGCTTACCCAATCGCTCACTACGTAGATTTTATGATGCGACATAGAAGAAAGCATGGCATAAGCCTGTATCTTCATTCCTGCCATCTTACCAAGAGGAGTGATATGAGAATCTGCCTCTTCGTTTATTGTGCCAAGAATAACTATCTTGTTTTTTATCAGCTTTTTGTTTTCTATCACTTTATCATGTGGAACTACAATAAAGTCGGTGTTTGAGTATTCTATATTGCGTTGCTTCGGAATCTGTACATGAGGTTGCTCACCAGTATATTTGCACACAGCCATATATGGAAGAGAATAGATATCTTTGCCATTAAGATGCTCATTCTGAGAGTATCTTCTAATACAGCCATAGCCTTCGCCCGAAATCACATTACTGAACGCCCAGGTAATATCAGCGTCCATGCCATCAAAGAACGAACGACGAACTTTACGAAAATTGTCAGTTTGACTATCATAGTCTGTTAGCTTGCACGATACAACACCATTCTTTATGCCAGCAAAAGCATTTATCAAGTATTCGTTTTCTGCCTCGTCGTAGCTTGGACGCTCAAATATCAAGTCAATAACAAACACCTTAGGCTCACATTTGGTTATATCTTCTATACAATCGGCTATTTTTCGTCGATCATACAACTCCGTCATATCTACCAAAACAATATCACGATTAATTTCCGTCACTCCATTACTTCCTTGAATTTCATAATATATATCGGTAATAGAGAAATCAGCAAGCGCCTTCTTGATAGGATTGAAGACCGTAAGATTTATAGAGGCAATTGCAAACAACCACCCAAGCAATAATACCATCAAAGTTACTCCAAGATGGTCTATTCCAATAAAGTTCTTTATGTTATTTTTCGACAATTTGTACATTGCTTGTTATTAATTTCTATGAGTCTTGATTCCCGTGAGTTTTTGACAAAGATTATGACTTACATGGCTAAATTATAATATTTTTGCAAATATAAACATAAAAAACAATAACTACATAGTTATAATGTTGCAAAATTGGGACACCTATATGATTTAAAACAATTTATATGATATATA